>Ga0315298_1006012_pt1 | contig 16813 bp, 15 predicted proteins | sample WHS_1_MG_FD_203077 | JGI IMG/M metagenome (GOLD analysis project Ga0315298, IMG submission 203077) | Extremophilic microbial mat communities from Washburn Hot Springs, YNP, Wyoming, USA - WHS_1_MG | ecosystem: Environmental > Aquatic > Thermal springs > Hot (42-90C) | place: USA: Wyoming...
GCGGCCACTCCTCCCGCCAGTGCAATCTGGTGAATGCCCGACTGCCGGCCGGCGGCTACCACCTTTTCAGCCAGGATATCTACAATGGTGTACTGAAGACTTGCACATAAGTCGGGAAGATGCTTCTCAATGAAGGAAGGATCTTCTTTCACCTTTTCCTGAAGGAAATAGAGAAACGAAGTTTTCAATCCGCTGAAACTGAAATCAAGGCCAGGTATTCTTGGTTTACTGAAGGAAAATGACGTCGGGTTTCCTTCCTTTGCCAGCCGGTCAATAACGGGTCCGCCCGGATAGGGCAGGCGCATGAGCTTGGCGCATTTGTCAAAAGCTTCACCGGCAGCATCATCCAGGGTGCGTCCCAGCACTTCCATCGAAAGGTGGCTGTTGACCTTCACCAGCTGGGTATGCCCCCCTGATACAAGAAGGCACAGAAAAGGAAAATCGGGCTGATGAAGGGTTTTGTTGTGTTCCTTAATGAAGTGAACCAGTATGTGAGCCTGCAGGTGGTTTACTTCAATCAGCGGTTTCCCGAGGGCAAGAGACAACCCCTTGGCAAAGGAGGTTCCCACGAGAAGCGCTCCCATCAGACCAGGGCCGCGGGTAAATGCCAGCCCGTCAATATCTTCCGGCTTCAACCCTGCATCTTTAAGAGCTTTGTCTACAACAGGAACTATATTCTGCTGATGCGCACGGGAAGCCAGTTCGGGTACTACTCCGCCATAACTGCGATGCACTTCCTGCGTGGCAATAACCGATGAAAGAAGGTAGCCATCCTGAACCACGGCAGCTGCGGTTTCATCGCAGGAGGATTCTATGCCTAAAATGCTTACATTCACGATGGTTAAAATAAACTATTTTTTATTTCTTTGCGTTTACCTTACAAACGGCCAAATTATCAAAAAGTTTTTCAAAATATTTCTTTGGTTTTTTCTGGGAATTGTTTCCATTCCCCTGGCCGCCTTTTTGCTTTTACAGTCTGAAAATATTCAGACCTTCGTGGTCAAAAACCTCTCCCACAGGCTGTCCGGGTCACTCGGAGCTCCGATTACCCTCGACCGTGTTTCCATAGCGTTTCCCAACAAAATTATAATCTACAATCTTTGCATTCAGGATCAGGGTCACGATACACTGCTGTATGCTCCTGCCTTTACGGCAAAACTGGGAGGAATTAACCTCTGGAATAAACGTATCAGTTTCACCAGGATACAGGCTGACAACCCATATATCCGTCTGGCCTCTGATTCCACAAAGACGTTGAATCTTCAGTTTATTATTGATGCATTGAAGAGTAGAGGAGATACTTCAGGTAAAAAACTCCAGCTTTCGTTTCACACCATCCGGTTTTCGGATGCAAAATTCAGATTATCCATCTGGAATGAAGAGAATGTTGAAAAAAAAGGCATCGATTTTTCTGATTTGGAAATGGATTCATTGAATCTCCTCATTGTTGGATTGCAAAACAAGGGCGACAGTGTCAGTTTTCTTTTGCGGGAATTTTCGGGCATTGAGAAAAGCGGGTTCTGTCTTGAACGGATGGAAAGTCTTTTAAGTATCAGCAAACATTTCTTGCATTTCAAGGATGTACTTCTCAATACTCCTCTCTCGCAAATCGAAGCGCCCTATATATTTTTCGATTTTGATTCACTTTCCCAGTTCAGAAAAGGTGTTTTTGGTCAGAAGGTTTTTATGCGCATCAAAATTGACAAGGGAAATCTTCATATGCAGGACCTGGGATATTTTGCGCCTTCGTTGAGCAATATTCCCCATGCCGTGCGGTGTTCAGGGACTATATCGGGCCTGTTGAGTGATGTGCGGATAAGAAACCTGTTCATAGGTTACAACCGGGAGACTGTTTTTGCCGGAAATGTTGATATGACAGGCCTTCCGGACATCAGGCACACCTATATTAATGTGAAGGTAAATCGTTTTACTACTTCTCCGGGAGATGCAGAGAGTCTCCAGTTGCCCTGGATCCGCAGGAAAATCAGTCTGCCCGAAACGCTCCACCGACTGGGTAAAATACAGTATCAGGGCAAATTCACCGGGTTTTTTGATGATTTTGTTACCTACGGAACACTTTCTACCCGGCTTGGAACCCTTCGCAATGATCTTATCATTACCCATCAGGGCAAAAATCATTTAACTTTCAGGGGGAATATTGAAACCGGAAATTTTCTGCTCGGAGAACTTCAGGATCCGGGGAAAAGGAATCTGGGAATGATTTCATTCCGGGCCGAGGTGGACGGAGAGGAGAAGGATAATCATTTGCAGGCGCGGTTAAATGGTACCGTACCTTTGCTGGAGTTTAAAAATTATTCGTACACCAATATTCGTCTCGAAGGAACTTTTACGCGCAATACATACGATGGTAGCATCTATATCAACGACCCGAATCTGTCAATGGATTTTCTGGGCCGGCTTGATTTTTCGAAAGAAACTCCGGAGTTTGATTTTACCGCCAACATTGCACGGGCGAATCTTTTTCCCCTGCACCTTGTGAATAAAGATACGGCTCTTACGGTTTCGTGCATTCTTACGGCGAATTTTGTGGGCAATAACGTCAGCAGCCTTAACGGGGACATAAAGCTGCTGAATGCGCGATTTGCGCGGCCCGGGCAGTCGCTCATGCTCTATAATATGATTCTCAGTGCTACCCGGCAGGGCGACAAGGGAAACCTTACCCTGCATTCCGATGTTCTTGATGCCAGCCTTGAAGGGGTATATGATTTTGGTGCTCTTGGCTCTTCCCTGACCCATATAGCCGGGGCATTTCTGCCTTCCGTCAGTTCACAGGGGATGAACAAGGCAAACGGCAGGAATAATTTTTCCTTCCGAATTAACATAAGTAATCCCGGAGAAGTGCTGTCCTTCTTCGCCCCTTCTTTGCAAATGGCGGAAAACACCTCGGTGGAAGGCAAAGTGAACAGCCTGGAAAATCTTGTTTATCTTCAGGGGTCTTCATCGCAAATAGCCTGGAAGGATTTTGACTTCTCCAAATTTTCCCTCCTCGTGCAGCCTGTCAATAATACCTTTACCATACTTTTCCGCACCGATCAGTTTACTTTTCATAAGAAGATGGCCTTTGCCGATGTCCGGGGAAAGCTGGAGATGCGGAACGACAGCATTTATGTCAATTTACAGAATCCACTAACAGCAGGGCTGAACAAGGGACAATTATCCGGTACAGCCAGCCTCACACGAAAACCTGGCGGCAGGGTTCTGGTGCGAACGGATATTTCTCCCTCTTCTTTCGAAGTGGATGATGAAAAGTGGGTTATCGAACCGTTTACCATGGTTTTCGATTCGGCGTATTTTGAAGTTGATGGTCTGCGGATGCATAACGGTAAGGAAGAGATTGCTGCCTCAGGTGCTGTTAGCAGCAGTGACAGCAATCATCTGGTAATGAATATGAAGGACCTTCAGGCGCGAAGGCTTAATCTGTTCACTGCTGATAAAGGATTTTCGTTTACCGGCCTCATCAATGGGAACGCTTCCCTGCAGAAACTCTTCGATAACGGACGGTTTCTCGGTGATTTCACAATTGACAGCCTGGGTATTAATGGTGAAATCCTTGGAAATACCAGGGTGCAGAGTCTGTGGAATCAGCAGTCAAAGAAGATTGACCTGCTCATACGTTCTTACCGTGGTAATCTTCTGTCTCTGGAAGGAAAGGGAGATTTTGTTCCCGAATCCGGGAAAATTGATGTGGATTTATCTCTCAGCAAGATGCGGGTCAACATTCTTAAACCGTATCTTTCAAAGGTCTTTTCTGATCTTAACGGATTGGCTACCGGCAGATTGCACCTGGGAGGAACTGCAAAGGCGCTGGAACTGGATGGCGACCTCGACGTTCAAAAAGCTTCCTTTATGGTCGATTACCTGCAAACGCGGTATTCGTTTACCGATAAGATTGCCATTGAAAAAAACAGGATACTTTTAAATAACGTCACGGCCTTTGATGAAAACGGGAACAAAGCTTCAATAAATGGCTACATCTTTGGAAACAGGCTCAAAGAATGGAGCATGAACATTTCAATTGCGGCCCGGAATTTACTTTGCCTCAATACGACATCGAAGGACAACTCCCTGTTTTACGGAAGAGCTGTGGCCACAGGCAATATCACCATTTCAGGGATAGTTCCCAACCTGAAGATGAACATTACTGCAAGAACAGAAAAAGGTACCCAGTTCAATATTCCTCTTAATACAACTCAGGAAATTACCGAAATTCCTTTCATTGTTTTTAAGGGAAAAAGTTTACGCACAACCGAAAAAACGAATGTTCAGCCACCATTGACTCCCGGTTTGCAGGGTATGGAACTGAATTTTGAACTTACCATTACACCCGATGCTGAAGCCCAGATTATTTTTGATCCCAAAATTGGTGACGTAATCAAAGGACGGGGCAATGGAAATATAAAAATGGAAATAAGTACCAACGGCAAATTCAGAATGTATGGCGACTATGTTATTGAAGAGGGGGATTACCTTTTCACGCTTCAGAATGTGATCAACAAACGATTCAGGGTAGAAAGAGGGGGAACGGTTTCGTGGAACGGGGATCCCAAGGATGCCAACCTCAATATTAAAGCTATATATCCCGTCAAAACCTCACTGTATGAATTGCTGGTTGACGCTACCGAGCAATATAAACGAAGAATTCCGATTGAGTGCCAGATATTTCTCACTGACAAGCTGATGAACCCGACAATACGGTATGATATTTACCTTCCGACCGCCGAGGATGAACTGAGGAACAAGGTGAAAAATGCTATCAATACACAGGAAGAGCTTAGCAAGCAATTCCTTTCGCTTCTGATTCTGAACAGTTTCATGCCCAGTGCAGAACGCTCAGCAAGTGGTACGGGAATCAGTACTCCTACCGGACTTGGCTCGGCCAGTGTAGGTGTTACCGGAAGTGAACTGTTATCAAACCAGCTTAGCAACTGGCTTTCGCAGCTCAGCAGGGATGTGGATATTGGCATCAACTACCGCCCGGGTGATGAGATAACCACCCAGCAGGTCGAAGTGGCATTGTCAACCCAATTGCTGAACGACCGGATTACAATAAACGGGAACCTGGATGTTGGCGGAAACGAAATGGTAGCCAATAATGCCACCAATACTTCGAACATTGCGGGCGATTTCGTGGTCGATATCAAACTGAATGAATCGGGAACACTGAAGCTGAAAGCATTCAACCGGGCCAACAACAGAATATTGTACGATTATGCACCCTATACTCAAGGTATTGGTGTTTCATACAGTGAACAGTTCAATTCTTTTGGCGAATTGTTGAAAAGGTACCTGAGAAAATTGAGCGGAAAAAAGGAAGAAGAAGTATCTTTGCCCGACAACGTGCAATAAGTTAAATAGAAAACCGTTACAGTTGATTAAAGCCAACAGAACATGATGCCTGAAATGATGATTATGAACCTGCTTATGCAGATCAGCACCCGTGCTGCTGCTGATTCAGCTTATGCCCACGGAGCCAAGGAGATAAGCCTTTCATACTGGGACCTTATGCTGAAAGGTGGGCCGGTAATGATTCCTATCGCTATCCTTTCGGTGATTGGCATATACATTTTTGTGGAAAGATATTTTGCCATAAGGGCTGCGGCAAAAGTGGACCAGAATTTTATGAACCGGATCAAAGACTATATCCATGACGGGAAAATTGAAGCCGCGGTTGCTTTATGCCAGTCGATGCCCAATCCCGTTGCCCGGATGATAGAAAAAGGCCTGCTCCGTATTGGCCGTCCGCTGAGTGACGTTAATACGGCTATTGAAAACGTTGGCCAGCTCGAAGTCTATAATCTGGAAAAAGGCCTGCCCACCCTGGCAATTGTGGCCGGTGGCTCTCCGATGCTCGGGTTTCTGGGAACCGTCAGCGGGATGATCAGAGCATTCTACGATATGTCAATGGCCGGGAACAATATTGATATTACCTTGCTTTCAAGTGGTATCTACGAGGCCATGGTAACAACCCTCGCCGGTCTTGCTGTGGGAATTATTGCTTACTTTGGCTATAATATACTGGTAGCTAATGTCGAAAAGGTGGTAAACAATCTGGAAGCTACTTCCGTTGAATTTATGGATCTGTTGAATGAACCTGTGAAATAACCCGTCTATGGCCATTAAATCGCGCAATAAACGAAGCATAGAATTCAGCATGGCATCCATGTCGGATATGGTGTTTCTGTTGCTCATCTTTTTTCTCATCTCCTCTACCATGATCTCTCCCAATGCCCTCAAATTGCTTCTTCCCCAGAGCAACAGCCAGGTTCAGGCCAAACCGGTAACCACGGTCAGTATTACCCGTGACCTTCAGTTTTATTATGAAACTACCCGGGTAGATTTTGAACAATTGGAACCTTTACTCAAGGCCAAGCTGTCAGGAACTCAGGATCCAACAGTTTCGTTGCATGTTGACCGCAGTGTACCCATGGAACAGGTTGTCCGCGTAATGAATATTGCCCAGCGCAACCGCTTCAGGCTAATACTTGCCACAGCGCCCGAAGAACGATGACCGACATATTTGAACATAAGAAAGGTTTGATCGGTACCGTGATTGCCCACGCAATTGCTGTCGTACTTCTTATGTTTTTCGGGCTTCGTACGCCTCTTCCCTTACCTGAAGAACAGGGAATCCTGGTTAATTTTGGTACCGATTTGCAGGGAACCGGCACCGTGGAGCCTCTCCAGAATGTTTCGCCGCCCCGGGAGGAAAAGACACAGCCGGCTGAAAAAAAAGAAGGGGTTCTTACCCAGGATTTTGAAGAAGCTCCGGTCATTGAAAAGAAACAGGAAACCAAAAAGCCGGTGCAGAAAAAAACAGAAACCAGGCCGCAGGTAAAACAGGAAGTGAAAGAACCTGTGAAGGAAGAGCCTAAATTGAATCCACGGGCTTTATATACAGGGAGGAAAACTTCAGGGGAACCATCCGCAAGTGAAGGAGAAGGTTTGTATAAAGGGAATCAGGGGGTTCCTGAGGGAAGCCCTGATGCCACCACCCACGGGCAGGGCAGTGGTACGGGAACAGGAGGAATCCAGTTTTCGCTCAGCGGGCGCAGTTATCTTTCCCTTCCCACTCCCGAGTATAAATATCAGGTGGAAGGAACAGTGGTTGTTGAGATTCTTGTTGACCGCGAAGGGAATGTCATTTCAGCCACACCGGGTGTAAAGGGATCCACCACCCTGAATGAGAATCTGCTTCAGGCTGCCAGAAATGCTGCACTGAAGGCAAAATTCAACCGGAAACCTGACGCTCCTGCCACCCAGAAAGGAACCATTACCTATCATTTTCTCCTCCAGTAGCGCATTGGCCGATTATATAATGCGCACTTCCGGTTCAAGGTTAATTCCGAATTGTTGATATACTGATGCCTGAACTGCATTGGCCAGTTCGAGTATTTCCCTGCCGGCAGCTGCACCGTAATTTACAAGAACCAGCGGCTGATGGGGATGAACCCCGGCATCTCCTTTTCTGTATCCTTTCCAACCACATTTTTCTATCAGCCAGGCGGCAGGTATTTTGACAAACCCTTTTCCTGCCGGAAAGAAAGGAATATCAGGATTTTCTTTTACCAGGGCGGAAAAATCTTCTTCGGGAACGACAGGATTTTTGAAGAAACTGCCTGCATTTCCCACCTGAGCCGGATCAGGGAGCTTCCGGCGGCGTATGGCAATAACTGCCTGGCGGACAGCACGTATTCCTGGCCCTGCATACTGCCGCATTTCTTCCTTCAAACCTTTGTACTCTGTGTTCAAAACAGGATGGAGGCTGAGGCGGAATCTCACCGACAGAATGATGGAGTTTCCGGCCATCTGATTTTTAAATATGCTCGTACGGTATCCAAAACCGCAGGCCTGCGATGGAAGGGTTTTTATGGTTTTCTCGTCGATGGAGTAGTAAGTAACTGATTCGATGCTGTTTCCGGCTTCAGTTCCGTATGCTCCGATGTTCTGCACGGGACTGGCACCAACAGTTCCCGGAATCAGGGAAAGGTTTTCCAGTCCGCCAAAGTTCCTTTCAACTGTCCAGTCAACAAATTCATCCCAGTTTTCACCCGCCGCCGCTTCAACAATCACATATTCCTTATTCTTATGTACCATCTGTATTCCGGTAAATCCTATCCGGAGAACCAGGCCTTCAAAGTTTCTGGTAAACAGAAGGTTGCTTCCGCCTCCCATAATCAGCAGGGATTCCTTCTGAGGCCATTCTGCAAGCACCTCAGGTATCTGCTCCGGATCGGTGCAGAAATAATAGTATCTTGCCTGCGCCTCAATACGGAAGGTATTCAGATTTCGGAGAGAGACATTCTCGGAAAATTTGATCATGCTTATGATTTCCTGCAAAGATAGTTTCTTAACCAACTACTTTTTCATTCTGCTGATGTTGAATTACTGATGACAGACCAGGAATGCGCATCAGGCCGGCTGACGAACCAATGCGCAGTGGGTTGGCCCTGGGTGCAGGTATCAGGGCCAACCCCGCAGAAACGCTGTGAAAGCAGCCTGCCCGGGTACATTGCACATTTGTTGATGCGCAATGTGGAATAAATATAGTATTTTGGCTTACGTTATATAGAGCGGGTAGGAAGCTTATGAAAAGATCCATTGCCCTTGCGGTGACAAATGACCTGGCCACTGACCAGAGGTTGCACCGGATTGCGCATACCCTTTCGGAAAATGGGCTCCGGATTACACTGATTGGCCGCTGGCATAAAAATATCCCGGAGGCAGAACTTCCGTTTCGTGTTGTGCATCTGAATCCGATTTTCCAGAAAGGTTTTCTTTTCTATGCATTTTTTAATATCCGACTGTTTTTTTATTTGCTTTTTCACCGCTTCGATGCAGTAACAGCCAATGATCTTGATACACTCACAGCTTGTTATCTGGCCTGCCGGATCAAGCGTATCCCGTTGCTTTACGACAGCCATGAATATTTTACCGGACTGCCGGAACTGGTTGACAGGCCTTTTGTACGAAATGTCTGGAAGCTGATCGAGCGAATGTTCCTCCCCCGGATCCGTTTTTCCTCCACTGTTTGCAGACCTGTTGCTGAATTGTATTTTCAGCAGTACGGCGTCCACATGGAAGTAATCCGCAATGTTCCATGGTACAGACCATCCGTTACAGCTGAGAGAGAAAGCAAGGTACGCACCATAATCTATCAGGGGAGCATTAATGTCGGACGTGGCATTGAAAATGTGATAAGGGCGCTTCCTTTTCTTCCGGAGGTTCGCTTTGTCATAGCCGGAGATGGTTACCAGCGCCGTGAAATTGAACGTCTTGTTCAGGCTGAAGGCCTTACGCGGCAGGTGCAGTTTGCGGGAAGGCTATTGCCGGATGAGTTATACCGGCAAACCCTGCAGGCTGATGTGGGAGTGTCACTTGAAGAGCGCATAGGCGACAATTATTATTTCGCCCTGCCAAATAAACTCTTCGACTACATTCAGGCACGCATACCGGTATTGGTATCTGCATTTCCGGCAATGAAAGAAATTGTTGATACTTATGGAATTGGTCTAACCACAGAATCACAGGCCCCGGAACATCTGGCTTCGCTTTTTCAGCAAATGTTGTACAATGAAGCATTGCGGCGCGAATGGAAAGTCAATCTGGAAAAGGCCGCTCATGACCTATGCTGGGAGAAGGAAAGGGAAAAACTTCTGAAGCTATACAGGCAGGCAAAGTTGATTTAATCGTTAAGTGGCCACCTAACGGGCTGCCCCAAAAAAGAACAGCAGAACAGTTATTCGTCTTCCCTGAAATTCTTAAGAATTCCGGATAAAGCTAACCGCATTTTTCTGCCGGCGGCAAGATACAGATGCTGGAACCGTGCAAAACGCTGATGCGAAGGTTGCAACAACTTGACAATCGTCAGGTACATCAGGGGCCCGAGGATGATCATAACGACAGCCCAGGCAATCAGTGCGGCAAGGAAAAATTCTCCTCCCAGGGCCGCTATATCGCTAAAGGAGGAAACCGAGATAAAACTCACACCCTTGCCCGAACTGTGGATTCCGGTAATGAGCGCACCAAGCCTGTAAAAGGGCAGATACAAAAGGATCTGGAAGGGAAAGAGGAGGTAGTTGATGGTTTGTACCATAAGGTGGTTGAGCCGCAGAATCACTGCCAGCACAAATAAAAGGAGCGTATTCGTGAAGGGTATGGGGATAATGGCAAAACAACAGGCCAGGGTGATGGCCAGGGCAATGCGCTCCGGTGACAACCCATCCTGAATGAGCTCAATGACCTGGTTTTTCAGTGTTTTATACCTGGTAATCGGAGAATGTTTCATTCTTAACCGGAAAATAAACAGGCAAAAGTAATAATTTTCTTTTTTATGTCCGGTAAACCCGAAAAGTAATCATTTTTTTGGTAACTATTGTATAATCAAGTAGTAAAGGTAGCCCCTCTGTTTCAGAGGTTAGCGAATACCTGTGTCCTGGTTTGTTCTCTTTTATTATTTGGCGCAGGCTCCCTTCACGTTCTTCCAGAAAGGCGCAGATAGTGATGTAGTTCATCAATTGCTGATGTATTGCTGAAAACAGATTGGGAAATTCACGGCTACGCTATCATATAAAAAATTTAGATTTGTATAAGACATAGATAAAAAAAGAGCATTAAACTGTGGATAGCAGCAGAACAAATCAGAGCTATCAATAAACTGACTGAACGGACAAATTGAAGTGTAATTGTTTGAATGACAATGCAATAATTGTTAGTTTCAAATAATTTAACTTAAAAGTGAAATAAAAATTTGCATAATTCATTTATAATTGAATACATTTGCACTTGAAATATTTGACGACCAGGGGCAAGTTTGCACTTTTATACCGTAAGGTGGGTAGATGAGGAGATTTCAGAAACCGATAAGTTTTTCGTAAAATATGAAAACCACAGCACTTTTCAGCGGCCATTGCAGGAATTGGCAAAGTTTATTTCCAAAAAGATCGGAGATGAAATGGGTGCGTTGGAAGATTTCTTCAAATTTGAAAATGCTGCACAAGCTCTTCCGCCTTCCGGCACTTACAAAGTGGAGGATATTTACATCGATTACGGGAATTTTCCCCTTCGCTTATATTGTTTGCGGATTTCAGAGACCTTGGTGGTGCTGTTCAACGGAGGTGAAAAAACAGCCAATACCGCACATGGGGGAAAAACAAGTATGGCATTTTGAGATGCTAACCTTTTTGCCAAACGCATAATGGATGCATTGATAAGCAAAGAAATTTACATTACACCTAACCGGAGAGAATTTCGTTATTACAATGGCAGTGATGAAATAATATTATAAAGAACAAACAGAATGAGAAGTAAAGTTTTCCAAAGAATATTAGATAATACTCCAAAGGATGTTGAAATATTCGTGGATTGGTATGCCGATCTGGTAGTTCGCATAAATCAGCTAATACGTGAAAACAACATCAGTAAAAAAGAATTGGCTGAAAAGATGGGCAAAAAACCATCTGAAATTTCCAAATGGCTAAATGGTGAGCATAATTTCACGCTTCGTTCACTCGCTAAATTATCGGCTGAGTTGGGAGAACCATTATTGGAAGTGCCCAAACGAAAATCAAATACCACTTTCACAAGTGGCTACAGTCGAAGTGTGTTTACATTTGTAGTTTATAAAAAAATAGAGCCTTCAAAGCCTTCAAAATTCATTGAATGGAAACAGGCAAGCGAATTAAATCATTTAAGCAATGTCGGATAACACCAACATATTTGACCCTGAAAAAATCAGTATCATTGAGTTTAAGATGGTGAAAAGTCAGGTTGATGTGCCTGAAGAGTTTGACATTTCAAATGTAAAAGGACATTACTTGGATAATTCGCTGCAATTGGGTTTTAACTTGGCGGAAAAACTGGTAAAGGCAGATTTTACTATAGAAATTAAAACGGAGAGTGAAGGGAAAAATGCAAAAGAAGCGACAGGGAATTTTCATTTGGTATTTATTTATCGCGTGGAAAACTTAAATGAATTGGCAAAACCTGATGAAAAGAATTTAATTGCATTACATCCGGGACTGGCTAATGCTCTTTCATCAGTAACCTATTCCACTTCGAGAGGCATTCTAATGACTCGATTGCAAGGCACGGCTTTGCAAAATTTTATGTTGCCTGTTATCAACCCGAATAAGTTGCTTCATAATAAATTAAATGGATAACTTGGGAATACCCCAAACATAAGTTAACACAAATTCTTCGATTGAGTTTTTCAATTGACGAATTTCCTCCAAAAATAATTTTGCTATAGCCTGGTTGAATATGCTAATTCATGGTACTTGGGTTAAACGTAAGAGAGTAAAGAGCTTCTAAACCACCATTGTACATACACTCAAACCATTTTGCCCAGGAAGTAATTCAATGGAAAGTTCTGCTTGAGCTTCTTGAACAGCAGCTCTGTATAGTCAAAGGTGATAATTGAGTCGCTGGCAGGGGTTTGCACCTCCTCCATAAACAGGATTTCATTCCTGACTTCTTCACTGAAGAGGATAAGTCAGGATACGTTTTCTGCCACCCTGATGAGGATATGAGCCTTTAAGCATTAATCAGGGCGGAAATAATGAAACCTGTAAAACTGCAGTGGCTAAGGCATTCCTATGCAACGCACTTATTGGAATCGGGTACCGATTTACGCTTCATACAGGAACTTACTGGTCATAAAAGCTCAAAAACCCCCTTAATTTTTACCCACGTAAGAGAAAAAAGCCTTCAGAAAATAAAATCACCATTTGATGTTTTGTAATTTTTTTGGTAGATTTGTTTCAGGGACGTAAGCAATTCAAATGATGAAAAATGAAAAAAAAGTGCACAATGCATTCCAATTTGGATGTATAGATGTACCTAAATGGTAATTAATGTGTATATATAAACAAGTTGGGCGCAAGGCTAAGAAACCGACAGCATTTAATATCTTTGGTGGAAGAATTTAAAAATTGACAGATTATGATTTTATTAAATATTTTTGAAACAACTTTACCCTTGACTAATCCAGTACTGAAATTTCTGGTTATTCTGATTATTATATTATCTGCCCCGATTCTTTTAAATAAACTTAAGATTCCTCATATTCTTGGACTTATTATAGCAGGAGCAGTTATTGGACCGAATGGGTTTAATCTATTATTGAGAGACAGTAGCATTATTTTATCAGGGACAGCAGGCTTGTTATATATTATGTTTCTTGCAGGCTTGGAGATAGATTTGGCAGAATTCAAAAAGAATAGTACTAAAAGTTTGCTGTTTGGACTGTACACTTTTTTAATTCCAATGACACTTGGTACATTGTCAGGTATTTATATTTTAAATTTTTCAATTCTCACATCCGTTTTGCTTGCCAGTATGTTTGCATCGCATACATTGATTGTTTATCCAATACTTAGCAAATTAGGAGTAACAAAAAATCGTGCTGTAAGTATTGCCGTTGGTGGTACAATGATTACTGACACCCTTGCCCTTTTAGTTCTTGCCGTTATTGTTGGCATGACTCAAGGTGAAGTAAACTCTGCATTTTGGACTAAACTTTCAATTTCAATTTTAGTTTTTGGTTTAATTGTAATGTTTCTTTTTCCAATCATTGGTCGTTGGTTTCTTAAAAGGTACGAAGACAATGTTTCACAATATATTTTTGTTCTTGTAATGGTTTTTCTTGGTGCTGTACTTGCTGAGGCAGCAGGTATAGAGGCGATTATTGGTGCATTTTTATCAGGCTTGGCTCTTAATCGCCTAATTCCTTCTACATCATCGTTAATGAACAGGATTGAGTTTGTAGGAAATGCAGTTTTTATACCATTTTTTCTTATAGGAGTAGGAATGCTTGTTGACTATCGAGCGTTCTTTAACGACTTTGAAACAATAAAAGTAGCAGCTGTAATGACAATAGTTGCTACTTCTGCAAAATTCATCGCTGCATGGCTTACTCAAAAGTCATTTAAGTTTTCAATTGACGAACGCAGGTTAATCTTTGGATTGAGTAATGCACAGGCAGCAGCTACCCTTGCGGCTGTTTTAGTTGGCTATAATGTTATAATCGGTGAAGCTACCAACGGTGAACCAATTCGTTTATTAAGCGAAAGCATCTTAAACGGAACAATTATAATGATTCTTATTACTTGCACTATAGCATCATTTGCTGCTCAAAAAGGTGGTAAGAATATTTCATTACAAGAGTCATCTGCGGTTGAAAGCGAGAATATTGAACACTCTGAAAGAATATTAATTCCTATAAGTAATCCAGAAACAATTGATGAATTAATTAATCTAAGTTCGATACTTAAATCTAAAGGAAATCAAAAGGGTTTATTTGCACTTAATGTTGTCAATAATGACTCTTCGGAATCTAATAATCAGGCAAAAAAGGTACTCGACAAAGCTGTTTTTACAGCTTCTGCCAATGACATACAATTAAATAAACTATTGAGATATGATATAAATCCAACAAATGGAATAATTGGTGTTATTAAAGAACAAAATATTAGTGACTTAGTTTTAGGACTTCACGTAAACAAAGGTATTTCAGAATCATTTCTTGGAAAATTAACGGAAGGTATCTTGACGAAATGCAATACAACTACATTTGTATATAAACCAATACAGCCAATTTCTACAATAAAAAGACATGTTGTAATTGTACCGCAAAATGCTGAAAAAGAAATAGGTTTTCCATTTTGGTTGTCGAAAATATGGAATATTTCCAAAAACACAGGTGCAAAAATAGTTTTCTATGCATATGAAACAACCTTGGCATATATTAAGAAAATCCATCTAAGCCACCCAATTGAAGCGGATTTTAAAATTTTTGATGATTGGAATGACTTTTTGATTATTTCACGGGACATTAGAACTGACGATAATTTATTAATAGTATTAAGCAGGGCAAATAAACTTTCCTACCATATGAATATGAGCAATATCCCTACATATTTGAATAAATATTTTCAGGGAAATAGTTTTATTCTTATTTATCCAATGCAGCAAGGAGTTGTTGATAACGAAGAGATAGACCTAAATAATCCATCATTGATTGAGCCAATTGAAAAACTTGATGAAATAGGGAAAAATATTATGAAATTATTCAGACGAAAATAAGCCCAGCGCCCAACAAGCGGTATAAAACATTGGGATTTAAGTGGTTATGAAAGCGTTCTGCCCCGCATCAAGTTCAGTGTAACTCGACAGGATAGTAGCCCGCAATCCCCAACGATTTCATACCGCTGACCGTTACCTGCAAGCTTAAAAAAAGACTCCGCAGACAATTACGGACAGATTAATGAAAGAAAAGATAATGAAAAAAGCCCACGCACAAAAGCAAGAGTGTAGCAGCCCATCCCTGCAACCTTCCCTTCGCGGCCAAACACATGTTTTTTTGCTGCCCCGCCCGTTGATAATAAACTGTTGATAAATAATTTAAAATTTTTGAACCTAACGCACAAAAAATATATTATCTTTGACATAAATAGTCAACACGAAAAATGTCAACATTAGGACAAAAACTAAGAGAATTGAGAGAACAAGCCGGATTATCTTTGCGAAAGGCTGCCATGCAGGTAGATGTTGATGTAGCGATATTGAGCAAAATGGAGCGCGGAGAGAGAAAATTTTCAAAAGATTTGGTATTAAAACTGGCTGAACTTTATAAGGCGGATCCGAACAAACTGATTATTGACTTTTTGAGTGAAAAGGTACTATATGAACTGGAAGACGAAGAGTTCGGGCTGGAAGCGTTGAAAATGGCTGAAAAACAAATGAAATATATGAAACAGAAAAATGTCTAAATCTGATAATATAAAACGGGTAAAGCTTCTTCGTAAAAGAAAAAAAGAAAGGGAAAAACAAACCCTTTTCAATGATAATTTACTCAAAGACCGGCAAAAGTTGCTTGAAAAGGCAGAGAAAGAAGACATGAAGATTATTGACAGGTCATTGCTTGGCAGAAAAGAAAAAATATCAACCATATTGCTCGAAATGATTAAGCCTGTTTTATTTACCGCACAGGATGAAGAGGAGGCAAGGGGGATTGTATCAATGGGCGTTGTAGCATGGAATTGCGGAATTATTAAGCAAACCTTAGGAGAAAAAAAACTGAAGGAGGCAATGGAGGCATTTAAAATCAACGAAAACAGCAACGAAAGAAAATTGCTTGATGAATACATACAAGTTAAATGTAAACAGTTTGGGCAATACAACGATTTTATTGTCGGCTTTCAAATCTCTTTTGAGCATGACGGAAGAATGAATTTTACTGTGCTTACAGGTGTAACTGACGATATAGCAAAAACATTAAAAAGTTAAACTATGCCTACCCTCCAATTCAAAGGAAAAAATATTATTTGGAACCACCATTTGGCTGTGCCGTTTCATACATTGGACGAAGTACCCGAACTGCATTATCATCCCCAAAAAGCCAATGGCAACATGATTATTGAAGGCGACAACCTGCTTGCTTTAAAAGCACTTTTACCTCAGTTTGCCGGAAAAATTAAGTGCATATACATAGACCCGCCTTATAATACAGGAAATGACAACGGACAAGGAAAAGGATGAATTTACAACGATAATGTAAATAGTCCTCTAATAAAAGAATGGATTGGAAAAGAAGTTGGCATTGATGATTTAACAAGGCATGATAAATGGCTTTGTATGATGGTTCCTCGTTTGAGATTATTAAGAGAATTACTTGCTGACTGATTATTCCGGACAAATTGAGCCACTGTTCCGGCGGAAATTGAGCCACCCATATTGACGATGGATTTAGTGATAAAATTAGTATTATTTTTCTGATTTTTTCTTGCGTAATGAT
>Ga0315298_1006015_pt1 | contig 16809 bp, 9 predicted proteins | sample WHS_1_MG_FD_203077 | JGI IMG/M metagenome (GOLD analysis project Ga0315298, IMG submission 203077) | Extremophilic microbial mat communities from Washburn Hot Springs, YNP, Wyoming, USA - WHS_1_MG | ecosystem: Environmental > Aquatic > Thermal springs > Hot (42-90C) | place: USA: Wyoming...
AGGCCGGCGGCAGTTCGAGCCGCTCGAGATCCGCGAGCAAGCCCCGGCCACCCGGATGCCAGCCGAGCGTACGCTGCGTCCAGTCGCTCGAGGCCGGGATGTCCGCCGCCGCAAATGCGGCCAGCCAGCCGAAGTAGCGCTCGGCGTCCTGCGCGGTGAGGGATTTCACCGGCAGTTCCAGGCGCGTGCCGAGGGTATTGGCGATGTCCCGCAGGGCCACCCCCTGTTCGCCCACCGCGTGGTAGACGGCTCCCGAGTGCGCACGCTCGAGCGCCAGGCGGTACAGCCGGGCCACGTCGAGCACATGGGCGGCCGGCCAGCGGTTCAGACCTTCCCCGACGTAGGCGAGGTATCGCTGCTCGAGCGCAATGGCGATGCAGCGGCTCACCAGCCCCTGGCGGTGCGTGTCGTGTACCTGCGGCAGGCGCACGATGGAGACGTTGGCGCCCTGGGCGATGAGCGCAGCCCCGGCCGCTTCCGGGTTGCGCGGCAGGGCGAGGCCGCTGGGCGGCAGTGGCGCCTGTTCCGTCGCCAGGTGGCCCGGGGAGAGCAGCCCGGTGCCCGAGGTCAGCACGAACGGACGGGCCGAGCCGGCCAACACCGAACCGATCGCCTCGATGGCGCGCTGCTCCTGCTGACCGGCTTCGGTGAACCGGGCAAAGTCGTTGAAGACGTCGTGATTGAACGCGAGGTTGATGGCGCCATCGCACTGCGCGGCGCCCTGCTTCAGACTGTCCAGGTCATCGAGTGAGCCGCGGTGCACCTCGGCGCCAGCGGCGGCGAGGGCGGCAGCCTTGGCCTCATTGCGGCACAGTCCAAGGACCCGGTGGCCGGCCTCGATCAACTCGCGCACCAGGGCAGATCCAATGAAGCCCGTGGCTCCGGTGACAAATACACGCATGATGCTGTCGTCCTTTCATCTGGGGGGAGGGACAACTCTGCGGCATTGAGATATCCTGGTAAAGAAGTGACATTATCCTGGTATAAATCGTAACAGTGGACCGCCCCGTCACCCCTGAAAACCGGCTCGGGACGTACCTGCGGCAGCGCCGGCTGAAGCTCGATCCCGGTGCGCTCGGCTTCGTCACCGGCCGACGGCGCACCACCGGCCTGCGGCGCGAGGAGGTGGCGCAGCGGGCGAACATCAGTCCGACCTGGTACACCTGGCTCGAACAGGGCCGCGGCGGAGCCCCCTCGGCCGACGTGCTCGAGCGCATCGCGCATGCGCTGTTGCTCACCGATGCCGAGCGCGAGCACCTGTTCGTGCTCGGCCTGGGCCGCCCGCCCGAAGTGCGCTATCAGAATCGCGCCGGGGTGACCCCTCGCCTGCAGCGCGTGCTCGATGCGCTCGATCCGAGTCCGGCCATCATCCGCACCGCGCTCTGGGATGTCGTCGCCTGGAATCGCGCCGCAACGGTGATGCTGATGAATTACGCCGAACAGTCTCCCGAGCAGCGCAACATCCTGCGCTGGCTGTTTCTCGATCCGCGCGCACGCACCGCACAGTACGATTGGGGCGGTGTGGCGCGTGCGGTGTTGGGGGCCTTCCGGTTCGAGACCACCCGGGCGGGTGCGGCCCGGGACGTCGAGCCGCTGGTCGAGGAGCTGCGCAGCCGCAGTCCGGAGTTCGCTGCGATGTGGCAGGACAACGAAGTCCATGGCGGGACGTATGGTGAGGTCGTCAAGAAGATCCGCCATCCGCTGCTCGGCGCGTTCACGTTCGAGTACTCCGCGTTCGCAGTCGACGGCCGTACCGACCTGATGCTGGTGGTCTACAACCCGGCGAGCCCGCAGGATGCCGAGCGCATCGCCGAGCACATCCGGCGCCTGCCGAACGCATAGCGCGGCGGTCCTCCCGTTCCGCGTGCGTCGATCCACTCATCCGTCGGCAGCGAATCGCCAGTCGGGAAAGCGCGTGCGCAGCAGCGGGCGCACGGCGTTCCAGGCGCGCCCGTCGGTCACCTCGTGCGGCAGGGGCGATACGGGCCGATCCGTGCGGGCCGCGTCATTGATGTAGCCCCAGCGCACCCCGGCGAGACGGCGGATGGGCTCGGTGCGCGAGCGCAACGGAACCGTGGTGAGGAACGTATCGGCCGTCCATCGGAGGCGGGCGTAACCGTTGAGGTTGCCGCATGGCGCATCGAACAGCTCGGGCAGAAAGCCGGCGATCGCGAACGGCATGTCGATGCCCGCCATCGAGGGGAATTGGTCGACGGAGATCGATGTGTCGGACGGGGTCGCCGCGGCGGGTCCGGCCCGATAGCGCTCGGCGGTGATCACCTGGATCCACCCGCAGAGAGTGCGGTACCCCGCGCCGCGATACTGCTCGATCGTAGCATGGATCGTCGGGTACCCCCGGCAGGCGTCGGGATGCAGCCCGAGGCCGGGAATCACATCGAAGCCGAGCGCATCGGGATCGACGGTCACGCCGTAGCGGACGGCCAGCTGCCCGCGCCGGCCGAACAGGGTGAATGGTATGGACGTGACCGGCAGATCGTCGCGTTTGGCGCCGGACGGCGCTGACGCTGCCCGCATCGGTTCGGCGTCCGCTCGGGCCCCGGCCGGTCGGCGGACCGCCAGTCCTAAGAGGCTCGATGCGCCAAGACCCTTGAGCACGTGACGTCGATCGAGCATGGCCATCCCTCATCTTATGATTCTGAGTGTGAGCGGGTGCGGTGGTGGATTTCTGCACCGGCACGGTCGTTCGGCGCCCGCACCGTTCCCCGCAACGGGATGCGTGGGTCGCCGTCGCAGAGCGCAGAACACAGCGCGTGGGAGAAAAGTTGCGTCCCGCATCTGCGCGACAGCCATCGGTGTCCGGGCCGCGGGGGCGCCGCTCGGACGGCGCGCCTCGGGCGGGCCGAGTGTTTACCATAGCGTCCATGGGAAACCGATGGTTCGGCAGGAGAGGACTGGTGCGCCGGGGCGCACGTGCCGGCGGCGCGCTCGCGCTGTTGATCGGTGCGGCACTGGCGACATCGGTGGCGCAGGCCGCGAATCCCCAGGCCTATCGGGTGCAGTGGGTGTCGAGCGGACGCGACTCGGTCGATTCGACCCTGAAGCTGACCTCGCAGCTGCAGGCGCTGCACGGGACCGCCCCGGTCGGCCCGTATGGCCTGATTGCACGGGCGCGCGCCGACGTGAAACGACTGCGCACGGTGCTGGAGAGCTTCGGGTACTACCAGGGCGCGGTCACGATCACGATCGACGGCCGGCGCCTGGAGAGCCTCGGGCTCGGCAAGGCCCTCGAGGCGCTGCCGAACGGTACCGAGGCGACCGTGAAAATCGCCGCATCGCTCGGCCCCCTCTTTCACGTCGGGCACATCGATGTCGAGGGCAAGGTGCCTGCGGCCATCGAACGGACGCTGGGGCTGCCGCACGCGCTGCTTGGGCTTGCCTCCGGGGCGCCGGCCGTCGCCGCAGAGGTTCTGGCCGTTGGCGAGCGACTGCAGCACAGGTTGCAGAACGCCGGCTATGCGCAGGCCAGGGTCGATCCGCCGGTCGCGTACGAAGATCCGAGCCGACAGGTGCTCAATCTCACGTTTCACGTCGCGAGCGGCCCGCGCGTGCGAATCGGCGCGATCCGCATCGAGGGACTCGAGCACGTGCACGCGTCATTCGTGCAGCGCAGCCTGCCGATCCATCCCGGGCAACGCTACGATGCAGCCCGGATCGAGCAGGCGCGTCAGGATCTGCTCGGACTGGGTTTGTTCTCGAGCGTCAGTGTCCGGCTGGGCGCGGTCGATGCCGAGGGGCGTGCGCCGTTGACGTTTCTGGTGCGCGAGAGCAAACGCTACGCGTTCGGCATCAATGCCGCCTATTCGAGCGACCTGGGTGCCAGCGGCGGTCTGCGCTGGAGCGACAGCAACGTCTTTGGCAGCGGTGAGCGCCTCAGCGCCTCGGCGAGCGCCATCGATCTGGGCGGCACGGCCAGCACCGGGGCAGGCTACGACGCGCGCCTCGGGTACGACATCCCCGATTTCCGCCGCCGCGGCCAGACCCTCGGCTTCTCGGTGGCCGCCCTGCGCCAGACGCTGCAGGCCTATACGCAAAACGGTGCAACGGCCGCTGCGACCCTGACCCGGCGTCTCTCTTCAGAGTGGGTGGCGAGCGGCGGGACCTCGTACGAACATGAACAGATCACGCAGGAAGGGCAGTACGATCAATACAACCTGATCGCGCTGCCGTTGTCCGCGCAATTCGATTCAACGGATCTGGCCTCACCGCTGCTCGACCCGACGCACGGCATGCGGGTCTCGCTCACCGTCTCGCCCACGCTCTCGACCGGCGCCTCCGGCGAGCAGCTGTTCGTCATCGTGCAGGGCAGCGCGGCGACCTATTTTGACGTCCACAAGCTGATTGCGGCCGATCCGGCCGGACGCACCGTGCTCGCTGCGCGGCTCATCGCCGGTGTGGCCGAAGGGGCGAGTCAGTTCGGCCTGCCGCCGGATCAGCGGTTCTATGCCGGCGGCAGCGGCACCGTGCGCGGCTACCGCTATCAGTCGATCGGTCCGCAGTTCGCCGACGGATTGCCCGAGGGCGGCACGAGTATGCAGGCGGTCAATCTCGAGCTGCGCCAGCGCGTGGGCGCAAAGTTCGGCTTCGTGCTGTTCGCCGACGCCGGTGGTGTCGCGAGCGGCGCGACCAGCGTATACCGTGTGGGCGTGGGTACGGGCGTGCGCTATTACACGTCGATCGGTCCGATCCGCCTCGATTTTGCCGTGCCGACGCGGCAGCTCAAGAACGGCGGTCGTTTCGAGGTGTACATCGGCCTCGGGCAGGCGTTCTGATGCGCCGGACGTTGCGCTATGCGGCCTGGACACTCGGCGCGGCGGCGCTGCTCGTCGTGCTCGTCATCGGCGGGGTGATCCTCGCCGCCAACACGCGCGCCGGGCGTCGCCTGCTCGAGCGCGAAACAGCGGCACTCACCGCCGGGCGTGTGCGCCTGAGCGGACTCAAGGGACGCTTCCCGGCGCAGATCACGCTCGCTCAGCTGCAGCTCGCCGATGCCCGCGGCATCTGGCTGCGCGCCGAAGACTTCTCACTGCGCTGGTCGCCGCTGGCGCTCTTGCGGTGGAATCTGCACGTCGAGGCGCTGAGCGCAGCGCGCATCGAGGTGCTGCGCCGGCCGGTCAGCGCCCGTCCCGGCTCCAGCGGCGGCGGTGCGACGCACCTGCCGCACATCGATGTCGATCGTGTGACGATCGGCACGCTGGTGCTCGAGCCGGCCGCCGCCGGCCACCTGGCCCGCCTGCGCGTACGCGCCGCCATTCATTACCGATCGATTGACGACGCCCGGGTGAGTCTGCACATGCGGCGCACCAATGGTCAGGGGCTTTACGTGCTCCGCTGGGATGCGACACCGTCGGCGGTGACGGCGGCGCTGCGGCTGACGGAGCCCGCCGGCGGTCCTCTGGAGCATTGGGTGAGGGTGCCCGGACTCGGACCCTTGCAGGTGAGTGCGAGCCTGCAGGGGCCGCGCAGTGCCGAGACGCTGCACTTCACTGCGCAGGCCGGCAAGCTCAACGCCGAGATCGGCGGAACGATCGACCTGACGCGGCGCGCCGCCACGCTCGCCTATACCGTCACGTCCCCGGCAATGGCGCCGCGGGCCGGACTCGCCTGGCAGCGTCTGAATCTCACCGGCCGGTGGCAGGGACCGCTCTCCGCGGCGCAGGCGAGCGGCGTGCTCGAACTCTCCGGACTGCAGCTGAACGACGGGGCTGCGCTCGGCGCGCTGCGGGCGCAGCTGAACGCCGATGGCCGCGTGCTCACCGTGCACGCGAGCGCCCGGGGGATTCATCTGCCGGGGTCGTATCCGCAACTGTTGCAGGGCTCCCCGCTGCACCTCGATGCCTCGCTGCAGCTGCGCGCCGCGCATCGACCGCTGCAGATCCGGCTGACCGATCGGCTGTTCGAGCTCTCGGCCCGAGCGCTGACGTCAGGGCCGCGCAGCGCCACGTTCACGCTGCGCATGCCGGACCTCGCGGCGCTGGCAGCGTTCTATCACCAGGACGTTCGCGGCACGCTGCAGTTCTCCGGGGCGCTCGCGCAGCACGGCACGACGACCCGTCTGACACTGCGCGGCGCGGGTCATGTGGCCGGTGCCAGCGTGGCCGCGCGGTTGCTCGGGGCGCAGGCGCATCTGGCGCTCGAGGCGAGTCTCGCGCCCACGCGGGCCGATCTGGAGCATCTGGAGCTCACGGGGCAGGGGGTGTCAGTGTCCGCGACGGCACGCGCCGAACGTCATCGCCGCGGGGCTGCGGCGGGCGCACTGCGCTCGCTGCACGCCCGCTGGCAGGTGTCCTGCGCGAACCTGCAGCGCCTCTGGCCGATGGCGAGCGGATCGCTTCAGGTGCGCGGGTCGGCCGATGGGGCGCTCTCTGCGCTGACGCTCGACATGCGGGCGCGATCTAAGCTGTCGGTGCGCGGCTCGCCGCCGGGGCAGATCGAGGCGACCCTGCGGGCGCGCGGCGTACCTTCGGCGCTGCATGCCGCCCTGCAGGCCCGCGGGACGTTCGACGGCGCACCGTTGAAGGTCGATGCGTCGCTCGCGCGCACCGACGAGAGGACATTTCGTGTCGCGGTGCGCGAGGCGCACTGGCGGAGCCTCGATCTGACCGGCACGCTGACCTCCGGTGCCCGGCTCGCGGCGGCCCGCGGACGATGGCATCTGCGCATCGGGCAGCTGAGCGATTTTCAGACGCTGGCCGGAACGGCGCTCGCGGGTCAGCTCGATGCGCACCTGGAGCTGCTGCCGCGCCCCGGTCAGCCGACCGTACGGCTGGTGCTTTCGGGGCGGGCGCTGCAAGTCGGCGCCCTGCGCGGCGCGCTCACGGTGAGCGCTTCCGGTCCGATCGATGCGCTGCAGACGTCCGTAACGGCTGAGTCCCCTGCCGTGGGCGGCGCGCCGGGAAGTCTGGCCGTCACGGGCCGGCTCGACGGTGCGGCGCGGCGGTTGGATCTGCTGCACCTCAGCGCGCAGTACCGCGGTCAGACGCTGCGACTGCTGGCGCCGGCCCGCATTGCCTTTGCGCAGGGTCTGAGGGTGAGCGATCTTCGTCTCGGGCTGCAGCGGGCGGTGTTCGCGCTGCACGGGGAACTCTCGCCGGCGCTCGACGTGCGAGCGTCCCTGGAACATCTAGATGCAGGCCTCGTCGATGCGTTCGAGCCGGGTCTGCTCGCTCAAGGCACGTTCGGCGCCGAAGTGCAGCTGACCGGCGCGCGCAGCGCGCCGACCGGCCACGTGTCGTTCGCGATCTCCGGGGTGAGATTTGCCGGACCGGCCGCACAGGGGCTGCCGGCACTCAATGCGCACGGCGCGGCCCGCCTGCAGGGGGGTGTCGCCGACCTCGCCGCAGCGCTCGCGGCGGGCCGCGCATCGCGCCTCAGTGTGAGCGGCCGAGCGGCGCTCAGGGCCGCCGGTGCGCTCAATCTGAAACTCGTCGGCTCCCTGGATGCCGCGTTGGCCAACGCCATGCTCGAGGCCCGCGGGGATCGTGCCCAGGGAACGCTCACGGTCGATGCGTACGTCGAGGGCACTGCGAGCGCACCTGAGATCCGCGGCGTGGTGCGACTGACCCACGGTGACCTGCGCGACTATGCCAATGGCATTCACTTCAGCGACGTCGATGCCCGTCTGGTTGGCGATCACGGTGTGCTGCGGATTGCGACGCTCACGGCGCGCGCCGGGCGGGGCCATCTGTCTGCCGCCGGCACGATCGGTGTGCTGCAACCCGGGATGCCGGTCGACGTGTCGCTGCGCGCGCAAGACATCCAGCCGGTGACCAGCGACATCCTGACGGCCGACCTCGATACCGATCTGCACGTGGCCGGCACCTTGCGCCATCGGCTGGATCTCACCGGGTCGATCCGGATTCTGCACGCGGCGATCAGCGTCCCGAACGGATTTCCGCCGAACGTGGCGACGTTGAACGTGATCCGGCCGGGCGAGGCCACCGCGCCGCGGCGCCAGCGGCGCCGTCTCGTGATCGGACTCGGGCTGAAGTTGCAGGCCCCGGAGTCCATTTTCGTGCGCGGCCGGGGACTCGATGCCCAGTTGGGCGGCGCGCTCGAGATCTCCGGGACCACGGCTGAGCCGCGCGTCAGCGGCGGCTTCACCATGACCCGCGGGTCGTTTTCGCTGGCGGGCACGCACCTGAACTTCACCCATGGCCGGGTCGGGTTCAACGGCGAGGGACTGCGCGGGCAGATCGATCCGACGCTGGACTTCGTTGCGCAGACGACAGTGTTCTACACCTCCAGCACCACCGTGACGCTGCGCGTCGCCGGTTTTGCCGATGCCCCGAAGATCCTGCTCTCCAGCCAGCCGCAGCTGCCGCAGGACGATCTGCTCGCGCTGCTGCTGTTCGGCAAGCCGGCCTCGCAGCTGACACCGTACGAACTGGCCGAGACCGGTGCGAGTCTGGCGAGCCTGAGCGGCATCGGCGGCGGTGGCGCCAGTCGCTACAACCCGCTGACCTGGATCCGGCACACCTTCGGCCTCAACACCTTCTCCGTCGCGAGCGCCACGCCCGGGACGGGCGCGGCAGGCGCTGGCGCCGCCTCCGGTGGCGCCAGCGTCACGGCCGGCAAGTACATCTCGAACCGCGTGTACGTGGCCGCATCGCACACGACTCAGGGGTCCAGTCAGATCCGGGTCGATGTGATCCTCACGCCGCGTCTGAGGCTCGAGACGCGCCTCGGCAACGGCACGGCCACGGCGCAGGGCACCACGCCCCAGAACGATCCGGGCAGCAGCATCGGACTGTCGTATCAGGTGCGCTACTGAGAGGGCGGCGGCGCGCCGCTCACCTCGGCACGCGCGCCATGTGCCAAATCTGCAGATCGCGCCCGAGTGCCGCGGCATCCACCTGACCTGCGGGTGAGAACTGAACGGTCCGGGGCACTCCCGGCAGCAGGTCGAAGTAATTGTCGCTGAAGTGGCCGTCGAGCGTGTCGGTCTCGAGGCAGAGCGTCTTCACCAACTCCGGACAGCTCACGGTGACCGCGAGACCGGTGTGCTGGGCGGTGACCTGGACGTCTACGACGGGTGGCGGCAGCGCCAGATCCTTGGTGGGGCAAAAGTACAGCGTCTGTTCGGCACAGAGCGCGCCGCCGCAGTGCAGGCTGCAGTGCAGGAGAACGGTCTCGGCTCGGATGCCGGCGAGCCATGGGCCCGCCGGCAGCGAGCCGAGATGCGTGCTGCCGTTGGCCCGGAGGTGCACCGGCTGCGTGTGTGTGCGCCGCACGGTGCCGCGAAAGTCGATCAGCCGCAGCACGAGCGTTCCATCGAGGACCGCGAGCGTGTCATTCACGCCATGAAGGAGGATGGCATCCTCCTCGAGCCATGCCGTGAGCAATACCGGCGCGAATGCCCGGCGCGCGTAGTAGTGCAGCGCCTTCCAGCGGCCGTACACATCGATGCTGCTCCAGGAGGCGGCCGGCCAGCAGTCATTGATCTGCCAGTACAGCGAGCCCATGCAGTACGGCCTGCGGACCCGGTGCGCCTCCATCGCCACGCGGACCCCCTCGGCCTGCAGGACCTGGCTCACGTAGAGGAATGCCGGGAACGCCTCCGGCACCGGATACTCCCGTGCCATGTATTCGAGGATCGTCTCGTTGCCGATCGCCGAGCGTTGATGCGAGCGCATGACCTCGGAGAACACCGAGCGGTCTTCGGGTGCGGTGAAGGCGCGCACCGAAGGCCACGCGGGGAAGGATTGGAAGCCGTACTCGCTCATGAACCGGCCGACCGCGCGGCGGTAGGTGGCGAACGGCTGTTTGCCCCACCACACGCCCCAGTAATGGATGTCGCCGGACTGACGCGGTGCGGTGAGATCGGCGTGCGTGAGCCCGTCGGCGCCGTCCCAGGCCGCCAGCGGCGAGGAGGGCCAGTAGAAGCGTTCCGGATCGTGCTCGGCGATCACTCCGGGCAGTAGGTCGTGGAAAATCGCGCGGTAGGCCCGCCACAGCGTCTCACGCTGCTCGGCCGAGTAGCGCTCCTTCCAGCCCCAGCCGCCGCCGGGTACGTCGTGCCGCCAGGCGACGTCGATTTCGTTGTTGCCGGCCCAGAGCGCGAGGCAGGGGTGATTGCGCAGCCGCTTGACGTTGTCGATCGCCTCGGCGCGCACGCTCTGCAGGAAAGCCTCGTCCCCGGGGTACATGGCGCAGGCGAACATGAAGTCCTGCCAGATGAGAATGCCGTGCGCGTCGCACAGATCGTAGAAGTCGTCGTCCTCGTAAATCCCGCCGCCCCAGACGCGCAGCATGTTCATGTGGGCCGCCGCGGCCGAGCGCACGATGTGTTCGCGGGTGCTGCGCGGGACGCGCGGCGGAAAGCTGTCGCAGGGAATGTAGTTGGCGCCCTTCATGAACACCGGCACGCCGTTGAGCTCGACCCCGAAGCCGGCACCGTCGGCATCGGGCGGTTGCAGGATGCGCAGGCGGCGCAGACCGCTCTTCACACGGTGCCGATCCTGCCACGGTCCGCAGCGCACGGTGGCGCTGAACTCGTACAGAAACGGCTCACCGAGGCCGTTGCACCACCACAGGCGCGGCTGGCGGATGCGGCACTGCAGCGTGCAGATCTGCTCTCCGGCCTGCAGCTCGACCCGCGCACTGCCGTGGATCTGTGCGTCCGTCGGACTGGTGAGGGTCAGTTCAGCGCAGCCGGCGCTACTCGAGACAATCTCGAAGTGCACCGCGACGGTGGCCTCCTCGGCATCCAGGTGCACCACCGCGATGCGCAGCGCGGCAATCCGTATGCCGCTCCACGCCTGCACCCGCACGGGTCGCCAGATACCGCTCGTGACCAGACGCGGTCCCCAGTCCCAGCCATAGTGGTAGGGGGCCTTGCGGGTGAACATGCTGACTTGATGCGGACCGAGTCCGCCGATCTCGCTCCAGTCGACGACTGCCGGCGGGTTGAAGCCGAGGGCGCCGAGGCGTGCCAGGCCCGCCTGCACCGGCGATCTGAGCCGCACCCGCAGCGCGTTGCGGCCGGTGCGCAGATGCGCGTTGATCGGGACTCGCCAGCGGCGGAACATGTTGTCTGCAGCGAGCAGCGGCACGTCGTTGAGCGAGACGTCCGCATAGGTGTCGAGCCCATCGAACAGCAGGTCAATCTGTTCATGCGCGAGCGCGTTTGCGTCGAGCTCGACGTCGGTGCAGTACTCCCAGTCGCGCTTGTCGACCCACTGCACGTCACGCTCTTGGGTGCGCCAGAACGGATCGGGAATGCGCCCGGCGGCGAGCAGATCGGTGTGTACGGTGCCGGGAACCGTGGCAGGCAGCCACTGCGGCTCTCCCACCGCACGCATGCGCCAGGGTCCGGGTAGCTCCACATCCACTGGCCCAGGGCCCTGCGGAGGGACGGCATCGGGTTCGCTCATGCAGTGCGCCCTGGGGTATCGGGGAGTTAGAAAAGATTGTCGCGTCCGCCCGCCGCTCGGAAGGTCCGCTCAGCTGAGCGCGGGCGGCAGCCGGAAGGTCACCAGGTGATCCAGTCCCACCGAGCCGACGAATGCGGTCCGTCCATCGGGGCCGCCGAATGCCAGGCTGGTCGGCAGGCGCAGCGGGCCTTCGACCTGCGCGCAGGCCACCAGGTGCTCGAGCGTTCCGCTGCGCGTCTCGACTGCCCGGGCGACGGCTTCCACTGCCGTCGAGTTTGCATCACGGTAAATCGTGTGTGCCGCACCGTCCCGGTCGATGACGACGAGGGCATTGCTGCTGATGATCGTGACCCAGAGGTTGCCCCGCGCATCGAAGGTGATGCCGTCCGGGAGCGCACCGCGACCGAGGGTCTCGGGGCCGACGCCTTCCTTTGCGCCGAGTGATCCATCCGGGCGGATCGCGAAACGACTGATCCGCCCGCCGAGCGTCTCGACCGCGTAGAGGAATCGGCCGTCGGGGGAGATCTTCACTTCGTTGGTGAGATCGAGTCCGTCGGCCACGATTTCGGCGCGACCGTCCTGATCGAGCCGCACGATGTAGCCGTCGCGGAGCGGAGCCGCGAAGGCGGCGAGCCACGGCAGGTGGCGCGTCATCACCGAAACCCAGATGCGCTGCGCCCCGTCGGCGCAGGCGTAGTTGACGGTGCCGAGAGCCGCCCCATCGAGGCTCGCCAGCAGCGTACGCGTCTGTCCGTCCGGACCGATCGCATGCACTCGGCCGTCGGCGAGCCCGGCCACCACGAACGTGCCGTCGGGTTTGCGGCTGAAGCCGTTCGGCTCGGCAATGCCGGTGCCGAGGACCTGCGGCTCCGCGTCGGGCGATACGAGGCTGACGCCGCCGCGCGCGTCGCTGGCCCACACGCCCTCGGCATCCACCCACACGCACTCCGGGCGATGCAGTCCGCGCCCGAAGCGCCTGAATGATGCGCCGCTCAGGGTGAACTGCGCGAGTCTCACCGGCGACGCTCGGCCAGGGCTCGCTGGATGGCCTGATATTTTTCGTTGTTCAATTTGTAGCCAAAGAGCGCCAGTGCAGAGAAGACCGTGAAGGCCGCCGGCAGGGGGCCTGCGACCCAGCCGAGGCCGTTGACGACCGCGAGCGGCAGATGCGGATGCAGGCCGCGGCTGGCGATGTCCCGCGGAAAGTGGATGGCATCGAGGGCCATGCCGCCAATGAGCGAGCCCAGGCCCGTCGCGGACTTCACCGACAGGGTCAATCCGGAGAGAAAGGTGGCTTCACGCCGTGCGCCGAACAGATACTCGTGCTGATCGGCGGCATCGGCCATCATGGACTGAAAGCCGATCCCGGAGAACACCAGCCCGATGCCGATGACCGCGGCATTGCCGATCAGCAGGGTGCGCAGATCATTCAGGTCGGTCGGCAGCACTCCCCAGATGCGCAGGACCGGCGGATAGAACTGACAGACGCAAAACAACAGCAGTCCGCCGATGCCGAGCGTGCGCTTCTCGATGCGTGTGCTCAGGGCGCGTGCGATGGGCAGACCGAGGAGCGGGGAGAGCACGAGGACCAGCAGCACTTCCTGGTTGATCGAGGCGGGCAGATTCCAGAAATAACTGTTCGCATCGATGGCGAGCGTCGCCGCCACGCCTTGTGCGACGAAGAAGATCAGCGCCGTGACGAACAGCGCAACGAACGAGCCGTTGTGGAAGACCTCGCGCACCTCGCGGGCCAGCTGCGCCAGGGCCGGCCCGGTGCGCGGGTGCGCGCGGTGCAGGCGCGGAATCTGCCGCAGCGTACCGATGGAGACCGCCAGGCCTGCCGCCAGGATCAGTCCGCCGCAGATCCAGCCGAACGGGGCGTAATGCGCCCGCTCGAGCAGGGCACGGGACTGCGCACCGAAGCCGCCGAGTGCGATGCCGAGGCAGGCGAATGCGGCGATGGAGTAGAAGATCATCCGAAAGCCGACGATGCTCGAGCGCTCCAGATAGTCATCGGAGATCTCCGCGCCGATCGCGAGGTAGGGCAGATCGTACAGCGAGATGCTGATGCGCAGCACCAGCATCAGGGCGGTGACGTAGAAGAACAGACCCAGTCCGCCGAGCGAGGCCGGCAGTGAGAACAGCAGTGCGAAGCTGATGGACAGCGGCAGCAGACTGGCGAACAGATACGGGTGCCGCCGCCCGATGCGCGATTGGGTGTTGTCCGAGAGCAGCCCGATGAGCGGATCGGCGCACGAGTCGATCAGCAGTGCGACGAAGGTCGTCATGCCGGCGAGGGTTCCGGACATTCCGCAGATCGCCGTCAAATAGAAGAACGCGATGTACGTCAGGCCGGTGTTGGCGATGCCATCGACTACACTGCCGGCCCCGTAGATGGACTTGACGGCCACGGACAGCTTGCGCTGCCGGGCGATCGCGGCGGAGCGCTCGTTGAGCGCCGACGGCAGGGGTGCGGGGAGGGACTCTTCGATGCTCGGCATGTGAATTTATACCCTCATGGAGTGCCGCGCCGGATGCGGCGTGCGGCCGGACTGCGTGTGCGGAACGGGTTCGTGGGGCGGGCGGGAGGTCATAGTCTGGGGGGTGGGCGTTTCGGTCGGGGCGTTCGGCGCGACGGGCTTGTGCGTCACATCCGCTCGAAGAGTGCCGCAATGCCCTGGCCGCCGCCGATACACATGGTCGCCAGTCCGTAGCGGCCGCCGCTGCGGGACAGTTCGTGCAGAAGTTTCGTCACGAGGATCGCGCCCGTTGCCCCGATGGGGTGGCCGAGCGCGATGGCTCCGCCGTTCGGATTGGTCTTGCGGGCATCAAACCCGAGTTCCGCGGCTACGGCGCACGCCTGGGCGGCGAACGCCTCGTTCGATTCGATCACGTCTAGATCCTCGAGCCGGATCCCGGCGCGCTGCAGCGCCAGGGCGGTGGCCGGGATGGGGCCGATGCCCATCTGCGCCGGCTCGACGCCCGCATGCGCATAGGTGAGCAGGCGCGCCATGGGGGTGAGGCCGTGCCGGCGAACCGTCTCGGCACCGGCGAGGACCACGGCGGATGCGCCGTCGTTGATGCCAGAAGCATTGCCGGCCGTCACCGTCCCGTCCGGCGTGCGGAAGATCGGTCGCAGTCTTGCGAGCTCCGCGGCGTTCAGCTGCGCCCGGACGTGCTCATCGACCGCGAACTCGGTGGTTCCGTGCTTGGAGGTGAGTGGCACGGGCACGATCTGGTCCTGGAACCGCCCGAGCGAGATCGCTTGTGCTGCGCGCCGATGGCTCTCGAGTGCCAGCGCATCCTGCTGCTCGCGGCTGACGCCGAAGCGTGTCGCGACATTCTCCGCGGTGACGCCCATCAGCACGTGCTCGAACGGATCGGTGAGCGCGCCGTTCAGGCCATCGATGAGCGCAGCATCGCCGAGCCGCATGCCCCAGCGCAGCGCCGGCGCCAGGAACGGCGCTCGACTCATGACTTCCGCGCCGCCGGCGATGGCCGCGCCGCAATCGCCCAGGGCGATCGCCTGGGCCGCCGAGACGATGGCTTGCAGTCCGGAGCCGCACAGACGGTTCACGGTGAGGGCGGGAACTTCGACCGGCAAGCCGCCGCCGAGCGCGGCGAGGCGAGCCAGGTAGGCATCGCGAGGTGCCGTCGGGATGACCTGTCCGAACACCACGTGCCCGATCGACTCTGCCGGCAGGGCGCTGCGGCGCAGTGCCTCGCGCGCGACCCGGGCCGCCAGCTCGTCCGGTTCACTGTGACGCAGGGCACCGCCGAACGATCCAATCGCCGTGCGGACTGCGGAAACGACGAATACCTCCATGATCAGCCTCCCCGGCGAGCCGCAGCACGCGCCTGTCCGACCTCGAACTGGTACTGCTCGAACCCGGTGGCCGGTACACGCTCCTCAGCGCGCTCCCCGAGCGCGCTCCACTGGCGTAGCAGGTCCTCGGCGGTCAGCTCCGCGTCCGTCAGATGAATCCCGTGCGTCATGGTCACGTGGGCGCATTTGAAGCTGCCGGCGCCTGCCAGCACGATCTGCTTGCTCGGGGCCGCCTCGCTCGCAAGCGCGACGACGGCCGGGCTCACCCGCTCCGGCGTGAGGGCGGCCAGGTCCTCCTCGGACCACAGCCCCGCGGTCATCTGGGTCGCGGCGCTCGGGGCGATGCAATTGACGTGGATGCCGTCACGGCTCCCCTCGAGCGCCAGCGTCTGCATCAGGCCGACGAGGGCCATCTTGGCCGCCGAATAGGCGGCCTGGCCGAAGTTGCCGTACAGTCCCGAGGAGGACGTCGTGAAGATGATGCGCCCGTAGCGGCGCGCCTTCATATGCGGCCAGACGGCCCTGGCGCAGTGCACCGAGCCCATCACGTGCACGTCCAGCACGAGACGGAAGTCGGCCAGATCCTGCTTGGCGAACGTTCGGTCGCGCAGGATTCCAGCATTGTTGAGCAGGATGTCGATGCGGCCCCAGCGCTCGAGCACCGCAGCCACCATGGCCTCGACTTCGCTCATCTGCTGAACATTGGCGGTGCTCGAGAACGCCTCCCCGCCGTGCCGCACGATCTCGCGGCAGACCTCCTCGGCATTGGCCGCATCGAGATCATTGATCACGACGCGCGCGCCGCTGCGGGCAAGGGCAAGGGCGTGTGCGCGGCCGAGACCGCGGCCCGCGCCGGTGACGATGGCAACCCGTTCTGCAAGTAATCGGCTCATAAGTTTCCTCTGGACGCGCAACGTCCGCTCGAACCGGCGCGCCGTGCGCGCCAATCAGTCTGGCGGATCCAAGGTGCTCCGTGCCGTGCGGCCGCCAGCGGGGTCGCCGCGGGCCGTACGCAGTCATACACGCTGAATTGAATGAAAATTCCGGGGAGAAGCGATGCGCGGGGCCGCGTTGCGGCCACCGCGGCATGAGCAGTCGAAGCGGCCTCATTCACCGCGGAAATGCACGATTGACGACGGCTCACAGTGCCCCCACCGAGATGCCCGATGAAGATATTATTTCGCATGTGAATGAACTTGACAACCGATTCGGTTGCTGAGAGCCTCTGCCGGCCGCCTCATCGGGTGCGGCATAAAAATACGTTGGGGGGTCCGATGAAAATTTCGTCATTCGTGTGCGTTGCGCTGGCGCTCGGCGGCGTGGCTTGTGCCCGGCCCGCTGCGGCCGTCGGCAGCGGATCTTCAGACGCCGCAGGCGCAGGCACCGATACCAGTGCCCGGCAAGCGCAGCCGGCGCTCGCCGAAGTGATCGTGACGGCTGAGAAGCGAACCACGAATCTGCAGCGCACGGCGGTCTCTGCCACCGTGCTCACCGGCGTTCAGTTGCTGCACGCCGGAGTCGTCGACGTCGATCAGCTGGAGAACATCGCCCCGTCCATTACGGTCAACGATTTCGGGCAGGGGGCAGACT
>Ga0315298_1006019_pt1 | contig 16798 bp, 19 predicted proteins | sample WHS_1_MG_FD_203077 | JGI IMG/M metagenome (GOLD analysis project Ga0315298, IMG submission 203077) | Extremophilic microbial mat communities from Washburn Hot Springs, YNP, Wyoming, USA - WHS_1_MG | ecosystem: Environmental > Aquatic > Thermal springs > Hot (42-90C) | place: USA: Wyoming...
ATGCTTGATGTTGAGCAATCTTGGTCACGCCGCCATTGTTCGTAGTGTGGCTTATGAGTCCAGCAAATACCTTCAATGTATCGGGTCCATTGCAATTCGCTGTACACTGTTCTTGAGTGAACCATCCGTTCTTAACATCCCGGAAATAAATACTAAATATTTTCCCTGCACCACTCGGCGAAGAAATAGATTCAATCGACCAGTTTGCTCCTCCATCAGCTGTGAAGATAATTGCAGGCAAATCCGTCGGTGACGAAGAGAGTCTTACAGCAACCCAACCAGTGTCAGGGTTCAAGAAGAACAAAGACGTTGTCTCAGTGACTAACGGTGGAACTCCAACTTTCGTCCAATGCAAACCACCATCTCTAGTCTTGAGAATTTGAACTGCGTTGTCCCTCCCAATTACCCAGCCGTTATTTACATCTAAAAACTGCAGCGCGTTGAAACCATGAGGGGTGGTGTCTGCATATACTTTCGTCCAGGTCGAGCCACCATCAGTTGTTTTAATGATACCGTATGGTGGCGGGGCAATGCCACTGTTGTTTACTCCCCAACCATTATTGACATCGACAAAATAAAAGATTCCCCCAGATGGCAACTGCGTTACGCCACTCGAATTCCAGGAAGAACCCCCATTTGTAGTCTTGAAAAATTCTGGTTGCTGGGTAAGTAAATTAAATCCAGAAACCCATCCTACGCTATCGTTTACGAACTGTACCTGAACGCCAATCTCACCAGCGTTACCAGATGCTTTTTTAGACCAGGTAACTCCCCCGTCAGTGGTTCTATACACAACGCCCCCATGGGCATTCTGAAAACCTGTTCCCGCACTTCCTACCAACCAACCATGCTTCGCATCTGCCCACCACATGCTTATCGATGGATCGCAAAGCACAAAAACTGTATCGCCTTGAAATGGAGTTACAACATCCCAGGTTCCACCTCCATCTGTAGTGTGGAGCAATGAGCCGTTACCGGCTGAAATCCATCCTTCCTGGTCACTAACAAATTGGACTTTTCCAAGGTCGACGTATGGCCATAATGGGCTTGACTGGTAAGACCATTGAGCTGCCGATAAAACGCTCGTGGTCACCAAAACCAGTATGGACTTGGCTACGATTGAAATTACATCTCTCATTTTTTACCTCTTGATTGTCGATGATGGTTATTAAATTGTATTCCCAATGAACGGGCGATGTGATATGTAAACAGAAAATGTGGCACAATGAAGCTGGGACATTTATCTCCATATGAGTGCAACACAACCTCCGCAGGTTTACGATCTTCGAACAGCATTTCTCCATTTGCCTCCTGCAACGATCTTCCCTCCATCGCCACAAGCATACCAAACAATGGAATTATAACATTAAGAAAATCTAAAATCAATAATTTGGAGTACTACACCCGGCAGACGATCACAATTATTCATCACCTGAATATCTTTAGCACCGGCAGAGCATATGCCAATTATAAGCGACTCTTTTCACCAACTCGATTGCCTAAGAGCCTAATGTTTTTTTGTTTCTTATTAAACTAAACGTTACACCACCGCAACAGCCACCCCTTTACCTTTTTAATCGGTTTTGTTGTGAGACCTTCATGCAGTCGAACCACTGCTTCATCATTAACATTGCCCATAGAATTAAAGTCATAAGTCTCTTCATCAACATAAATCCACACTTCTGCAAATGGTCGTCCACGATTTAAAGCAAATGCCGTTGGGCAGATGAGAGTCATCAATAAAGTCAGCGCTCTATCAAATTTATCGGCTGAACTATATATCACAAACTTAAGACACCTTGTTAATTACACGTAAATCTACCACGACCAGCGAGAGCTGAAGCCCTACGTGATTGGCTCAAAGTCCCATATCTTCAAGCGCATGTATACGCCAACCCTGTACTGGATGTTTGCCCTGTGGCTGTATGCAGCCACACTTGACGAAAATGGGATAACAAACAAATTAATTCCATACGCCTCTAAAATGGGAAGGCCGGCAAAGTTAAGAAGAGGAATCCGAATGGAACCTGCACCAACGCCGAACATACCGCTCGTGAAACCAGATATAAGGCCGATAAGAAAATAAAGCAAAATTCGAAATAGAGTCAAATGTTACCTCCAACAATCTCTCGAGCGCTCAGTAATTCTGCCTAAATCCGTAGCAAGCAATCACCGTCACATTCGATTTTTTCTTCATAGATATGCTTCCATAGCTTTCTTGTCCATTTTTCCAGTCAAAAGGTCCATCATAACACAACTCTGCTCGGCTGTCGCAATCACGTCAGTATTCTTCTGGAATAGTATTCTTAGATTCATTATGCCATGATTGATCGAATCCACCCAAATAATTCCTTTAACACAGTCAGTCAATTTAAGAGAGGCTTTATATCGAATTTGTGTGTGTATAACGACAGGATATAGATTCCTTTTAAGTAACTCGCTTACTGGACACCTGAGCGCAAACAACGTATTGCGCAAATCCTCAATCCACCTTACATATACAACATTGTTTACATGTCCTGCTACATCGATGTCATACGGCTTAATTTCGATTTCTTTTTCGATTTTCTTATTCAACATGATTAGTGATCCATTTCATCAGAGCAAAACCGCAGCCACCATGACCGTCGACCATAATCCATTCCTGTCTCCTTCGGCTGTCTGGGTCACATTAAATGTTCTAACAATTTTTCCAGTCATCCTGACCTCCTGCTCACACTCATTTCAATCTATGTTCGGGTTAAATACAACCTATAGAATAGTAGCCAGCACCTATGCGGCAAGATCTTCTGCATATTCGCCTCCGGTTCTCTCGTTCTCCCCATCGGTTTCCACTCGACGCTACAGGCGTGCCTTCAAGTTTCTTATTAGATATGGCCTCCCTGAATATTCAACCCTGTTCACAATTTGTCTGTCCATAAACTTCTCTATTAGATCCAAGGTGTTTCACGATTTATCAACAAACTCCCTAACGGCTTCTATACTCATCGGTTGCACAGCAAAAATACTGAGGAGTTGCGTTTCCGCATTACTAGCAAATGCAAAATTTGTACTCTCAATACGGGCAAGTAATTCAACATTGTCAATTTTCTCACTAAATACACGTTTCTTTCTCGCATAATTATAAAACACCTATCCGCCGCGCATGTTCCGAATCAACTCCAGATTAAAATCCCTATTTCCCACTTCTGAAACCACCCTACAATTTTTTGTATTAAGATAAAGTGCGCTTGAACCAACAAGTAAACCTGTGCGGCGCAATATGGCATCAGATTTTACTTCCTCTCCCGACCACTTCACAAATCATGTCAATCTCATTTCCGCTTTCCGTGGCTCCCAATGCTTTTCTTTGCAGTTGGCCCGGCTAACTCTGTCAGTTGACCAGCCAGAAATTTCTTTATTGCTTCTTCTACAGTCATCTTTCTTGCCAAGTAAATTCTCGTTTCAGGAGTCTTTATAGTTTGAAAAGCAACTGGGCCTATGTTTCCAACTATGAATACCTTGACTCCCTTCTCCAAAAACTCACGCAAGTTGGCATGCTCGTCATGTGACTCGATTGCTGACTCCTCTATATGATCATTCCTTATCGCATCAAACAGCTGGGACTCTGTATTATACATGATGTAGTAGCTGGCCTGCCCAAATCTTTTCGAAACCTCTGAATCGAGGTTATCTCCATCTGCACCAATAACTATTAGCATTCTCAATTAGTTTTTTTAATTTTCATCTGACAAACTATTTCAAACAGTCCTTTAAGAATAGAGGAACCACCACATCGAAGTCAAATTCTGGTTCCTCTCCATTGATTTCGCTTTCATCTTTGTAATTTCTTGTAAGAAAACCACCAGTCATATCCCTGCATTTGTCCCGCTTTAGTTTTAGCAGCGACTTCATTTGCACTCTTTGTTTCTGCAGGAGGCGGATTGATAACACTGTCCTTGATGAGTTCGTTATTTGGCCAGTTTGCTGGCATTGCAACCGAATTCTTGTCAGCTACCTGAAGTGCTTCAACAATCCTGACAATTTCATCTATGTTTCTTCCAAGTTCTTGTGGATAATAAAGGATTGTTCTGACCTTTCCTTTGTCATCAATCACGAATACCGCTCTAACCGTATTAGTCCCCTTGCCCGGATGAATTAAGCCAAGTCGCTCAGCAATGGACTCAGTGCCGGCAATTATCGGGAACTGAATATCGACGTTCAGCTTTTCCTTTATCCACTCACCCCACTTTATATGGGAAAAAACCTGGTCGATGCTCAAGCCAATAAGTTCACAGTTCATAGCTTTGAATTTCTCGTATCGCTTTTGGAATCCGACAAATTCAGTAGTGCAAACTGGTGTAAAATCAGCAGGATGACTAAAGAATACCAACCATTTTCCCGTGTAGTCTTTTGGAAGTGTGATTTTTCCATGTGTTGTTTGAACAATCATCTCAGGGAAGTCCTCACCCAAGAGAGGAATTCCAGGTTTTTCCATCTTGTTTTCCATCTTTGTCTCCTAATTTAAGTTTTGGTTATCTCAATTTGAACGCTATGACCTTCATTCATATTTATTTCCATATTTTGAACTTTTTGCGAACATACCTTATCGTTCCACAATACAAAACAGATAGCTGCTACTGCATTGAATGGGTTCTTCATTCTTAATAATCTTTCTAGACATTTCAATTATCCTTCCAAATGTCTAAGCAGAAATACTCACCCTCTGAACTAAACCGTAAGGGCAAATTCCTCTGTAATTCTCCAGATTCACTCTCCATAATTTGTCGAATAGTCGGACCATTTCGAAGGAGTAAACCTTTCCAAGTGGAAACAATATATATACAGTAACTATGAAGAAGAGAGTGCCATATTTTGCGAAAAGATATCGGTTTGAACATTTCTCGTCTCTAAGTTCTAACATATAATAAGCATATGCTCATAATTAGTCAATAGACTTTTATTCATCATTAATGACTTCTTTAGAGCCACAACAGTCTCTCGGGTTTCTTTAGGCAAGTTCACACTCGTACAGTGACTTCTCATCATCCGACCATTTGAACGAGGAAGAAAAATCAAGTAGCCTGGTATAGCCATTGAATATCCCATAATTGCTCACGCCTGTGTCCTGAACATATATGCGAAGAGTTCCACCGATTCTTAACTATATTGACTTTTTGAAGGGGCAATTCTTAAATCTTTCACCATGGGGTCAACTCCTAATTGGGAGACATTTTTCTTGATATTTATATATTGACTATATATATTTAGACTACATCTAAATAAATTTGCAACAAACAAGGAGATCTTTGCAATGAAGAACTCAACTACCATTTCAATTAACAACAAAAAGACGAAGCATCTTACACCATTCAACTTTAGACAAATTAAAAGCCTTCTTCCGGTACTTTTGTTGTTCCTGGCTACTTTGGTTTCGAATTTTTGTTTAGCTACTGAACCAGAGCCTATCAGTACACTGAAGGGTAAAGTAATCAACGCTTCCAACGGGCAGCCAATTTACGGCGCAACAATAATAGTACAAAAGACTGCTTTTCGAACCTTTACTAACAGGGATGGATATTATATTATCCGACCAATTTTTCCCGGCAAATACACAGTGGCTGTATCAATTTTGGGTTACAAGTCTGAAAAAAGGAGCGTAACCATTAAAGATGGCGAGACAGTTAGTTTGGACTTCTCGCTTGAAGAAACTGCTTTTGAGATGTCAGGAGTGCTGGTTACAGGAACTTCCACACCACACATTTATGAGGACATTCCGGTAAGAACGGAACTAATTTCTAGAAAAGCCATTGAGCAAAGACATGCACTGACCCTTGCTGATGCTCTCTCTTCTCAAACTGGGATCAGGGTCGAAACCGAATGTCAAAACTGCAACTTTACGCAAGTAAGAATCCTTGGAATGGACGGCAGATATTCTCAAATTCTAATCGATGGCGACCCAATCGTAAGTAGCTTAGCAAGCGTCTACGGTTTGGAACAAATTCCGGAAGAGATGATCGACCATATTGAGGTGGTAAAAGGTGGTGGGTCATCGATATATGGTCCCGGGTCTGTGGCAGGCGTTATCAATCTAGTTACCCGCATCCCATTGGTTAACAAGGTAAAAGCTCGATATAATGGCCAATGGCTCAATGAGCGCATCCCTGACACAGAAGTGGGGTTAACCGTCGAGCGAGTTAACGACAAAGCTACTGAGGGAGCCTTTGTGTTTGCCTCGGCGAGAACAAGGTCACCATATGATAGAAATGGAGACGGTTTCAGCGAACTCGTCCAGTTAAGGAATGAGACCATTGGAGCAACATGGTACGACGAACCATTCGAAAATGCAAAACTCGTCGCTCACCTGCACCGAATTCACGAAGATCGCAGGGGAGGAAACAACTTCGACGCACCCCCAAATTTTGCGAACATAGCTGAATGGCTCGAGCACTGGCGATGGGGAGGAAGTGTGCAGTGGAGCCAGCAGGTCTCGCCTCAACTTGATTACAAAATTTACTATTCCTTAGGACTTACGCAACGCAAATCGTACTTTGGTGGCTTAAAGGGTACCACAGAGCAAGACACACTAAATGCCCTAAAATATTATGGGGCTACGAGGGATAACTTATATGCAACAGGAACGCAGCTGAATTTAAGAATAGGAAATCATGAAATGACAGCCGGTGCACAGTATTTGTCAGAAATGTTGAACGATAAAGCAACTGCAAACCCGACTTACTTTGTTAACCAGACTTACAAAGATGTTGGAGTTTTCATTCAGGACAATTACTCAATAACAAGGAATATAGTCATTCTAGCGGGAACACGCGTTGACAAACACTCCGAAATACGTGAATGGATTGTCAGCCCTCGCATAAGTAGCCTTGTCACTTTAAGCCCAACTTTCTCATTGAGAACTTCAATAAGCACAGGGTTTATGCCGCCGCAAATCTATAATGAAGATCTTCATCTTTGCGGTGTTTCCGGTGACCAGAGAGTAACCCGGAATTCATCTAACCTCAAACCAGAGAGAAACTTAACAGCAAGTATATCTTTTGATTACAACAGCTTTTTCAACCCTTTCCCTGTATTTCTTTCGGTGACGGGATTTTCCACTTCTCTCAACGATGCCTTTAGTGAAGAATTTGTACGCAAACTTGGTAACATCGAGTTGTGGTACCGCATTAATGGCGGCGGAGCCTCTGTAAAGGGAATTGAATTCGACGCAAGTTTGAGACCGAATCCCCGAATTAACCTTGCATGTGGACTGACTTACCAAACAAGCTTGTACGACAAGCCATTACCAGACTTCGACACAAGACATTTTCTCAAAACACCAGACGTCTACGGGCATGCGGAGCTCACCGCAGAGCTATCCGATAATATCACTGTTGATCTTGCTGCAATTTACACGGGAAGGATGCACTTGTCACACGAGATATCGATCGACTCAGAGAGTCAGCCGCAACTCCGCCTCGAAAACGTCCCTGGATTCCTCCAGCTTGACATTGGTGTTGCTTACCAGTTTCCACTTGGTCAAAGTACGAAGACCAAATTGCAGGGAGGCGTTAAGAATCTTACCAATGTGTTTCAGCGTGACCTCGACTGGGGAATCAATAGAGACCCCAACTATTTTTATGGACCGAGGATCCCCCGCACCATATATGCAGGTCTTGAGGTAAGTATGTAATTAGAAGCAACCCTTCCTCGTGCGCCAAGAATATTTATATTCCCCTCACCTTGGACGGAAGTGGATTCAGGACCTATTCAAAGTCTTTCGAATCCACTTCCATGTTTCTGCAATCACTTTTCGAGTGATTCAGTCCCTCAGTTTCAAATCCGAATCCCATACCACGACCCGTCGCCTATCCCACGCATTTCTCTCGGCATTTTCCCTCCTTATGTTTGATAAATTGCATTATTGTGCAGTGATGAATTATAACGACTATTCAATGTCAAGAGGAAGCGTGAACTTATTCTTTCTACTCATTCCGGTTGTCTTCAAAAGTCTGACCCCCTCGTTGAAGCTCAGCGCAATTCAACACTGTCGGATATTTGCCAGCTACCACCAAGTGACTTGATCAGTGCTACTGCAGCTATGAACCGCTCACCGCGTAGACGGTTAACAACACGCTGGAGTTCCAGAGCCGTCGCCTCTGCCGAAGAAACGTTGATATATGTCACCAGTCCGTAATAGTACTTGTTGCGGGCAATTTCGAGCTGTTTCGAAGCAGACTCAAGCGCGTACTTGCTTGCATGATACTCCTTATCAAGGAATCGCTGTGCCGCAAGGTTGTCCTCAACTTCAGCGAAAGCCATCAGAACGGTTTCACGATAGCCAGCCACGGTCTCCGCATATCTCCCCTTTGCTAAATTGAGCTCGGCATTGAGTTTACCTCCCTCGAAGAGTGGCTGAAATAGCGACGCACCTACTGCCCACAATCCACTCGGTGCACTAAATAATGTCGCCGAATTCGTACTCTGCAAACCAGCCATTCCACCGAGTGAAACAGTTGGGAAGAATGCCGCGGTTGCAACACCAATATTTGCGTTAGCAGACGCCATGCGCCGTTCTGCAGCTGCGATGTCCGGACGGCGTTCAAGAAGATCCGACGGCAGACCTGGCGGAATAACAGGCGGCTCGGTATGAAGTGGCTCCTCTGTAAGATGGAACAATGATGCGTTCTTACCGGTTAGTACGGCAAGCGCATCCTGAAATTTCTGTCGCTGCAGTTCATCGGCGGGTATCTGTGCTTCTGCGGTCCTGAGCACTGTCTCTGCTTGAGCAACATCGAGGTCGGATGCAAGTCCGCCTGCCCTGCGGTTGCGCACAAGCTCCAAGGCCCTGCGGTAAACTTGGATGGTTGAATCGAGGAGTTGTTTGTCCGCATCGAGCGCACGAAGTGTAAAATAGTCGGCTGCAATCTCAGAAGTGATTTCAAGCCTTACAGATTCGAGCTCGTCGGCACTAGCCTCGACGCTAGCTCGAGCAGCTTCGATCTGACTCCGCACACGACCCCAAAGATCGAGCTCCCAATTGAGATTAAAAGGCACGGCGAAATTATTATAGGTATAAGAGGAGCCGAACGGTTTACCTGTACTGCTGTTGGGACGGTTCTGAGAATCATGTTGCCGCGTGTCAGAAGCACCAACCACTATCTTTGGAAAAAGTCCCGATAGCGCAACGTTGGCTTGAGCGCGCGCTTGCTCATAACGTGCTGCAGATGCCTTCAAGTTCTGGTTAGCAGCTAATGCTTCCTCTTCAAGATCGTTCAAGACTGAATCGCCGAAGATTCTCCACCACTTTCCCATAGGCAGGTTTGCACTCGGAGTCGCAACCTTCCATTCTGATGGAATTACTTGATAGTTCGCGGGAATCTCTGTCGCCTCAGGCCGAACATAGTTTGGGCCAACGGCACAGCCGGAAGCGAAGATCAACAATGAAAGAAAAAGTGTTGAGCAAATGAGCAACTTGATGTCGACAGGACTCGGAAATCTGTATTTCATGCCGAGCCATCCGGTTAGTTCTGCCTTCTTCTCTTTGACTTTTCCCCCGAATCTGTCTCTTGTGTCAGGACAATAGAAAAAACGCCTTTGAAATACCTGATCTTTATCATAATCATGAGCGCGAGCATTTGATAATGATTGTTCACTTCGTCTTAAGCGCCCAAGAGCAAATAGACGAAAAGAGAATGACGCCTCCATTTGAACCTTCAAAGCCGAACGAACCAGCGAAGTCATTGTGCCTGCTCCTGTTCCATTCCTTTCGGAACCACGACTTTAACCTTGATTCCAAGCAACCAATTGGAAGGATTCGAGACGACGCGATCTTGTGGTGTGACTCCGCTTATGATTTGAAAGCTTCCGCCGAGATTCCGACCTAATTTCACGTTTCGCGATGCCACCTTGCCGTCGGGCAGAACCACTTCCACATGCGGACCCTGAGCACCAAACATGACGGTGTTCTCAGGGAGCGTAAGGAACGTTTCCTTCCTCGGAGTGGAAAGTCTTACCTGCCCAAAACTTCCCGCCAAGATTTGTCCTGAGGCATTGTCAACCTCCAATTCTGTAAGGAGGGTACGAGAAGCGTCGGATATCTGATTTGCCGTCGTGACAACAGTCGCTTTGAACGGATGATTGGGAAGCCCTGCGATCTGCAGTTCCGCGACAATGCCATGAGTGATGCCAAACGCTTCGTCCTGCGGCACATTTACATAGACACGGAGCCTGTTTGTCTGTGACAACCGGAAGAGTTGTGTTACGTTTGCCGTGATAAGCTGGCCCACGTCAACCGTGCGCGCAGTAATAATTCCCGCAAATGGTGCTGTAACACGAGCAAAAGACTGAGTATATTCGAGTCGACGGACATTTGCTCGTGCGGCGGCAACATTCGCCTCGCTCATCGCAAGGTTGGCTTGCTTCTCTTCATTATCCTGTTTGCTGACACTGGCCGTCTTGACCAGCTCGGCGTACCTTGCCGCGGTAATTTTCGCTATGGACAAGGCAGCCTCTGCTTGTGTGAGTTGATGGCGTGCCTGGTCAAGCTCCTGATCAAGCTCGGGCGTCTCAATCACGGCCAGTAGCTGTCCTGCCTTGACGTGAGCTCCGATATCAGTCTTCCAGCTCTTCAGGTAACCGTTGACACGTGCATAAATGGGAGCCTCCATCCATGGTTCAACCTGGGCAGGAAGCATAAGGCCAGTAGATGCATTGCCGGGTTTCGGAGAAACCATCGCTACAGTTGGAATTGATAACCTCCGCGTTTCAACAGCTAGTGCAGCTCGCTCACGTAATCGCGGTATGAGTCCGATCAGAACAGCGACTATTAACATTCCGAAAACTGTCACAATGTTGGTGTATTTGGTCTTCAAGCGCGGATTCTTCATTCTCGTGTCAGTGCCTCTTGATAAGACTTCTAAATCGTTTTTTGTGTTCATACCTAACTCTTTTGTTATCTCTTTTCGTTAAGAAGGATCGATTCATCGGCAGGAGGCGCAGATGGTATACTTCGATGAAATATTCGGAACATTACCGGAACGAAAAACAGGGTGGCAAATGTCGCGATTGACAATCCACCTATTACTGCCCTGCCCAGCGGCGCGTTCTGCTCGCCGCCTTCGCCAATCCCAAGCGCCATTGGAAACATTCCAATTATCATGGCCAGCGCTGTCATGAGGACAGGACGAAGACGCGTCGCTGCGGCTTCCCAGACAGCAGTTGTCGGGTCCAGCCCCTCGCGAAGATTGATGCGCGCAAATGTTACAACAAGTATGGAATTTGCCGTCGCTACGCCAATGCTCATGATAGTACCGAGGAGTGCCGGCACACTGAGATTCGTAAATGATAAGTACAATCCCCAAATAACTCCGGCTAAAGCACCTGGAAGAGCCATGATAATTATGAATGGATCGAGCCAGCTCTGGAAATTGACGACAAGGAGGAGGTAAACCAACACAATCGCCATGATCAATCCGATGAGAAGACCGGTGTAACTTGAATGCATCGTCTCCGCCTGGCCACGAATTACGATGAAACTACCCTTAGGCAGTTCTTGCTTTGCTTTCTGGATCAGTGGAGTGATGTCGCTCAGGACGCTTCCAAGGCTGCGCCCATCCACACCCGCATAAACATCGAGGACAGGCTGAACGTCGTAGTGACAATAAATCGGCGACGTGTCCGTCTGTTTGAGCAAGGCAAGGTTAGCAAGAAGTTGGGCATCAGCTTTCCCCGCTTGACTGCCGGTTATTGCCATAGAGTTCAGTGCATCGACGGAATTCATCGTATATTCTGGTACGCGCACATTTACCGGGTACTGGACGCCATTTTTGGGATTGATCCAGTAATTCGGCTGAGTCTGAGAGCTGCCGCTCAGTGTCAGGAGCACTGAGTTTGCAACGTCCCGCTCGGTCAGCCCCATCATGGATGCTTTCGTGCGGTCGATTGCAAACTCCAGATTCGGCTGATCATTCGGCTGCTGGATGCGCGCGTCCACAGCACCGGGAATGCGACGTATCTGATTAAGCAGACGTTCGGCTACCGCACGGCTCTTAGCGAGATCACGACCCACTATCTGGACATCAATGGGAGCAGGTAACCCAAAATTGATGGTCTGATTTGTTATGTCGGCGGGGAGAAAATAAAATGTCGTACCCGGAAATTCCGTATTGAGCCTGCTCCGCAGTTCTCGAACATAAGTTTCAGTAGGTTTGTGGTCCGCATTCAGCGAGACCCAAATGTCCGCGTCGCCCGTCCCGACCAATCCGTTGTCGATATATGTAAGAGGGAGTCCGCCACTCGGAACGCCAATGTTATCGAGAATCCCGCCAAGTTCGTTAGACGGAACCACACTGCGGATTTCGTTCTCTATTCCGTCAACGAGTCGGGATGTTTCCTCTATGCGGGTTCCTGTCGGCGCTCGCACGTGCAATCGAAACTGTCCCGCATCTACCGATGGAAAGAAATCCTGCCCGAGAAATGGAAGAAGCAGCCACGTTCCCATGGCAAACACTAAGAAGATGACTGCAAATGCACCGCGGCGGGAGAGCGCGATGCCGAGAAGTCTGCGATACCCTTCTCTGAATCGAGTGAACCGTTTTTCAAATCCAACCTGAATGGAAACAAATGGCCTGAGCCATCGAGGAGCCTTCTCCGGCTCCGCCAACTCCCCAGTGTACTTGACATGTTTATAGAACCATTTGACCATTGTGGGCACTAACGTCCGTGACAGGATATAGCTGGTCAGCATAGCAAACACTACGGCTTCAGCAAGCGGTACGAAAAGATATCTTGCAACACCCGTTAAAAAGAACATCGGAACAAACACGATAGAGATGCTTAACGTGGACACGAAAGCAGGTAGCGCAATTTCCTGTGCACCATCTAAGATCGCCTGTAGAGTTGGTTTACCGCGCGCCATGTGCCGGTGCACGTTCTCAATTTCCACTGTTGCATCATCGACAAGAATTCCGACCGCAAGCGCCAGACCTCCGAGCGTCATCAGATTGATCGTCTCGCCCAGAGCACCGAGTGCTATTATCGAAACCAAAATGGAAAGCGGAATGGATGTGGCAACTATGAAAGTCCCGCGCCATGTGCCGAGGAATAGTAAAATCATTAGGGCAGTCAGTGCTGCGGCAATTGTGCCCTCCCTCACAACCCCGTCGATCGCCGCACGGACAAAGAGAGATTGATCTGCGAACTCTTTGACTTCCACACTTGAGGGGAGCGTCGGCATAATGCGCTGCATTGCTTTTTTTATTCCATCGACCACCTGAAGCGTCGACGCAGCACCGCTTTTCAGGATTGTCAGCAATACTCCAGGTGCTCCGTTTAGCCGTACGATATTGTCCTGCGGGAGTGCTCCAAAATACACCTGAGCAACATCATGGATACGAATCACCGCGCCATTAATAGTTTTAATCGGAAGATTGTTTAGATCCGCAAGGATGGTGGGGCTGCTATTCAATGATACATCATACTTGGTCTGGCCTATTTTCGCCGTCCCGCTTGGCAAGATAAGGTTCTGCGCGTTGATGGCATTTATCACGTCCTGCGGCGAAAGATTTTTCGCCTCGAGAGCCGGGAGGTCAATGTCAACAGCAATTACTGGAGTCTTGCCTCCAGCTGGAAATGGAATTGAGGCCCCGCGCACAGTTGACAGACCAACCTTCACTTGATTCATTGCGATATCTTGCAACTGCTGATCAGTTAGTTGCTTGCTTGCAAGGCTGTACTGAAGAATTGGTACGCTGGAGGCATTGTACTGAACTATGAACGGCGGAGTGATGCCCGGAGGAAGCATTCTCAAGATTGTCTGCGCGGATGCAGTGATCTGTGCCACCGCTTCAGGAACCGAAGCACCTGGCTGCAGATACACCTTGATCACCCCTACCCCGCTGTAGGAAGTAGATTCGATATGCTGGATATCGTTGACCAAGGTGGAGATCATCCGCTCATGGTTATAAACAATTCGCTGTTCGATCTCGTGAGCATTCAGACCGTTATACGTCCAGACCACACTCACTACTGGGATATTGATTGAAGGAAGAATATCCGTCGGCATGCGCAGGAGCACGAAAGGAGTTAACAGGAAAATAACGATAGCGGCTACTACAAAAGTATATGGCCGCCGTAAAGCGAGTTTAACAATCCACATAGTTCAGTTCTTTCTCAAAAAGTCCTTTGAAAAATGCTTCATGGAATTAGACACCGAGGGCGGGATAAAACTTGCGGTTGTTCTGGAAGATCCAACATTGCAAATGGCGGATTGTGATGGTGCCTGTGTGTTAGCGCTGACCTGCCAGCGGCTCCTTCGATGCGAAACGCTGAAGGACAATTGCGTGGAGTTTTGCCTGTTGTTCAGGAGTGAGAACTTTCTTGATATCCAGCAGATGTGCTATGATGGCACGCTGAGCGGCAGCTTGAACCTCCCCTATGCTGTCTACGAGTTCATTGATGCGAGAAGTATCGACTGGCGTTTGCCACAGCTCGTTTACTAATTCTGTGCGTTCTCTGACGAGCATCTTCGATAGCGAGTCAGCACGGGCATAAAAAATCGCACGAGACACCTCGAATTTCGAAATCTGTTGGGGCGAGAGGTCAAGCGCATGCCTTACCTCTTCAAACCGTTGATTCCGATTTTCAGTCAGCATCGACGTGTTCCAACCTGTTATGTGATAGTACAGCACTGTTCCCAAAGCACCCAAATTAATGAATGTAAGAAGCAACGCTGCATAATAAATTGTTTTCTTGGTCATGCCGTTCTCTCAGTGATGTGTATCAATTTTCCCAAATAGTCCGCTCCCCACCGTACCGGATGGTGCTATGTCAAACATGTCAAGCCTGAATTCTTGCGCGAACGCCTTTAGTTCATTAAGAGAAGATGATTCAGAAAACTGGTTCCCCCTTGTCGGGCTCGCAAGATAAACGCCTAGCAAAATGGCCGCGAGAGCCGCAGCTATGCGGACAGACAGAGGTACAAACCTCGTAGACCAATTCTTGACCGATCGAAAGGATTGTGGGTCCTGTTCGATACGGCTTTTAAGCTTTGCCCAGAGAAATGGTGGAGGTAATTCTCTCGCAGGGACGCTATCTAATTTCCACAGGGATTTCAGTAATTCAGCTTGCCGGTAACATGAAGAACATTCGGTCAGATGAGCACGTATCTTGTTCATTTCCCTTCGGGGAAGTTCACCGTCTAGATACAGAAGCAAGCGCTTTTGTATGTGCTTGTGTTTCATAGCCAAATTTCCTTCTCTAACCATTTGACACATTTCGTGGCGAAAACTTGCGCCATTTTATTCCTTCAATTGGAACACAGACAATTTAAGTGCAAGAGCTTGTTTCGCTCTGTGCAGTCGTGATTCTACAGAAGAAATACTTACCCCCAGAACTTTAGAGATTTCGTCATACGACAATCCCTCATAATAATAAAGTATCAGAGCGGCACGTTGCCGTTTCGGCAGAGAGTTAATTGCTTTTTGTACGACAAGCTCGATCTCATTTCTTTCCATGTTATCCTGGGGATTTGCATCAGCCGAAGCGACCTCCCGTGGGTCATCTGATTCATCCCACCCAAAGTCGAGTGACAGCCAGCGCTCACGCTTTTTCTTTCGCTGAAAGTTCAATGAAGTATTCACGGCGATACGATAGAACCAGGTGGATAGTTTTGACTCACCGCGGAATTCCTTGAACGACTTAAGCGCTTGGATGAACACATCCTGCGTAACATCTTCGGCATCTTCTTTATTTTGAAGCATTCGAAGTGCAACGTTAAAGACCAGAGAAGAATAATCGTCGAATAGCTCCTTGAACGTTGACGCATCTCCAGCTTTGAGTCCTCGAATGAGGTCTTCTTCATTTAGTGTCAGCATAAGGAGCAAAGTATTATGGCATCGTGTAAATAAAGTATGCTGCGCCTGCTAAAACCAATATGCCGCACAGTTTTTTGAAGGCAAGTATCCCATTTGACTTTCGCGTCCAGCGCATATATTTCTGGAGGGTCTTTACGAGCATTGCGGATACTACAATTACCGTGCAGTGACCAAGCCCGAACATCAGCATGATCTCAGTGGCTTTCAGAAGGCTGGCCCCGCCGATGGTGAACGCGGCCACAGCGACGGGAGCCATGTAAGCAAAAGTGCAAGGACCGAGACCGATGCCGAAGACTAGTCCGAGCAGCGCTGCGCCGGTCCACCCTGCCTGGTTATTAGGCTTCGGCTTGATGGGTGCCCAAGAAAGTTTTATCCAATCTAGGAGATATAACCCCGTTGTAAGCAGAACCGCTGCGGAGATGATATTCCCATACGGACCTATATAGCCCATGATCCCGCCAATAAGCGAAGTGATCCCGCCGACGATCACGATTGAAGCCAGCACGCCCAGCGCAAACACAAGCGAGAGCTTGAACACTTTTTTCTGAGTCGGGTTTTCTTTAAGACTTATGTATCCCAGCACCAGAGGAATACTAGAGAGATGACAGGGACTCAAGAGAATGCTGAGCACTCCCCACCCGTAGGCCGCTAAAAGCGCAATTCCGAAATATCCGCTCATTGCATTTGTAAGGGTGTTAAAGATTTGTTCAAGCATTTCATACTCCATTCTCACTCAGCAAAGCAACGATAGTTCTCCTTCTCTAAGATCGTCTCGTATTCTTCAATGCAGCCTGCGTGCTATTTTGATTGAGCCGGTTTAACCCCCAGTTTCGCAAGAAACTCCTCAAGGTCTTTCTGTGGGAAAAAGCCCTCATGCCGGAATATTTCCTTTCCAGACTCATTGATAAATACCTGAGTCGGAATTACACGAATGTTATACAGCCGTG
>Ga0315298_1006020_pt1 | contig 16797 bp, 12 predicted proteins | sample WHS_1_MG_FD_203077 | JGI IMG/M metagenome (GOLD analysis project Ga0315298, IMG submission 203077) | Extremophilic microbial mat communities from Washburn Hot Springs, YNP, Wyoming, USA - WHS_1_MG | ecosystem: Environmental > Aquatic > Thermal springs > Hot (42-90C) | place: USA: Wyoming...
AGAGCGAACCGTCTCCGGCCTATGGGACCTGATCGGCAGGCTCGTCGACAGCTTCCAGCACCGCGAATGCGCCAACTACTTCAGCTCATGCGGATATGACCCGGACTGATCGAAATACGCTCTAATCAAACTCATTTTCGTTCGGAGAGCCCCGGTGCGTCGATCTAACAGGCTGCTGCAAGAGGTCTGTGAGAGGAACGCCTTCCTCGGCATGGTCGGCCTGGTGAGGCATTTTCCACTCGGGTGCGGTCCGAGTGCATTTTTTCCGGCTCAAGTGCCGCTGCGGCCTTGCCTAGCCGGGGCGCCGGGTGGTTCTGCCGTCGATGGCGGAGCGCCGAGACTTCCGGGCGGCATGCAGCGTGACCACCATCCGGCGGAACTCAGCGGTGAACAGGATGAAAATTAAGAAATTTCAGTTTGTCACATGGCGTATATGGCGGATGGGGTGTCTGCCGAAACCTTTATATAATTCATTGATATAAAAATGAAATCATCTTGGCAAATGTCATGAAACACCCCTCGAAATACCCCTAACTTTTCCTACTTCATTCGTAATCGAACCTACTGCAGGCTGGTCAAAATTCCTGCGAGATCTGAGGCTTGTTGGCGCCGATCGTGGGAGGCGGAAGCCCGATTTGGCCTACGTTACTTTACGATCCCGGGGCATCATGCGCGTGGGCACATTTGCCTTTCGCATAACGTCGGCAATATGGCTTGTGAGACCGACCTCTCCCTGAAGTTCAACGCCGTAGCTTGGTTGAAGGCTGCCGATGAGCTTGCGTAATTCCTCAAGTCCTCGCGATACATCGAAGGCAGTCCAGAACTCGGCATGTCCGGGGACAAGTACGTTGGCGGCGCTCATTGTCGCGCCGCAGTGCATTTGGACGACCCACGCGCGCTCGCCGTCGTGAACCCACTCGAAGCGAACCGCGCCTAATTCTGCAGCGTTTGCATGAAGGCGTTTGACGTCAGCGAGAATCGGCGCCGGTAGCATTTCCGCCTTGGAAAGCCCCTGCATGAATGCTTCGCCCGCGCCGCGCACCCCCTCAGTAGCTATCTCTCCCGATTTCAGCACGATTGAAGCTCCCGAATATTTCGGTTCAACTCCCGCCTGCCCTATGATTGAGGCGATTAACTCGTGCCCTGGATCTTCTGTCGCCATGATCCTGAAAGGGTCGCTCCAGCCACGCGTTGTCGTGAACTTGCCCGGCATCTGCTCAGTGGGCGCTGTCCGGCACCAGACCTCCGAAGAACCGGTTGCTTGCCCGAAAGTAAAGGGCGCTACACGCCGATTTATCACGGTCGTGTGCGGCACCGGCAACCCAATGTGGTGCGCCACAAGCAGCCCGAATACCTTGTCACCGATCATCCGGCTAAATCTGTTGGGCCACTGGACAGCCGCCGGTCGATCCAATCCCGCGTGCTCGGCAATTTCCCACCCCAGCGTATGCGTGTGGCGCCAGCCACGCGGACGGGGGTGCAGGCTGAACTCTAGACGTGTAGTTTCGGGGACCGCCAGATCGGGTTCGAAGCCGTAGACGGTGGCAAGAAGCCGAAGGCCCCAACCTAGCGGCAGCGAGGCCGTCCCCGGCTTCTCCACCGCACGGGGCGTGTCGTCGGGGGCAAATTCAATCATGTTGCCAAGCAGAACCCCGGAAACGCCACCATCGTGGATATCGACCGTTTCGTTGACAATCGTGTTAAGACCCTCTCGCGTGAGGCGACCAACCGCATCCACAACGTCATCAACGCGGGTCAGGCCATAGATAAATTCGCGGCTGAGAGGGCTTTCGGGTGTGAAGCTCCGTACATTGACGGAACCATCAGCGCTACGCGCAAGTAATGCTTCGGCTACTTCGGCGACACCGGAGTATATGCGATTAGGCTCTTCCCCGAGAACACGCGAATATGCCTGCCTCGGCAGGCCGTTATCCGGCTCGAAACTCACGAACTGCGCTACGTTGATCAGTTCGGCAAGGCGATCCAGCGAAGCGTCCTTTCGCGGCATCCCACCGCCTGGGACATAAACTACGGGTGGTAGGGCTGCCTCAAGTTTATCATGCGCTTCACGTAATGACTTCACGAGATAGACTGGTGGCTGCGCCAAGGCCTCCACGCGAGCGAGCGCCCGCCCGATCGCCGCAATTCCATCGCGTGCTACAACAGGCGATCCATCAATACGCGCTGTAGGAATGCCTTCGAGATGGGCGCGGCAAAATTCGGATGCGCACCCGGCACTATACTCCCAACCATCCATGAGCAGGATACGGCTCGCGTGATCAGCGATGAACTGCTCCCACAGTACCAGATAGTCCTGTTGTGACCAGTCGCTGACGAACAGACTGGCGGGCTCAATTACCGGCTCCACCCCTGAGGCGCGAAGCAGTTCGGCAGTCACCTTAAGTTGGTTCTCATTCGGGACGATCACCTGTTGGCGTAGGCCATCATCATACGCCTGTGGATCCTGTACGAGGCTGTGACCACACTGAATCCACCAGTCGATGAACCGCTGCCCTGTGGTGATCGGGCCGCTGAGATAGGCAACCTTCCGCGATCCGAAGGCAGATCTCCATACTTTCCGGATCGCATCAAGAGGTTGAGGGAGTGAAGACATCAATTCCGTTCGTACCCTTGGCTCTTATTTTGCATGTGGGTTAAGGCGTTCTCATTGAGAACGTCTATGCTAAGAGGTTTCTGGTCAGGTCCGTAGATATTAGCAGTTGCGACCGCGCTCTCGAGTGCCGTCCCCTTGGGAGGCTGTTCGCACTCTCGCTTTATCATCTCTATGAGAGGGTAGAGTTCCCCCATGAGCGCATCGCGATCCACTTTTTCTCCCTTGGATGCCTCGCCATATGGACGCAAGGTCGTTGTTCGTCCCCACGTTCGCAAAGTACGGCATAGCTCCTCGGCGCCAGTCGCTTCGCCGTTGTCCCGATTCAGAACCTGAGAGACTACGGCCTCTATGTCCTTATATCCTAAAAAAAACGATGCTTTTTCCAGCTCTGCCCAATGCTCGGATAAATTTCCGGGGTGAAGCACATGACTATCAGAAATACCGCTGTTTTTGAGAAAATTTTGTAGAATTTTTTTTCTCGATACAGCATCTGGCGGAAGCAGCAAATAATTCTGGTCTATGCGCCCGGTCCTGCGGATCGCCGGGTCAATACGATAGGCATAATTAGTAGCCAAGACAAAAATACAGCGTTTAGCGCGGCGTAAATTATTGATTTTGGTCAGCATGCCGGGCGTCATGAACTTGAACACTGTGTCCTGCTTGTCATGTCGTTCGGAGCCTCGGTCGAGTACCAATTCATCAATTTCATCAAAAAGGATCACGACATCAGCCTGCGCTTCGAGCACATCGAAGATCATTTTGGCGCGAGCCTCTACCTCACCACCTCCACCAGCAAGGAAATCGCTGACGGTGATCGTTATGAGACGAAAGCCGAGCGCATCTGCCAAATTTTCTGCAACACTGGTCTTGCCTGTGCCCGGAGGACCATAGAGCAACATGGAATAGTTACGGGGGGCACCTTTAAGCCACCCTTCCAGGAACTCAGCTCCGATCCTCTCATAGATTTTGTATTCTGGCCCGAGAGTAGTCACCGGCTCAAATTCAGCACCCAGATACTCTTCTTCCTGGACTTTGTCAGATTCGCCATTGCCGGATACAACAGTGTTCCGTTGCTTCTGAAGTGTTTTGGTATTTATATCCCAGGGCTTATTCGCTTTCTTGGGCTTTCTCACATTAAAACGTGACAGCCGCAGTGTTGTACGTGCAATGTGATTAAGCAAGCTACTGCGGTATCCTACGAGGAACCCTACAACTTGGGCAGTGTCCCAAAGCTGTATCGAGTTGGGATCGGCGACGTGATCAGAATGCCACCCTGATTTTCCGGTCCCGAAAGTAACGCGCCGCGCCTCAAGCCATTCCCAGAAACGCCGAAACAATGTGATATATCGTTCCGAGTAGGAATGGAACCGTTCATCTTTATCGAGTTCAGCGCATGACCAGCGCAGCGAATTGGCGGCTTCTATACTCACCGGAAACAGAACGAGCCCTCTTTCATTGCGCAAGAACGGCTTATTTGGACGCCAATGCGCGCTTGTGTTCTGAGCAGCTTCCAGCACCTCAAGTACACGCTCGAACAAACGGGTATCAACGGATTGCTTTGAAAGTTGCAACACGCCTTCCAGGCAAAATATCAATTCTGCTGGATCAAAGCGGCTATCCGGTATCACCGAATACGAGAGCTGATCGTGAAGCGTACTCTCAAAGTATATGAGATATTTTGAATGTTGCTCAAGGAGGTCTTTATTTTCCGATTTGTAGGCGTTTGTCGATTTGTAGGCACGGACCACACGTAATGGTACAAATGCGTTGGAAAGAGGCGTTGACGGCTGTAATATTTTGCCTTTTGGCGGGCGAGTTGTATAATCAAAAAAATCAGCGAATTTTTCTATAGGATCATTGCTCAAAAGAGTCTTTGCTCTATTGAAAATATGATGATCGATTTTGTCTTTATCTTTATGCGTGATCAAATTAATTTCGGATAGGAACGATAATGTTAAAGGATCATTAGTACCATAGGTACCAGACCAAGTGCGTATAGCATTTTTTCCAGATTTTTCCTTATCACTGTCCGATTTTACAATTTGATCCAAAAGGTTGGTGAATGCATTGTCACGTTTGACTTTCAGCTCTGTTTTGAGACTGCCAACGTCAAACGGATAGGGCGACCGCGGTCCAGGGGCTGCATCCAGCAAGAGATCAATCGCCCGGATCATCATCGCCGTAGTGCTCTGCGAGTATGCGACCTTCGGCGTCCTATCACCGTCACGATGAATTTCGTACGGCCAAGTCGTGCCGTCGTAATTTTGGTCGATCGTCTTCCCGGTTTCGAGCAGCACGCGTTCAATGGCTGCAATTTCTTCGCGGTCGCGATGAATATGCTCTCTCAGATAGGTTTCGAGTGTAAGCAAAATGACCTCGGATCTTTGTTGTGTTCGCTAGGCGTCACCGGCGTGGATTTTATATCATAATTGTGCAGCAGACAGCGATAGCGAAGCCGTTCTTCCGCCGAACGCTCCAACCATCGGGTCAGGCCGCTTAGCCATCACGCGCATGATCCCGGCTTTGGGGTTCATCTGATTTTTTCGATCATCTGCGTGCGCATATCCTTGCTGGCGACAGTTTTCTCTACGACGATGAATAGGCCCATACCATCACTCTTCTGCTCCCAAAGCCGACCGATTGTGCGCTTCTCGTCGGTGTCCGCGCTCTCGGCCGTCAATCCGCCCTTGTACTCCACGATCAGCAGCCTGCCGTCATCAAGCTGGGCGACGAAGTCCGGGTAGAACTTGTCCGTGGCAGTGGGCAGCCAGAATGAGTTCGGGTGACGGGCAACGTTCCGGAGCCAGAACTTGAGGCCCGGCAAGCTGTCGACAGCCTGCGCACACTGGAACTCCTCACCATTCTCTACGCCATCGAAAGCAGGGACATTCTCCGGTCCGAGGAAGTGCCTGCGGGGTTTCCAGCGGCCGCGATACCGGCGCTGGTCCCAGTACATCCCTTCCTTGAAGGCGAAGGCCTGGTTGAATGACACCGCCACTTTTGCGTCGGGCGCGAACAAATATTGCTGGTAGACGCCCTCGCGCTCGTGCTGGCGGATCGCCGCGATCTTCTCGCGAATCTTGCGTGCGAGGATAAATTTGCAGCGCATGAGGGCGGCAATATGCATACCACGGCGGTTGATAAGGTGGGCAACCAGGTCACGCAGCCATCGCAGAAGTTCGCTCTGATGGATATCCGGCTGACGGACCTGCCGATCGAGCCAAATTGCCAGCGCTTCCGGTGTCCAGCCGTCCACCGCTACATTGAGCGCAAGCTGTTCTGGCTCGTCAGCAAATTGGTAAGTGACCCGATTGCCGTCGAGGTCGATCTCGAAGCTGCGTGCCGTCTCCCGGATCGCGAACTCGGCTTCGCTCAACTTGGCAGAATGATCGAGGAGCGACCAGTCGTGGAACTCCATGAAGACGTCGGTGTCGGCAAATTCAAGCTCGCCCTGAATCTCCGACATCAGGCGGGGGATTTCGAATGTCTCACCCTGTTCTGCGGGCGACAGATGATCCTTCACCTCGACGCGGTATCGTGCGACGGCCTCAGAGAAACCCTTCCGCTCTGTCTCGGGCAGCGCCGCGGTGATCGCTTTCTCCAGCCCCCTGTCGACTCGACCAGTGACCGCAATCTCGACCTTGCCATCCTCGGTCGGGCGCACAATCACGCCCTCCCGCTTCGATAGCTCGGCGACCGCGTCGGGCTTGACCGTCACAGTATGTGTAAAGGTTGGCTTTGGTTTCTCGCGTGGCCCGAAGAGGCCGGCATCGATATCGAGCTCCGCCTGTGCCGGTTCGATACTGTCCAGCGCCTCGTCCTCCTCGAAACCCATCAAGACCAGCTTGTCGGCAAGGGACCGGGCCGCCTCGCCAAATGATGGTTCCGACAGGAAGGCGTAGGCGCGGTTCAACGCCTCTGCCTTCCGGCGCTTCGCGTACGGCATGCGCAGCACGCGCCCAAGAAGCTGCTCCACGTCCACCGCGCTCTGTATGCGGGAGACGGAGCAGAACGCATAGGCAAAAGAGCAGTCCCAACCCTCCTTGAGCGCCTCGACCGTAATGACATGCTCGATCGGACAATTCGGATCGAACAGATCGATGCCATCGAGCTCGCGTTGGTCGCCGGTCGCCACCGCGATCTTTTCCTCGGGAATCTGTTCGACCTCTATCAGATGCTTCTTCAGCGCCTCTACGGTTACATCCTGGTCTTTTGGCTGGGCCTGAAACAGCACGATGGGGCGGATATAGTCGGGATCGTCCTTTGCCTTCTCAGCGAGCGACGCGCGAGCCGCAATGGCCCCGTTTACGGCGTTCTGCCAGGTGTCGTGCTCTGACAGCATGATCGGCAGCTTGATCATTTCCTCGAGCTTAAGCTCCTGTGCCGTCACGCTATGCAGGATGTTCGAGTTGAGCCGGGGCGTCGCCGTGAACTCTATGATCGCGGACGGGTTCACCCGCGCCTGCATCTCCCGCGTCAGGCCGGTGACGGCATTATGAGCCTCGTCAACGATCATCAGGGGCCGATGGACATGCATCAGATTAGCGAAGGAGAATTTCACGCCGCCACCGTCCAGCGTTTCCAGTCCCGGCAGGTTCTTGGGTAGCGACGTGAAGTGCGGCTCCATATCCTCGTTGTGGGCATAGACCTTCCGGCCCTCGGTGTTCGACACTCGCAGGGTCTGGATGGTGCCCACGACCACGCAACACTGGTCGCGGATGTCATAGGGGCGGATGTTTGTGAAATCAGCAATGTCGAACACTCGAACTCGACCGTCGAAGGCCTCGTCCAGCGCCTGGCGATAGGGATGGCGGGGGTTCTTCAGCGCCTCGGCTGTCTGCAACCGGATGGTGTTCGACGGCACGAGCCATAGGACCATCGGATAGTCTTTCTCCACCCAGGCGTCGCGCGCGATACCGATGGAATGAGCACCGAGGATCGTCTTGCCGCCCCCGGTTGGCAGCCGCAGGCAGACGTAGGGAACAGCCGGCAACCCGGCGAGCGGCGTGTAGGTACCGCCAAATCGGCCGAGCCGCTTCACGTGTTCCGGCTCCTTTGTAATTGCCTCGTAGGCGCCTTTCGCCCCCGCCACGCGCGCCTCCTCGAAGAAGTGGCGAAGCGTAGAGAGAGTATCGGTCTGGTATTGCTTCAGCTTCATGAGACGCCCCTCAGGCCCGCGCTTTGACGTCGTAGGGCGTCTGCTTGAAGGTGATCCGCTCGCGATCGAGTGTCGTCGGCGTCAAGCGTGACTGCTCGCCGTATACGGTCAGGGGCCCCTCGAAATCGGGGGCGGCCTGCGCGATTTCGGCACGGATGATGGCGAGCGTCGCCCGGGTCAGTACGTTGCCGCCGGCCGGCCGCCTGTCGCCGAGGATGCCGTTGTAGAGCAGGGCAAAGGCCCGACCATCCTGTATACCAAGCAGTGGGCTGTCGTCGCCGCTGCCGTCCCACGGGCGATCGGTCTCCGAGAACCAGATATGAGCAGCAAGCACGGGGAAGCGGATATCCTGCCGGATGTGCCCTTCCTCGTCGAAAACGGGCGGACCGAGCCGATAGAACCTGAATCCACCGCCGCCCTGCCAGCCCACGTTCTTCGAAATTCCCCCTTGTTCGCCGTCGATGACCTTGTTGAGGCGCAGCGCGCAATGGGTGCGGGCATGTTCGCCCATCTCGATACCGATGTACCGGCGGCCCATCTTGTGCGCGACTGCCGCCGTAGTTCCCGAGCCTAGGAAGGAGTCGAGAACGAGGTCGCCTGGATCGGTCGCTATGTGCAGGATACGCTGGATAAGGCGTTCTGGTTTTGGGGTGTCAAAAAGATCTTCGCCAAAAAGTGCGATGACTTCTTTTTTCGACTCTTGCGTGTTGCCGACGTCGTCGTTGGACCACCATGACCAAGACATTCGGCCTTCGTGTTCACGCAGGTATGTCTTTTTTCGGGGCATTCCGTTTCCATCGCTGCCGAACCACATGCGACCTTCTTCCTTAAGTCGAAGGAACTCAGGCTCAATCGTGACCCAGCACCGCCCTGGAGGTGGTCGATGGATTGTGCCGCCCGGAGTCGTAATTTCATACATTTGGTTCGGCCTGTATCCTTGAGCCGAAAAATTGGATGAGGACGTCCAAGGTCCTCTCGGATCATCGTCTGGATTCTTGAATTGCGCTCGTTGTTTCTCGGACAAGGGAATTCGGTGCGTTGAACTCCGGAATTTTTCCCGGTCCCTACCGTAGACCATGATATGATCGTGCGCGTCGCCCAAGGGAATTCGATTGTCCGGGCCAATTCTTTTCTGCCAGACAACATTCACAACAAAATTCTGCCGGCCGAGGATCTCATCCATGATGACCTTGAGATAATGACCTTCGTGGTCGTCAATGGACACCCAGATCGACCCGTCCTCGGAAAGCAGCTCGCGCAAGAGTTCCAGCCGCGGCCACATCATGGCAAGCCACTGCGTGTGCTCAAGGTTGTCGTCATAATGTTCAAATGCCGACCGCGTGTTGTACGGCGGGTCGATGTAGATGCACTTCACTTGGCCCGCATAGAAGGGCAACAGCGCCTTCAACGCCTCCAGGTTGTCGCCCTGGATCAGCATGTTCCCCGCATCCCCGTCACCAGCCGACAGCTCCGGGACCTCCTCTAGCAGGCGATAGGGCACGCGTTGTGCCGCTCGGACGTCCTCGTCCCGAGTAAGCCAGTTCAATATCGGCATGAGCTACCGCTTGTCCTCTTGCTGCTTGCTGGAGTGTTGCACAGCACGGCTGGTCAACCGGCGGTGTTCATGAATGCTGCGGACAACAACCGTCAAGCACCTCTACTTCTTGACGAAGACAGGCTTGTCACGCGTCGCCACTCAGCAACCAAATTGATAATTGGCCTCACGGGCAGACACGGTCCATGGCCTCTCCCTGATTCGCAGCGAGAATGGCCGCAACGAGAGCGGCACGTCAACGAAGGGGGTCATTTGACCGTCAGATGAAGGTCGAATGACGGTCAATTGACCGGCTGACCGGCTGACCGGCTGCGGTGTGTGCGTTGAACGCGCCGATGTGAGCTTCGCTCGTCCGTGGATGATTACCCACGATTTTGACCAATGTGCCGGAAAATATCGCCGCGGCGACGAAAGTGGCAAAGTGTGGCTGCTCCCTTGAGTTGGAGCTGTTCATGTCTTCCGAAGTCCTTGAATACGACCGCATCGCGCTGGATCTGGCGTACCGATATAATTCCGTAGAAATACCGCAAAATCAGTTAATTGGGCCATTTTGCTCAATGGCCGTCCGGGCTGCCTCGCATGGGTTCGCGGTCATTCCGTGCGGCGGTGCTGATGACCCGTCCGGCAAGCGCCCCCTGATCAAATGGGGGAACTTCAAGACGCCACCGGGCGTGGACGTGGTCGCTGGATGGGCGGCACGCCCGGCGTTCGGCGCGGCTAATCTCGGCATCATCACCGGGCTATCGGGCGTGACGGTCGTCGATTGCGACACGCCCGGGTGTCTATTCAAGCTCTACGAGCTGTTCGGCGAGACACCGATCGTGGTGACCACCCCGAGTGGCGGCCTGCACCTCTATTTTCGCTCTTCCGGCGAGCGATGCGGGCCGTTCCGGGTCGGCGACATCAAGGGTGACATCAAGGGGCATAGTGGCTTTGTGGTTGGCCCGCCCAGTGGTCGCGTCGTGGCCGGGCAGCAGAGGGCCTATCAGTTCCTGGAGGGCGACTGGTCACTGCGCGAGATCCTGCCGCCGATCAGGCCGGGCGCACCGCTCGGCGAGCATGGGGCGCGGATTATCGCATTCCGTCCCCGATCCGGCGGCCCCCACAAGGACAGCTCGCAGGACGGCCAATCTGCGGGGATCCGGCCGCAACGCACGCCGCAACGCACTCAGGTCGAGCGGATGCCCGATCGGCCGCCAGCCGGTCGGGTTGTTGATGGCGCCCGCAACCAGAGCCTGTTCGCCGCGCTGAGGCGGGAAGCGCTCACCGTGTCCGACGAGGAGGCACTTGTCCGGAAGGCGGTTGCGATCAACGAGACGTACGACCCGCCGCTTGACCTCGCGGAGGTGCGCAAGGTCGCGGCATCGGTCTGGCGCTACAAGAGCGAAGGCCGCCTCCTCGGCGCTGGAGAACAGGCCATAACCACCCGCGCCGAGACGTTCGATGCGCTCCGCGCCCATCCTGGTGGCGCGGATGCGCTCATGCTTTTGCTCCGGCTACAGTTCAGCCATGGCGCGGAGCCAGGCAAGCGGTTCGCCATCGCGCCCAAGGCGATGGAGAGGGACGCTATGTTCAAGAAATGGACGGTGCGCCGCTATCGCAAGGCGATCGCCACGCTGGAGGAACTCAGGCTGATCCGGCAGGTGCGCAAGGGCGGCCGGCGGAAAGGCGATCCGCATCTCTACGTCCTCGATTGATGCCTCGCTGTTCCGCACCCCCGGCCCCCCCAAGGGTTCAATTCCTGAACCCAATATAACTCTACACCGCCCCCCGGCGGGGATGGGGAGGATGAGGCAGCGAGCATCCAGCCGGAGGCCGCCCGGGTCTCCGGTGCTTTTCCCCCCGCTCATGGTCGGATTTTCCCAGTCTTTTCCTCCAAAATCAGGGCGAATAATAATTTGCGGCCCGCGCGCGGCCGATCTGGCGCGCATCGAGGCCTCGTTCGGGCGCAGCAAGGCGCCGCGGTCGTGCTGGCGACGAAGCCCTCCGATACTCGCGAAGGCGAGCAAACATGGGGGCGTAAGATGGCGAGACTGACGAACGATACATCCGATCCGGCTGGGTTGGGGGCAACTGACGAAGCGGGCGGTGGGTCGCCTGGGCGGCAAGCGCGCCAGCGCGCGGTGCCTGGGTTTCTGGATATCGGCGAGGTGGCGGCGCTGTTCGGCCGGGCGCGGCGGACGATCCGCTGGTGGATTGCGACGGGACGGCTGCCGGTGGTCAGGATCGGGCGCACCCCGTTCGTGCCCGAGACCGCGATCAGCGCGCTGCTCGGAACGGCCGGCGTCAGCGATCCGGATGGTGCGGAACAATGACCGGGGCGGGCGCGATTTTCGATCATGCGAATCGTTCTAAAACAGTCATCTATTTTGAGATAACGCATAGGGGCGATTGCCTATGCTGTAAGTTGATAGCAGACCCTCCGCGTGATATGACGCTCCCTGCACCCCCCTGCCACATGACGTTCCGGAGGGTTTCATGACGTCCAGAAGCCACACTCCCGATGGCTCCGACGCCCACGACAGCGAGGCGGCCAGGCGTGGAGTCACCATGATCGGCGATCTCAGCACCGAGGCGATCCGGGCCGCGATCGCATCATGGCACGATATCCCCGAGTCCCGGCGACGGAACTGGGCGTCGAGCTTCAACGTCGCCGATGGCATCGTCCGGCGGATGGAGGCGGAGACCGGGATTGCGCCCGTCGCGGAGCGTTGGCGCTGCGGGCACCTCAACGCGGTATTGTGGCGTAAGCCGCCGGCCTTTCACGGTCTGGCGGACCGCCGCTTCGGGGATGTGGTCAGCCATTTGCGCCAGATCCTGATCCGCCTCGGCGTTCATGCCGAGACCGGCACCGGGCTCAACACGCTCGCGCCGGCCTGGCAGGAGCTGATGGACCGCATCGAGCAGCCTGAACGCAAGCGGGGGCTGGTGCGCTTCTTCCGCTTCCTGACCGTGGTGCTGATCGCTCCCGCGGAGGTCACGACTCATGCGCTGGAAGACTTTGCATTCTGGCTCGACGACGTCACCCTGACGGACGACATTCCGCCACTTGTGCGCCGCACAGCGTCGAACTGGACCTGGGCGATGCGGGAGATCCCCGGCTGGCCGCAGGTCGAATTGCGCCGCCCGGGCATGCGCGACGAATTCACCACGCCGCTCGACCGCTTCCCCGACAGCTTCCAGCAGGACGTGGACCGTTTCCTCGAAGGGCTGCGCGGCCATCGCCTTGGCGGCGTGTATCGCGCACCCGGTGCGGTCTTCAGGGCAGCGGGGCAGGACGGGCGCGGCGCAAAAGCCCCGCGCAGCCGGGCGCAGAGCCCGCGCACGATCAAGACGCGCGCCGAACAGATCCGCGCGGCCGCGGCGGCACTGCTCCAGCAGGGGGTGCCGCTCGAGAGCATGACCAGCCTGCGCGACCTGGTGAGCCCGCCGGAGCGGCCGCGGCAGATCCTCGAATTCCATCTCGACCGGCTCAAAGCCCGCATGACCGCAGCCGGGCGACGCGACGCCAACGCGGCGGAGGACGATCCCACCTCCGGCTATGTGGCTGCCCTTGCCGAGGTGCTGCGGATGATCGCGGTGCATCACGTCGGCCTGCCGGAGCCCGAGATCGAGGAGATCTTGCACCTGCGCGCGGCCGTCCGGCCGGAAACGCAGGGGACGATGAACGAGACTGTCGCCCGCAAGCTGCGCGCGCTCAACGAGCCGGACACGCTGGCGATGCTGCTGCATCTGCCCGCCGAATGGATGCGCCGCCTGCCGGAGCTGCAGCTGCGGCCGCGCGATGCGGCGCTGGTCGCGATGTATGCGACGGCGCTGGAGATCCTGCTCGCCGTGCCGCTGCGGCGGCGCAACCTGATCGAACTGGAGATCGAACGGCACCTGGTCATCGACCATCGCACGGGGGCGGTCACCGGTCTCGATATCCCGGCCGCGGCGACGAAGACGCGCAAGCAGCCGATCGTCTGGGATTTTACACCGCGCGTCGCCGCGATGATCGGGACGTATATCAGCAAGTATCGCCCCCTGCTGGCCGGCGGGGACAACCGGTTCCTGTTCCCCGGCCTCGGTGACCGCCATCGCGATCCGGGCGACTTCGCCAATGAGCTGTCCACCCGGGTGGAGCGCGAACTGGGGACCGACTTCAACCTGCACCTCGTCCGCCATCTGACCGCCTGGCGGCTGCTCAAGCGAATACCGGGGGCGTATGAGCTGGTCTCCCGCGTGTTGGGCCACGCCTCGCCGAAGACGACAATAACCTATTACTGCGGGCTGGAGATGATCTTCGCGGTGCGCGAGGCGTCACGCCTGCTGGAACTGGACCGGATCGAGGCGAACCGTCTCCCGGCGCGCTTCGCCGGTGCACGCGACCGGGTCAGGGCACGACGGCGGCAGGCCCCCAACGCCGGGACAACCGGAACGAACGGGGCAAAGGCCAAGGGGGCCGGCAATGGCGCGGCGTAAGGTCCATGACGAGGCACAAAAGCCGCGCCGCGTGCTGCCGGAGCCAAACTGGCCGGCGGCGCATCGCGCCCTGTGGGCGGCGGGGATCGCGCCGCGGACCAGCCGGCTGGCCCGGCCCCGGCACGCCGACACACTCCGCCCGCTGAGCATCCGCAACGCTGCCCGCGCCTGGGGCGCCTATCTCGTCGTGCTGGCCGAGGCCGGGATCGACATCGCGGCTGACGATCCCGCCGCCCTGGTGACGCCGGACCACGTGGCATCCTTTGTCGACACACTGGCCGCGCGCGGCAATGCCGCCGGTTCGATCAGGGTGCGCTTGTTCGACCTGCGCACCGCGCTCAGGATCATGCAGCCGGCGCAGGATCTCGGCTGGCTGACCCGGCCCGGCGGGGTCTCGATCAATGACTGGTTCGAGGACGACCCCGAGGAGGCCGAGAAGGAGATCCTCGATCCCCGTGTGCTCACCGCACTCGGGTGGGACCTGATCGCCAGCGCGAATGCCTTGCCCGCGACCGATGAGGACGCTCTGCGGATGTATCGCAACGGGCTGATCTGCCTGCTGCTCGCCGCCCTGCCGATCCGCATCGGCACGTTGAGCCTGATGCGCCTCGGCGTGAATGTCTTCGACCACGGCGCCGACATCCTGCTCCGCTTCTCGGCGAGGGAGACCAAGAACCGCAAGCCCCTCGAGTGCGCCGTGCCCGATCATCTGCTCTCGGCGTTCCGGCACCATCTCGATGCGATCCGCCCTCGCATGGTCCGTGGCGAGGATGATCGCTGGTTCTGGCGAAACCCCGACGGAACCCGGTTCCGCTATGCCGGCATCATGCAGATGTTCCGCCGGGTGACGGCGCAAAAGCTTGGCAAGGAGAGTGGCACCCATGTCAGCCGCCACGGCATGGCCACGGCACTTGCCGATCTGGCCCCGGACCGCCCGGGCCTTGCCGCCGCCGTGCTCGGTGTGGGCGAGGGCGTGGTCGACCGGCACTACCGCCGGGCGGAGATCCGGCAGGCCGCCCGGCTGGCCACCAACCTGCTCGAGGCCGAGCGCGACGAACTCCGCCTGCGGGCCCGAACCCGCTTCGGCCACCGGGCAAGCGATTGAAATTGTTCGGTATATGCCAGACTAAACCATTGAAATAGAACAACAAATCACCATATCCCAAGGGCAGGTCATCCCCGACGCCCGGGCCAGCCCGAACCTCCTTGAGCTCGCCGCCCCGACCTGCGCACGGAGCTCTGCTCCGCCCAGCCAGGCCCGGGCCTCTTCAAGGACACCATCCACAATGTCAGACCACACACTGTTCGACGCCGTGCGCGCCGAACTGCGCGCGCGTCTTGCGCTCACCCGCACCAGCGCCGGCATGCAGACCGCGTTCGACGCCCTGTCCGGCGCCATGCGCGGCTTCCGGGCCTCGATCGAGACCTCCGGCGACCTCGCCAAGGTCGAGGGCGTGCAGCGGCAACTGCTCGCCGACCTGCTGGCGCTCGAACTCTTCGTCGAGGAACTCGGGGACCAGCTCACCGAACACCGCAAGCATCTGGCCCGCAGCCTCGGCGCACCCGGCGCGCGCTGAACCTTTTTGCTCCCCCCGTCCCGCAACCATGCGGGGCGGGGATTTTTTATGCCCGGAGCAAAATATCGCTTGACCGGCAAAATCCCGTTCGTCGCCTGGAAACATCAACGCCAGAAAATAAAGGTAAATCAGCAACTTGTCCGGAACCTGAAGCCAGACCTTGCCCAGGCGACGAAGCCGTCAAGCGGAAAATCGCCCGATAATCGCCATGAGCCACACACCGAAAACCGGCCGCAAAAATTTCGTCGCCGTCAAGCCCCCGGCCCATTCAACGCCCGATGTGCGCAGGCGACGAAACTGTTCTCCTTGGGGTGTCTCACTTTCTCAAGGAGACACATGATGTCCGACGTTCTGCTCCGCCTGCCCGAGGTGATCGAACAGGTGAAGCTCAGCCGCTCGACGATCTACCGCCGGATCGAGGAGGGCACCTTCCCGCGTCCACGCAATCTCGGAACAGGCTGTGTCCGCTGGCGCCAGTCCGAGATCGACGCCTGGATCGACACCCTTCCCGTTGCCGACGATCCGGCCTGCTGAGGCGGAGAAGGAGATTACCGCATGGGGCCGGCCACGATCTCGTGCGCCGGTCGCATGCCTTCCAGCAGCAGGTCGGCCCAGATCTGGGAGAGCTCCCGCCGCCGCTTCAGATGCTTTGCTCTATTATAGGCAGCCTCGACCTTGTCCTTCGGGGCATGCGCCAGCATCAGGTCGATCACCGCCCGGTCAGCCGGGAACCGCTCGTTCATGATCGAGGAAAATGTTGCCCTCCAGCCATGCGGCACATGCCGCTGGTGATACCCCGCGCGATTGAGCAGATACCCCAGCGCGTTCTCGGACATCGGCTTGTGCGCGTTCCGCCCGTTGGGAAAGACGAACGGCATCTATCGCGCGACAATCAACTTGAGAATCCAGCGTCAATCAGGATGAGAATGCGGCTGGGGAGGCACCGGCGGAGGGCGTAGCCCGGAGCCGGTGCCTCCCCAGCCGGGCGGCGTCCTTGCCAGGGCGCCGCCGTGGTCGCGGCCGTCTGGGCCGCGGAGGATACCTCGTCACAACGGGGAGACCTTCGTGCCCGGCCGCCACATCAACGATCACCAGAAGAGGCTTTTCATGAGATATCGACAGACAGACGGCGTTGCCCTGGCGGCCGCCAAGGCCGGCTTCAGCACGGCCGCGGGCTACCGGCTCGAGCAGGAGCGGCACTTACCGTCATCGCCGAAGCCGCCGCGCGGCCGGCGCCGCCCGGATCCGCTGGCGACGATCTTCGACGCTGAGGTGGTGCCGCTGCTGGAAGCCGCGCCCGGTCTCAGGGCCGTGGCGATCTTCGAGGAGATGTGCCGGCGGCATCCCGATCTCGCCCCGGGTGTCCGGCGGACGCTCGAGCGGCGTATCCGCACCTGGCGCGCGCTGCACGGGCCGGAGCAGGAGGTCA
>Ga0315298_1006021_pt1 | contig 16797 bp, 8 predicted proteins | sample WHS_1_MG_FD_203077 | JGI IMG/M metagenome (GOLD analysis project Ga0315298, IMG submission 203077) | Extremophilic microbial mat communities from Washburn Hot Springs, YNP, Wyoming, USA - WHS_1_MG | ecosystem: Environmental > Aquatic > Thermal springs > Hot (42-90C) | place: USA: Wyoming...
CACCGGATGGGGGTGAGCTCCGGTCCCTGAAGCCGGCCGCCGGGGGTGAGCAGGCGGGAGGAGGCCTCCTAACTTAAAGAAAAAAAGAGGCAACCAAAACCAGCAACCAGCCCAAAAAGGAGTCAAAAAGCAGCCAAAACAGCCCCGTAAAATCAACTGGTCAGAAAAAACAACCGTTCACCACCCTGTTGCAGCGACCAGCCTGTCCGCCCGCGTGGCGCATGTCGCTAAACTTGTCCCCCTACCGCAGCCAAACTCTGGCCCTGGGTATGCTGTCAGCCTCCCGCCGTGAGTCCGCACATGAGACGCCCGCCTTCTAGATCCACGGACCTCTCCTCTCCGCCTACTCCTTCAGAGCGATCCCCAGCGCCTTCATTTTTCGATAGAGGTTGCTTCGCTCCAACCCCAGCAGCTCCGCCGCCCGGCTTACGTTCCCGCCGGTCTCCTCCAGCTTCCTGAGGATGTACTCTCTTTCCACCGCGGCCCGAACCTCCTGCAAGCTCCCGTAATGTTCAGCGATCCGCAGCGCGCCGCTCCGTCCTGGAGGCAAGGGAATGTGCCGCGCCTCGATGCGCGGCTGGGGATTCATGATGACGATCCGCTCCATCAGGTTCCTCAACTCGCGCACGTTTCCAGGCCAGTGGTAACTCTGGAGCAGCCGCACGGCCTCCGGCGTCAACTCCTTCGGTTTGCGTCCGTAAGCCGTGGCGAACTCCCGCAAGAAATGCTCCGCCAGCAGCGGGATGTCCTCCAGTCGTTCTCTCAGCGGCGGCACATGGAAAGGAATTACATTTAGCCGGTAAAACAAGTCTTCCCGGAAGTTCCCCCGCTCAATCTCCTCTTGCAAATTCTTGTTGGTGGCGGCAATCACCCGGACATCCACCTGCACGGACTCCGATGCCCCCACCGGCTCAAAGCGCTGCTCATCCAACACCCGGAGCACTTTGGCCTGCGTCTTCAGGCTCATGTCCCCCACTTCATCCAGAAACAGAGTTCCGCCGTCCGCCTTGGCGAACTTGCCCGTCTTGTCCTCATGCGCGCCGGTGAAGCTGCCCTTGCGGTGGCCGAATAGCTCGCTCTCGATCAGCTCTTCCGGAATCGCGGCGCAGTTCACCTCCACGAACGGCTGCGAAGCCCGCGCGCTCATGGCGTGCAGCGCCCGCGCCACCAGTTCCTTGCCCACGCCGCTTTCCCCATAAATCAGCACCCGCCCGTTGGTCCCCGCCATCAGCGCCAGTTGCTGCCGCAGGGCTTTGATCGGCACGCTCTCGCCGATGATCCGGTAGCGGCTGCTCTCCGCCGTTTTCAGCCGGGCGTTCTCCAGCTCCAGTTGCCGGTGCCGGATCGCATTCTTGACCACCACCGAGACTTTCTGGATGGTCAATGGCTTTTCCAGAAAATCGTACGCCCCCAGCTTGGTGGCCTTCACCGCCGTCTCGATCTTGCCGTGCCCGGAGATCATGACCACCACCGGCCGCTCCGTAAATGGGATCTCCTGAATCCGGGCCAGCGTCTCCAGCCCGTCCATGCCGTCCATCCAAATATCCAGCAGGACCACGTCGTAGCCGCGCGCCAGCGCCTCCAGGCACTCCTCACCGCTTCCCACGGCGTCCGCTTCGTAGCCCTCGTCCGACAACACGCCGCACAGCGAGGTCTGGATGTTCAGCTCATCGTCCACGACCAGAATCCGCCCCAGCCTCTTCAAGCCTGAACCTCCGCCGGCTTGTTTTCGGCTTCCGTGGCGGCGATGGCCGGGATCTCCACCACGAACCGCGCCCCAGCGGGGAAGTTGTCCTCCACCCGCACGTGCGCATTGTGCTCCGTTAGGATGTGGCTCACGATCGCCAATCCCAGGCCCGTCCCCCGGCCCTTGGTCGAAAAGTACGGCAGGAACAGCTTCTCTTTCTCCTCGGCCGAGATGCCGCAGCCGGTGTCCGCCACCACCAGCTCCACCATGTCGCCGCTGGCCGCCGTGCTGACATGCAGCTGCCGCACCAGCGAGTTCTGCATCGCCTCGGCCGCGTTGTCCACCAGGTTCACGACCACCCGTTTGAGTTGCTCCCGGTCTACGTTCACCAGAGGCAAGTTCGGCGCCAGGTTCTTGATGAGCTGAATCCCGTCCAGGCGCCCGCTGAAGACCGCCAGCCCGGCCTCGACGATCTCATTCAGATCCGAAGGAACCGGCCGGGCCGCCGGGAACCGGGCGAACTGCGAGAACTCGTCCACCAGCCTCTTCAGAGTCTCCACTTCCTGCACGATCGTCGCCGCGCATTGCGCCAGAACTTTGGCCGTCTCGGGCGGGGCCGCCTGCCTTTCCAAATGCCGCAAGATCCGTTCCGCCGACAGCGCGATCGGCGTCAGCGGATTCTTGATCTCGTGCGCGATCCGCCGGGCCACCTCGTGCCACGCCGCCGCTTTCTGCGCCCGCAGCAGCTCGCTGGTGTCTTCCAGCACCACCACGAACCCCGACGTCAGCTTCGCCTCCAGGGCCGACACCGTCACCGAAAGGTGCAGCGTGCGCTGCTCCCGCTTGAACTCCAACTGCGTCGAGGCCGCGCCCGTCCGCCGCGCCCGCTTCATCAGGTACTTGATCTCCGCCAGGTCTTCGCGCCCAAACAGATCCTCCAGCTTCTCCGCCCGGCTGACCACCTCCCGCGGCAGGATGTGGCTCAGGGTTGCATTCACCCGCAGGATCCGACCGTCCGGCGCAACCGAAATCACGCCCGTGGGAATGCTTTCTAGAATCGTCTCGATGAACCGGCGGCGGTTTTCCAGCTCCCGGCGGCTGTTCTCCAGGCCTTCGGTCATCTGGTTGAACGACCGCACCAGGCTGGCCAGCTCATCGATCGCCTGCACTTCGACCCGGTGCCCCCAGTTCCCTTTGCGCACCTGGCTGGCGGCCTCGAGCAGCGCCGCAATCGGAATGCTGATCTGCCGGGCCAGATAAAGCGCCAGCCAGGTCGCCACAAACAGGATGAACAGCGTCAGCAAAAACAGCAGTTGCAGATAGAAACTGCGCGTGCTCTTGCGGTTCAGAATCAGGTTGTCGTACTCGGCCAGCCAGCGCGAGATATTGCCCTGCTTGCGCGCCATGTCCAGCGGAGTCCGCACCTTTACGGTCAGGCGCGCCGCCGTGCCGGGCACCTCTGCGGTGGCCGCCAGCACCTCCCCCACCCCGCTCGCCGCGGCGCACAGGACTTCCTGCCGCCCGTCCGGAAACTCAAGGTAAGCCCCGGCGATCTCCTGCTCGGCGCAGATGCGCTCGAAAACGCCGTTGGCGCGCCGGTTCTCCGCCGCCATCGCCTTGGTCTCGGGCAGGCCGGCCAGCCATGCCGCCTGCACCCGCGCTTTGTCCCGCACCTCCCGCGCCAGGGTCACGGCGACCTCGTTCAGCTCCTGCCGGATGCCCTCCGCCGGACGGCTGAACCATTTGTCCAGGTTCCGGTTCAGGACATACACGCTCCACAGCACCAGGAAAAACACCGGCAGAAAGCTCAGCGTCAGCGCCCCCACCACCAGCTTGGTCCGGATCCGCGACCCCTCCCGGTTGGAGCGCCGCTCGATGTACAGCTTCACGCCGGTGCGGAACAGCATGAAGCCGATCGTGAGGGTCAGCAGAAAGACCAGGCTGGAGATGGCCCAGTACAGGGAGGTCTGAACGGGGTTGTCCGGCCCGTAATCCCCGAAGGAGAACGACCCCTGCCACACCACCAGCGTCACCAAAACCGCCAGCGCCGCGATGTAGCCTCCGTACAGGAGCCGCTTCTTCATAGGCCGGGCTTTCTTCCACGATTATAGGGCAGCGCGCTGCAAGAGCCTGCCCGGGCCGCCGAGTGGCCCCTCCAAAAAGAAATTGGGCGGGGCCCCCGCTTGGGGAACCCCGCCCAAAAACTTGCCGCTTCGAAACGACTAGAATTCGAACCGCAGCGCCATCTGGACATTGCGGTTGTCTTCGCGGTAGGCCGGGACGTATTCGTAGGTCGAATCGTTCCAGGTAGTGTCCGCGTAAAGGTTGGCGTGGTTGAGCGTATTGTACGTCTCAAACCGGAACTGGATACGGTAGCGGTCTCCGATCTTGAAGTTCTTGTTCAGACCCAGGTCCAAATTCCACGCGCCGGGCGCGCGGAACACGTTCCGGCCGACCATGTTCGAGGGGTACGGTCCGAAATCACTCCAGCCAACCTTCGGGTTGTACCAGTCGTGATTGGGCGCGAACTCCATGTAATCGTAGTATTTGATCAGGTTCGGCGTGGAAAGAGCCGGGCCCTTGCTGTCGCCCAGAACCCGGGTGATCGGCTTGTCGAACATCGCCATCGGGCAGAATCCGCTCGGATAGCCGATGGCGTTGGTGCAGTCGTACAGCGAGTAGGGGTAGCCGGTCCGGAGAACCAGAATCGGGTTGAAGCTCCACCCATCCAGCAACTGACGGACGAAGCCACGGGTTGAACCCGCCAGCGGCAGGTCCCAAGTCCCGCTCATCACAATCCGGTGCCGCACGTCGAAGTAAGCGTTGCCGCGTTCGGTGTCCGGGTGATGGCGGTCCATAATCCCAAGGTTGGCTTGATTGCCCGAAGAGCTGAAGGTGTCGCTCAGGTTGTCAATCGCGTGCGACCAAGTGTAGTTGATCTCGGCGCCCTTGATTCCGAGCGAACGGATCCGCTTGGCCGTCAGCCGGAAATTGATGCCATTGTAGTCGGAAGAACCAAGCTGTCCGCGCAGGTTGATGTTGGTGTACCGGTACTGGATGATCCGGCTGGTGCAGTTGAAGGCGTTGGGATCGCAAGGATCGCCCAGATAGTAGTTGCCGCTGCCTATCGTGTTCGGGTTCTCCAGCGAGTACAACTTCCGCCCGGCTGAGCCGGAGTACTCCACCGCTCCCACCAAGTTGCTCGTCAATGCCCGCTCCAGGCTCAGGCTCCAGGTGTGAGCGTAAGCCGTGCGGATGTTCTGATCCACCGCCCGCAGGCTGACCTTCGGCAAGGCTTTGGATCCCGTGCTGCCGCTCAGGGGTCCGGTGACCGCTGTCGTGATCGCAATCTCCGGAACGTCCACTCCGGCCTGGATGGAGATGACCGCGTAGTTGGGCGGGTTCTGGATCACGTTGAAGGTTACGTTTCCAAAGTTCCGCTCATAGAACAGACCCCAACCGCCCCGCAGGCTGGTCTTGCCGTTGCCGAACATATCCCAGGCGAAGCCGACGCGCGGGCCGTAGTTGTTGTAGTCCTTCCCCCACAGGCCGCCCACTGGGCTGTCCGGCGCCAGCATGACCTGTCCATTGCGGAGCTGCTGCTCGTAGGTCGAGCCGGAGCCTAGGTAAAAGTTGGAGTCCAACTTGGGGTTCTTGTTATGCTGCACGCCGAAGTACTCCCAACGCAAGCCGGCGTTGAGCGTCAGGTTCCGGTGTACCTTCCAAGAATCCTGAATGTAGTAGGCGAACTCGTGATAGCGGTTAGACCGGCTGAAGCTGGGCTGCCCCACCGGCAAGGTCACCGTGCAACTGGCGTCCACCGTAGCGCCGCACGGGTATTTGCCTTGCGGATCGATAGCGCCCTGATAAATGAGCGCCTTGCCTGCCAGCAGATTGTCGATTGCCTGGCCGAACCGCCCCGAAGAAGCGAGCTGAAGCACGGAGTTCTGGTAGGCGCCGAACGTCCGGTTGTCGCGGATGTACGTGTAAGCGCCGCCAAACCGCAACTGGTGGCGTCCGCGGATGTAGCTCATGTCCTGATACAACTGGACGAAGTTCTGCGGCCCCCCGAACGGGATTGCGGTGCCCGGGTTGAAAGGCAGGTAGCCCGGGAAACCAACGCGGCTGCCTAGAATCGAAGCCGGCGTCGTTCCATAGGCGTACAACGTGGGCGTCGGCGGGAAATCACCCAGCGGCTGCGCCTGGTTCAAACGGTTGAAAACAACCTTGGATTGAGACGCAAACTGCGGCGAAAAGCTGTGAATGACCGAGAACAGCCAGTTCTGGTTCTTGGTCGTAAAGCCCGTGTCAAAGCCCTGGTACGGGCTGTCGGCGTTGGAACCGGGCAGTCCATTTTGATCTTGCAAGGCAAGCCGCCCATAAATCTGCGTCTTACTGCTCATGTTGTAGTCCAGGCGCGTCACCCACTGGTATTCGTTGCGGGGGTCGCCTCCGCCGGAATCCGCCGGATAGCTATAGGAAATCCGGCGCATCAGCGGGGTCGAATCCGGAAGCAGCGCACATCCGCCGCCGGCGGCGCCGCCCGTGCACGGGTCAAAACCTGCCGCTTTGAGCTGCCCCTTGGTGAAGGTGCCGAGATCCGCAAACGACGACCTCACCTTGCCGTACGTGTTGAAGAAGTTCTTGGTGTTCGCCGCCGAGGCGTTGATCAGCCCGTCGGCCGGGATCCACACGGTGCGGCGCGCCGCGCTGCGGATCCGGAACCACTCCACGTTCGTGAAGAAAAACAACTTGTCCTTGTCCTTGTTGAACTCCTCGGGGATGAAAATCGGTCCACCGAGCGAAAAACCGAACTGGTTCCTCGTGAAAACCGATTTCGGCAACCCGTTGGCGTTGTTGTCAAACGAGTTGGCCGCCAGCCGGGACACCCGGTTGTATTCATACAGCGACCCATGGAACTCGCTCGTGCCGCTCCGGGTGGCCACGTTCACCACGCCGCCCGTCGCCCGGCCGTATTCCGCCGTGAAGTTGCTCTTCAAAAGGCTGAATTCCTGGACCGAATCGAGCGGCACATACTGTCCGGGGGTGGCGGTGAACTCATCGTTATTGGCCGAGCCGTCCAGCAGGATATTGGTTGAGGAGGAGCGCTGTCCATTGATCGCATATCCCACGCCTCGTCCGCTCGGGTCTCCGCCGGAGATGTTGCCGGAAGTGACCACCAGTTCGTACGGGTTCCGAGTCAAGGTGGGTAGGTCCGCCAAGCTCTGCCGGCTGAGGACCGTCGAGAGGGTCTGAGTCTCCACGTTCACCTGCCCGGCCGTCTCCGTCACCTGGATGACCGTCTCCGGGCGTCCCACCTCCAGGCGCACATCCACGCCCACGCGGGCGCCGACCGTAACCACTACGTTCTGCGAAGACTTGGCGAATCCGGCGGCCTCCGCCGTGAGCTCATAGTCGCCGGGCAAGACGCTCGGAAATAAGTAAATTCCTGCGTCATTGCTCACCGTTGAGCGCACCAGGTTCGTGCTCAAAGATTTCAGGCTCAGCTTCGCATTGGGCACTACCGCTCCGCTGGGGTCCAAAACCTTGCCTGTAACCTGGCCTGTTTCCGTCTGCGCCGCCGCTATGCCGGCGAACGCCAACAGCAGCAAAACCAGCAACAGCACATTAGTTTTCTTCATAAGGATCCTTCCTTCCTTAAAGGGCTTTTATACTCGCGGCAACGGGGCCGCCTCTGAGCCTTGCCACCGGCATCTCCCTCGGCTGAGTCCTGGGAATGTCGCATGAGCCTAGGCCAGCGAACACCATCTGGAAGTGTAAGGGATGCCCCTCACTTCTCCTGCGCTTTTGAGCGCCAGTCCTTGTCCCAAACTGCATTTGAGGGACCAATGCAATTGGTTGAAATTCAACCGTTTTTCCGCCCAGATGAGAACCAGACTCCCATCCCTGGAGCGGAATCTTCGGATTGTCATACAACCCGATTCCAAAAAACGGAATCTCAATGCTTTGGCCGAGCTCCATTGGCCAATTCCTGCGTGCCCTGTCCACCTTGTTCCAGTGGTGGCAACACGCCGTATTTTAGTGGGATTGTCGAACGAATGCAAGAGGATTCTTACGCTGCCCTCAGGTTTTTCGCGGACCGTACCGGTGAGAACCGCCCTGCGCCCGGCCCAGCGGCCCTCGCCTACGCGCCGTTCTGAGGCAGCAAGCCCGCGCGGTTCCTTTTCGGATTGGAGAATTCGGCCCTTGGCGAGGGAACGTGCAGTACCTCATGCCACGATACGCTCAAGGGAGCCGGGCCACGCGCGGCCAGCCGTCCTCCCAAACCATAGTCGAAATGAACAATTGCGAACCTTTGCCTTCCGCTGGATAGGAGTGGAAAAGGAAGTAGTCCACGCCATTCTCCTGGTAGACCGCGTTATGGCCGGCACCGCGCCACTTGCCGGTGGCCGCCTCGATCACCAGGGTCCCTCCCCCCTCCAGCAGTGGTTTGCCATTCCGGTCGAGGTAGGGCCCGGTAATGCTCTTGGAACGTCCCACCACCACCTTGTAGTCGCTCTTTGGTCCACGGCAGCAGAAATCGTAAGAGACGAACAGGTACCAGTATCCGTTGCGCCGGACCAGGAAGGGGGCTTCGACGGCGCCCTCCACGGGCGGGGTCACATGCGGTTTGAGGCGCTCCCGGCTGCACAACGTATAGAAGCGGGTGTCTTCGGCCGGGAACTTGCCCGTCCTGGGGTCGATTCGGTGAAGCTGGATGCCACCCCAGAAGCTCCCCCAGGCCAGCCAGACATTGTTCTCGTCCTCGATGGCAATATTCGGGTCAATCGCGTTCCAATCGGTAGATTCAGGCCGGGAACGGACAACCATGCCTTCATCCACCCATTGGTAGTCAGGGCTGGCAGGGTTCAAAGTCTTGTTGGTGGCCAGTCCGATCGCGGAGTCGTTGACGCCGAAAGAGGATATGGAATAGTAAAGGTGGAACTTTCCATTGAAATAGCTAATATCCGGCGCCCAAGCGTTGCGCGCTTTCGGGACTTCCTTCTTGGCCCACTCCGGAAGGTCCTTCAAGGCATATCCCGCGAAAGTCCATTTGCGCATATCCTTGGAAGTACGGACCGGGATTATCCCCTCGCCCGCCCGGCCGCCGGTGCAGAAAAGATAGTATGTATCCCCCTCCTTTGCGATGACAGGGTCATGCACGTTCAGGTCACCTTCGAGTGGCAGCAAGACTGGGTCTTGCCGGCCTGTCGCCCAAGCCCAGGAGCTTTCGGCGGCGCGAAAACAAAGGACAGCGGCAAACAACGCCATCGAGCCCAACAGCCAAGTACTCATTTGTCTTTTCATGGCGATCTCCGAAGAAACTCCTCGCCTTTCACCCGGTCTAGGGCAGCCGCCCGACCCGCGGCCAACCGTCTTCCCAGAGCATAGTTGAAATTTGCAAGTACGGCCGACCCGTGGTCCCATGATAGGCGTGGAAGAACAGGTAGTCGGTATTCCCGTCACGGAACACCGCTTGGTGACCAGGACCACGCCAGTTTGGCGTCGTCGCCTCAATCACGAGCGAGCCTCCGCCTTCGGTCATCGGCTTTCCGGTCTTATCTAAGTATGGCCCGGTAACCCGCCGGGAGCGGCCGACCACGACGTTATAGGTGCTGTCGACGCCACGGCAGCACCGGTCGAAAGAAACAAACAGATACCAGTAATCGCCCCGTTGCACGATGAAAGGCGCCTCCACCGAGCCGCCGATTGGTTGCTCCCGGGGCCTGCTACAGAGCCTATGCATCGTGGCGTCGATTGCCGAGAGCTTACCGGTCGCAGGGTCCACCCGGCGCATCATGATTCCGCCCCAAAAGCTACCCCAAACCAGCCAGACGTTCTTTTCGTCCTCGATCACGAGATTCGGGTCGATGGCATTCCAGTCGTCCTTTTCTTCATAGGAACGCAGGACGAGGCCCTCGTCCACCCAGCGGTAGTCGGGGCTGGCCGGGTCGAGTGTCTTGTTCGTGGCCAAGCCGATGGCCGAGTTCCGGCTTCCGAAGGTCGAGACAGAGTAATAGAGGTGGAATTTCCCGTTGTAATAGGAGATATCCGGCGCCCAGGCATTCCTGGCCTTGGGGATTTCCTTTTGCGCCCATTGAGGGAGTTCTGGGAACACATGCCCAGAGAGCTTCCACTCCCGAAGATTCTTAGATGTGCGGATCGGAATCACCCCTTGTCCCTGGCGCCCGCCGGTGCAGAACACGTAGTAGGTGTCGTGCTCTTTAATGACCACGGGGTCGTGCACACCCTCGGTGTCTCCGCTCAGGGGCAACAGCGAGGGTTCGCCGGGCGGAGCGCCGGCAACCAGCAGCGCCAGTAGACTGGCAGCGAAGGCCCCAAACGGAATGAGTATGTTTTGACCCATGACTAAGTCTCCTGAATCGATCCACGCTTCGTCGTTGTTGCAAAGACTATTGAGACGTCCTGCGGCTGTGATTCGTGATGGCGGCCCAAGCGATATCGGGGCGGCCCTGGAAGGCCAGCGAAGCCCCTGTCCAAAGGGGAAGACGTAGACCCGCGGAAGGCCCGAGCCCGGACGCGCTGGGGCGAATGCCCCGGCGGTATGGGGCCGCCAAGTGCAACTCGCGCGGGCTTCAAAGCCGTCTGTGTTGTTCCGCCAGACATTTCGAATATAGGCTTCTCCGCGCTACTTCACAGTGAGGCGCAGGATCGTCAGCGAGTGTTTCGGGAAGACGAAGGAAAACCCGTTGCTTGACACGTCCAGCTTGACCTTGCGCGTCACGGGCCGGACCCGCTGGTCGTCGCCGAACGTGTGGGTCGCCTTCAGATCGGTGTGATACAACTGCCAGAGGTCGGCCTCAGGGGCAATCTGTCCCTCGACGTTGTCGATCTGGGCCCGGATGTCGAGCTTCTCGCTCCGATTCAGAACGTTCAAGAAGACGGCCCGAAGCCGGGGGTTATACGTCGCGCTCACGTCCAGGCAAGGGACGGGCGGGCGATTCTCCAAGCTATAAGTGGGCGAGTGCACGAATAGATCCAGCGACAAGTTATTTTTTTGTTTTGCGTATTCAGCGATGGGGAAATAAATCGTCTGAAGGAACAGACCCTCTTTATTTGTAAAGATCGGTGCAATGCCGTTGACCAACTGGGCGAGATTGGCCATCTTGACAATATCCGCATTTCGGATGAAGGCATTTAGGAACACTGCCATCGCCAGCGCATCCTCATAGTTGTAAATCTCCTCTAATCCCTTTAGGCCTGCGCCCGGTCCGCGCACCCGGTACCAGACATTCCACTCGTCGTAGGCGATGTAAATGGCACGGGGGTTAACCATGCCGGATTGGGCGGCCCTGATTTGCCCCTTGACGACCTGAATATAATGGTCGATGTCCTGCGCGCTAGCTCCGAGAAACCGCTCGAAATTGTTGTCATCGTTGCGGATATAGGTGTGAAGGCTGATGTAGTCGATGTGTTCCTTCAGTTTATCCAGAACGGTGCGGTTCCAGCCGATCCAGTCGGCGCCGGGGCGGAAATTGCTCGAGCCCGCGGCGATCAGCTTGATGCTTGGATCCATCCAGCGCATTCCTTTGGCGGCTTCCAGGGCGAACTTGGCGTAATCCTCGGCGTTCTTGTGGCCGAGTTGCCAGGGACCATCCAGTTCGTTTCCCAAACCCCAGTACTTGACGCCCCAAGGCTTTTCGCGCCCATTTTTCCTGCGCTGATTAGCCCAGAAGGTATCGCGGTCTCCATTGACGTATTCCACCCACTGGCGCGCTTCGTCCACGGTGCCGAGGCCAGCGTTAATAACGATGTAAGGTTCGACGCCAAGCCGCTCGCAATACAAAAGGAATTCGTCAGTGCCGAAGCGGTTGGGCTCCACGCCACCCCAAGCGTAATCCGGTCGCTTTGGGCGCAGGTCGCGCGGACCGATCCCATCCTTCCAGTTGTAGCCGGAGACGAAGTTGCCTCCGGGCCAGCGGAGGATCGTAACGCCAAGTCCTTGAACGGCCTTCATAACATCCTTGCGGAAGCCGTTCTCGTCGGACAAAGGGCTGCCTTCTTCAAAGATACCGCCGTAAATTACGCGGCCGAGATGTTCGGCAAAGTTTCCGAACACATGCGGGTGGACCTCGCCGACCACCCGGTCGGTATCGATTTTGATCCTGGCCGTGGGTTGCTGGGCGACCGCGGCGCAGGTGCAAAAGAGCACTGAGAGCAGAACCGTCGATCTCATGATGCTGGCCTCCAATCGGTTTTCAGGGTGCGGAGCGGCGCCGAGAAAATGCGCAGCCCGCGAAATGATCCTATCCGGGATGATAGGCCGGGAGGGCCGTACAAGGCCCTCTTGTTTGCATGAAACGGCCGATCTCGCTTTTCAATTGCAGCACGTCTCCTTGCAATGAGGCTGTTTATTTCGAACAAGCAGAAACTAGAACGTGAACCGCAAGCCGAGCTGGAACCTCCGAGCATCGCCGGCACTGGTCACCCGCCCGAAGTTGGAGCTGTTCATGTTGGAGGTGACGCCGCCCAGGTTGACCCGGTTGGGCGCATTGAAGGCTTCCGCACGGAATTGAAGATTGGTGCGCTCCTTCAAGGCGAAGTTCTTCATCATCGCCATGTCGATGCTGATCAGGCCCGGATTGAAGTAGGTGTTGCGGCCCAGCGAGCCGTTGAGGCCCAATCCGGGCGAGGGGAAGTCCGCACGGGCGAAAACGCCGGTCAAATACGCCTGTTTGGAAGTATCTCGGATCTTGGGGAACGAGGGGGCCATAGGCCGGTCGTTGGTGGTCCCGTCGGCGTTCCAATCGCAGCCTGTGTTGCCGGTGATGACTCCGCCGGTCCGGACCGGGCGGAAGACATCCGTACAGTTCACCGTAAATGGGCCGCCGGATTGCAGAATCCCTGCTGTGCTGAACTGCCAGCCGCCAACGGCTCCCTTCAGCCAACGGTTCTCCACCGGAGCCGGGATTTGCCAGACGGCGCTAAAGGCCAGCTTGTGCGTACGCTGGAAATCGGAAAGCCCGCGGTTCAGCTTCAAATCGAAGATATCGATGATGGGAAGACCACCGCCGAACCCGCTGGCGTAGTCGATGGCCCGGCCGAAGGTGTAAGCAGTCTGAAACATCAAGCCCAGGGACATTCTCCGGTTGACCGAGACCGTGCCGCCGTTGTACGCGGAAGTGAAATTGGACTGGGCGTAGTCGATGGCGCCGAAACTGGGGTTCAATCGCCGCAGAACGCCGTTGTTCTGAATCAAATCGCCCCGGTAACGGTTCACGTTGTACTTGGCGTAGAGCTTCCGCCCCAGGTTGCCGATGTAGTTGACCTCCACGGTGGTGTTGGGGTCGAGTGCGTATTGGATGCCGAAGAAGTAGCTCATGACGTAGGAGCTCTTCAGATTGGGATCGATCCAGGCGATATTGGCCCGGGCGAAGGTGGAGCCGTTGCGTTCATCCAACCCAATGACTCCCTCCAGACCGAGAGGCCGGGCGCACTGATAGGGGTTGGTGCTGGACCGGCAGAAGTCATAGCGCGGCAACAGCGGTGCGGTTTGCTTGGAAGCGGTGATGATCATGTAGATGGGAGGGGTATAGTGTGCACCGCCATACAATTGGCTGGGAAGCTGGTCGTAGAAGATGCCGGCTCCGGAGCGGATCGACATCTTTCCTTTCGATGTCGGGTCCCAGGCGAAGCTGAGGCGCGGCGCGAAATTGTTGTAGTCGCCGTTTTCCAGGATGTTGTACCGTGTTTCGTTCTTGCCGTCGGCGATGCGGCTCGTAAAGTCGTTGCCGCTGCGCCATCGGACGTTGTTGCCGAGCGTAGCCTGGCCGACCTTGCCGTAGGTTTCCCAGCGCACGCCATAGGTCATGGTCAGGTTCGAGCGCAACTTCCAAGAATCCTCGAAAAACCATCCCACGGTGGTCTGCCGTTCGGCGACATCGGGAGTATAGACGGATCCATCGACCGGATTCAATCCGATGTTGCCCTGGGAGAAGGGGTCGTCCAAAACAAAGTCCCAAATGTTGTTGAAGCTATAGCTTGGGCGCTGATAACTCGCGGTTGGTTTCCAATTGCTTTGTAATTTTGACAGCGTGAACCCTCCCCGGATCGTATGGGTTCCGCGAATCCAGCTAATCGTGTCGCTGTAATGATAATTGTTTTGGATAAACGGCACCGGACCGCCCTTGCCGAAGCCGCTAATTCCACCGGTTCCAGCGATCGAGATGCCTGACGGGATCTGGCACTCGGCGCACTCGATCTCGCCATGCACCCGCACGGCGGTCGCCCGGAACTCGTTGATCAGGTTGGGCGAAAAGGTGTGCGTCTCGTTGATGCTGCCGTACCAGTTTCGGATCGGGAAGAAGATACGGAACGCCGGCCGAATCGTGCTGCCGTCCATGGAGCCTTCGGAATTGCGGAAGACGTTGACGTAGAAGCGGTCCTTTCCGGTGATCATGTGATCGCCGCGTACATTCCACTGTTCGCCCTGCCGCGGCGAGGTAATGGGGGTAACCCCTTGTCCGACGACGCGGAGATCACAGGGCATCATCCCGATGGGGGTGGTCACCTGCGCGGAGCCGGAACAAGGGACGCCAAGAATGTTGGCGACCGTCAAAAAGTTGGTGTAAGGTTCAAAAGCGGCCGGGTATTTGTCCAGCAAGAACGCGGATTTGTTGCTGGGAAATCGCTGCTTGACGAAGCTCCGGAACTCGCTGGTCTCGACCTGAGTGGCGGCATTCGAGGCGGTAACCTGGCGCATGACGTCGAAGGAGCCGAAGAAGAAGGTCCGGTTCTTAATGACCGGTCCTCCGATGCTGCCCATGTACTCGTTCTTGCGCGTGACCGGCAGCACGCGGCCCGTCAGTGCGTTGGGGACGTTCTGGAAAAGGCTGCGGGACTGGAACTTGTTGTTGGAATGGAACCAGGCCAAGCTGCCGTGGAACTCATTGGTTCCCTGTTTGGTGAGCACGTTCACGGTTGCGCCCGCGTCGTTGCCTTTCTCGGCGGAGAAGTCGTTGACGGCAACACGCATCTCCTGGATGGATTCGGCGTTGGGTTGCAGGTTGATGCGGCCTCGGCGCACCATGGAGGTCACGGAGGCGGCATCCACGGAAAAGCCGTTCTGTTCGCCGCGCAGTCCTGCGGCGCTCATTTGGATTTGAGGCTCCGAGCCAAAGACGTCGTTCTGCCCTGTAGAACCGACGACGCCCGGCGCCAAGGCCACCAAACCAAGGAAGTTTCGACCTGGCAGGGGCAATTCGGTAAGCTGTTTCTGTTCGATCACCTGAGACACCCGAGCCACGGAGAGTTCTACGGCCGCGGCTTCCGCCGTGACGCTCACCGCAGTGGCGGCGGCTCCCAGCTCCAGTGATAAATTGACGGTGCGCGTCTGGCCGACCGACAGTTGCAAGTCACTGATTTCAATTGGCTTGAAGCCCTGGGCATTTACCGTGAGCCGGAATCGCCCCGCGGGCAAAGACGGGAAACGGTAATAGCCCGCCTCGTTGGTTTGCACAGTGGTACGGATTCCGGTTTCCGTGTTCTCGAGAGTCAGAGTAGCCCCAGGGACCACGGCTCTAGATGGATCCATCACCGTGCCTTCGATTTGAGACGTGAACTGCCCGTGCAGCACAGAGACTGCGGCGATAGCTGCAAGGGCGGAGAGCAGCAAAAGCTTGTGAAACTTCATAGACGCTTCCTCCCGCAAGCGCTTTCAAGAATAGGCGAAGTCCAAATTCCTGTCAATCCCCATCGGGCAGGTCTAGTCCAAAATTCTTGGCAGTTGTTACCGGTGCATGATGCTGCCGACGTTGGGGAGGGGGTGGAACCGATTTCAGCCTGGACGGGTTTCGCCGCGGTTGGACCAAGGCGTGGCTGACGGAGGCTTGATCCTCGCCCACCTGAGAGCTCAGGTGCCGGCGCACCCCAAAAGGCGGGCGGTTGTGAGAGCGGTAAGGAACCTTCACGCGCCTATCGCGGCGGGGGAAACGTGAGGAAGGGAAATATCCGGTTTTCCGGCGAAGCGCTGGGCAAGGCCCGTCTACCAGTTAAGCTCGTACAAGGGCCGTTACGCAGGCAAATCCCCAAGTTTTGAGGTCGCCCTACGCGCCGTTCTGGGGCAGCAAGCCCGCGCGGCCTTGGGTCCGGAACTCGTACTTGTCGATCTCCACCGCCACGTCATTTCCGCGGCAGCGCACCACCTTCCCCCGGGCCACCAGCTTCATCGGGCACTTCCCATCGAGCTGCGCCGGCCAGCTCACCGCCAGCTCCACGCGCCTGCCGGGCGGCAATGGGCTCTCAGCCTCGAATAAGATGCCGTTGCTGCTGATGTCCAGCGTCTTGCCCGCACCCCAGTGCGGCGCACCCCGGCCCCCCATCAGCCGGTAACGCAGTTCCTGAACAATCGGGAACCGGCTGTTCCTGCGCCGGTCCGCTGCGCCCATGCCTGTGAATATCTCTCGGAACGTCGCCTGTGTCATCTTCGATCTCGAACGTGTGGTTGTTTCTACTTATTGATGCTCTAACATCGGACCCAGATCTAACAATGGGAAAGTCGTTCCAAATCCTCACAGTAAGAGTACTAGTACCTTAGTCCTTTTGCTGCTTCTGCCTCCGTAACTCGCGAATCTCCTCCAGCCGCTCACGGATCCGCTTCTCCCAACCGCGATCGGTCGGATGATAGAACTGCTTTCCCTGGAGCGACTCCGGCAGGCACGGCATTCCAGGCACGGCGTCCTCGAACTGGTGGGCGTGCTCGTAGCCCTTGCCGTAGCCCCATTCCTTCATATGCCTTGTCACCGGGTTGCGCAAGTGCATCGGCACGGGTTCCGCCAAACCCCCGGCGGCTTCCGCCCGCGCGGCGTTCAGCGCCTGATAAGCGGCATCCGACTTTTGCGCCAGCGCCAAGTAAAGCGCGGCCTGCGCCAGGGCTTGGTCGCCTTCCGGAATGCCCAGAAAATGAACCGCTTGCATCGCCGCTACGGCTTGCTCGAGCGCCCGGGGATCGGCCAGGCCGATGTCCTCAATGGCCATCCGGATCAACCTCCGGGCGATGTAAAGGCGGTCTTCGCCCGCTTCAAGCATCCGCGCCAGCCAGTACAGAGCGGCGTCCGGATCGCTCGATCGGACCGACTTGTGCAAGGCCG
>Ga0315298_1006023_pt1 | contig 16796 bp, 11 predicted proteins | sample WHS_1_MG_FD_203077 | JGI IMG/M metagenome (GOLD analysis project Ga0315298, IMG submission 203077) | Extremophilic microbial mat communities from Washburn Hot Springs, YNP, Wyoming, USA - WHS_1_MG | ecosystem: Environmental > Aquatic > Thermal springs > Hot (42-90C) | place: USA: Wyoming...
AAGGCTAAAAATACTGGAAATACACAGATAAAGTAGGGATAATTTGTAAAAATCGCCTGAGAATGGCGAGAGTGGGGGAATACCTCTATCTCAAACTGAACAATTTTTGTTATTCGAAGTGCCCATATGACTTCATCGAGCCATAAGAATGTTAAATATAAGGTAGAACTGTGAACGTGAGTCCTGACATCAATAATCTGTTCAATCGATTAGAAATGAACGCGGAAGGACAATATCACGAGTTTGACCGCAAATTTCAGGAGACCCCGCCAGAAAAGCTGAATCTGGACTCGAGGGTTTCTTCGGATGCACTTTCCGCCTCGCCCGGTGATGCCTCGGATATCCCGCCTTCTACAGATTCTGATGTCGATTCTCCGGCTGTGCATCCCGACCACGCGGTGGCTGCCGCGTCACCGATTTCGGTTATGGAGCAGAAAAACCCCCAGGCATCGGTCGCGGCCTCCAAAAAACGAGCGGCACCGCGCGGTTCCCGGCCTATCTCTAGGAAATGGGAAGTCCTGCAGACACTCTCCGGTACCTCCGCCACGGCCCTGGGTCACGATGCGCCCAACCGCAACCCGTGCATAGCGGTTTTTTCCCCGTTGGGGGGAGCAGGAACCAGTGCAATGGCGGCTGGCATCGCGTGGTCCATGAGCCACGCCGGATGGTCTCCGCTGCTGGTGGACTTAGGGGAAATGGGTATGGCCCAGCTCTTTTTGAGTGTGGGGGGTACGGTGTTGGCAGAGACCAACGGTTGGAAAGCGACGTTGAGTCATTTCCCGGGATCCTCAAAAAAAACGGTTTTGTTGTCGGCGGCTCCGCAGGGCGCGGAGACGCTGGCGGCACTGGTTACCGATCGAGGGGGGATGGAGTCCCCGGAGATGGCCCAGATTTTTGGGCACTTGGAGGACCAGAAATGCTGCATTCTCGATATCCCGGCAGGACGTGCAGACCTCTACCAAAAACTGGCCCCTCAGCTCGATTTTGTGGTTGTACCCTTACGGGCTGACCTAGCGGCGATGCTCGCGGTCCGGGAAATGCAGCGGGATGGAGGCAACGGTCCCTTTATGGCCCGGTCTCTGCCGCATCTATATGTTCTGAACCAGTTCGACAGTGAAAATCCGCTACAGGAGGAAATTGCCCGCAATTTATCCCGGAGTCTTGGGCCGTTGTTAGCACCGGTATCGATTCCCAGAGATCCTGGACTGAATGAGGCCGTGGCGGATGGCCATCCTTTCTCCAGTCCTTTTTTCCGCCGCTGGATGGGGGATATGTTTCGCCTTCTGCCTATTTCGCTGCGCCACTACGCCAATTTCTAGTCCCTAGGATTTTTCATGCTGACACCCCGTTTTCTGTTCGGCCGGATGGATGGATCGGTAAGGTTCATGGATATGTTGGCCGTGCTGGCCCTGATCCTGTCTTTTCTGGTGGCGTTGAATATGGCCCTGGTCCCCCTGTCGTGGCAGAATCAGAGCCTTCTCGCGCTTGCGCTCTTTGTTTTTTCCATCCTCCTTAACCGCCGTTCGAAAGCCCACTGGGTCACCCTCACCCTGGTGGGGATTTCGATCTTTTTTACGACGCGTTACGCCTACTGGCGATTGACGGAAACGCTCGGCATCGGGGATCCGCACTACCGGTGGTACGATTTTGTGCCGACGTTTATTCTTCTGGCGGCTGAATTATATGCCTGGACCATACTGGTGCTCGGCTATATCCAGACGTCCTGGCCCCTGCAGCGTCGGCCAGTACCGTTGCCGCCCAATCCCCAGAGTTGGCCCGATGTGGATGTGTACATTCCGACGTACAACGAGCCCCTCAACGTGGTTGAGCCGACGGTTATCGCGGCGCTGAACATGGACTGGCCAGAAGACAAGCTCCACGTGCACGTTCTGGACGATGGAACCCGTGACGAATTTCGCGTGTTTGCCAAAAATGTGGGCGCCAACTACATCACGCGTCCCGAACATAAACACGCCAAGGCCGGAAATCTCAACCATGCGCTAGAGATGACAGAGGGTCGCTATATCGCCATTTTTGACTGCGACCATGTCCCTGCACGTTCTTTTTTGCAGGTGACCATGGGCTGGATGGAACGAGATGCACAGATCGCGCTTCTCCAGACGCCCCACCATTTCTACTCGCCGGATCCGTTTGAGCGCAATCTGGAGATGTTTCACCTGGTTCCCAATGAAGGGGAACTTTTTTATGGGATTGTCCAGGATGGCAACGATCTTTGGGATGCGACCTTTTTCTGCGGATCGTGCGCGGTCCTGCGTCGTGATGCCTTGCTCGGGATTGGGGGTATTGCGGTCGATACCGTCACCGAAGATGCCCATACCGCCTTGCGACTGCAGAGGCAGGGTTGGCGCACCGCCTACCTCAATATCCCTCAGGCGGCGGGTCTGGCGACCGAAAATCTCGCGAGTCACGTCGGACAACGGATCCGCTGGGCGCGCGGTATGGCGCAGATTTTCCGGATGGATAATCCGTTACTGGGAAGAGGGCTCAATTTTTGGCAGCGTCTTTGCTATCTCAACGCCATGCTGCATTTCTTTTTTGCGATTCCGCGCCTGGTGTTCTTGACCGCCCCCTTGGCTTATCTGCTTTTCGGGTTGAAGGTCCTGGACGCCTATGCCGTCACGTTTGCAGCGTATTCGCTCCCCCATCTTTTTATGGCCAGCATGACCAACTCGCGCATACAGGGCCGACATCGCTTTTCTTTCTGGAATGAAATCTACGAAACCATTCTGGCGCCCTACATTCTGCTGCCCGTATGGTTGGCCATCATCAATCCCAAACTGGGAAAGTTCAACGTGACGGCAAAGGGCGGCACCATTGAGCAGAGCTATTTCGACCACCGTATCGCCAAACCCTACATGGTGCTGTGGCTGTTGAACATTGCGGGTCTGGTCGCAGCGGTTCTGCGTTTGACCCTGGAGGCTGCACCCGATATCTCGACCATTGTCATGACCAGTCTGTGGACCCTGTACAATCTGATGATCATCGGCGCGGCCCTAGCCGTGTCCCGGGAAAAACGCCAAGTCCGCAATCATGTCAGAATTCCGGTCAGGTTGCCCATCGATATTCTTTCGGAAGGCCAGGAATTGTCCGCCTTTACCCAGGATATTTCGGATGGAGGCCTGAGTATCAGCGTGCCAGGGCCTATGGCGATACAGGGGGAAGAACTCGTCCGGATACGGGTTTACTGGGGGAACCAACCCTATGAATTCCCGGCCCGCATCATCGATCATCGTGACGGCGCGCTTCGCATGGCTTTTGGAGATCTGAATTTGGGACAGCGGGTGCAACTGGTGCGTCTCCTGTACACCCGTGCGGATGCTTGGTTGGGTTGGGGAGAAGGTCGTGCAGAAGATCGCCCGTTAACAAGTCTTTGGCTGATCGGAAAAATTGCGTTGAAAGGGAGTTTGCTTATGATTCAAGGTCTGTTCGCATGGCGTCGGCGGGCGGTCCATGTCGCATTAATGGTTGGGCTTCTGAGCTCAGGATTTGCTGCGCTATTTGCGGCGAGGGATGCACATGCCGCTGAACCTAGGCTTTTGCCCGCACACTCTGTACCCGCGCCGATCACCGCTCCGACCGCTTCTGCCCACTCCGCCGGGACCTTCGAAAAAACCTGGACTTTGACGCAATTGGGATATTCACAGGGTATTCATCTCACGGGAGTCAATGGTCAGCAGGTGACCTATTTTAATGTTCCCCAGAATGAACTGGTTCGTTCGGCCACTGTGACCGTACATTTGCGCTATTCGCCAGGACTGCTGGCGCGGATCAGTCAGGTCAATCTCCTACTCAACGGGAGTGTGATCGGGTCATATCCGATTCCAGAACAGGGTACCCCCGGACAGCGGCGCACCTTTAAGGTGGCCATTAATCCGTTCCAGATCACGACTTATAACCATTTCGGTTTCCAACTGATCGGGCATTACACGCTGCAGTGCGAAGATCCCAGTAATAGCACGCTTTGGGCCGACATTCTTCCCAAGACGTCTATTCAAATACAGGGAACGCTGCTGAATCTGGCAGATCGGCTGTCCTTGCTACCGGCGCCCTTCTACTATCATGCCGGGCAGGGTGAAATCCGTGTGCCATTTTTTGTGGTTTTGGGAGAACAAAATCCCCATATGCTGGAGGCCGCTGGGGTGGTGGCCTCGTGGTTTGGGACCCTGGAGAACTATCGGCAAGTGAAGTTCCCCATTTTGCACGATGCACTCCCCCAGGGGAACGCGGTCATTTTCATTGACCTCAAAGATGGTGTTCCGTCTTATCTTCAGAATCTCAACCTCCCCACCGGGGATGGCCCGTTTATTGCGGTGCGCAGCAATCCCTCCGACCCGGCTCGGAAGCTGCTGCTAATTATTGGACAGAATGGGAAACAGGTTCTGACAGCGGCTCGTGCCTTGGTTCTCGGCCACTATGCGATGGGGGGATCTTCCGCCAGTATTGCGAATTTCAGCCTCCCTCCACCCAGGAAGCCGGATGACGCGCCCCGTTGGTTGAGTACCGCGAAGCCCACACCGCTGGGGGCCCTTACCGGTGGTAGTGCCCTAGAAGTTAATTACATCGGAGATGTGGTGGTGCCATTTCGGGTTGCCCCAGACCTATTCTTCTGGGGCATGCCGAAAGTTCCCCTGCGCCTGCGCTATACTTACAATCCCGATCCGATTGGCTCAGGTTCTTCCCTTGTTTTCAGCTTGAACGGAAAATTTGTGGGATCGGCAGGGATGTTGGGCAGCAAGGGAAGCGTTTCCCGCATTCATACCCGTGATTTAGAGATTCCTACCGTGCGCATCCAGCCGCTGGATAACCTGCTGGATTTCTATTTCGGATTCCAGTTGGCAAAGCAGGGGGCCTGTAAGGACACGATACCGGATTCCCTGCGCGGCGCCGTTCTGCCAGATTCCAGCCTGGATATGTCTGGCGTACCGCACTTCACGCGCATGCCGAATCTTAGCCTGCTTCCCAATGGGGGCTATCCCTTTACCCGCTATGCGGATCTTTCCCAGACCGCGGTAGTCCTGCCTACTTCCGCCGACTCCTCCATACTGGGCACTTACCTGGATTTGATGGGTCAGTTTGGGACCCAGACGGGTTATCCCGCGCTTCGGGTCACGGTGGTGGATGCGAAAGATGTGAATCAGGTGAAAGGAAAAAACCTGATCATTTTGGGTTCCGCTGGCACTCAGCCGCTGATTCAGCGGTGGAGTCAGCATTTGCCTTTGGTCTTTACGCCTTCCGGTGGTGTACATGCCCAGGACTTGCGGGGCGTGTTTTCGCGTGTCGTCAATGATCTACCCTGGTGGGAGCAGGCGACGGACCATGGACACTATGGTCTGCGCGGATTGGGTGAGCTGCTTTCCCAAGGGGTGAATCCGGCCGCCACGATGGAGGAGATCGTTTCTCCGCTACAGGACAACCGGGTCGCGCTGATCCTCGAAGCGCGCGACCCGCTGGCCTGGACGGAGCTGGATAATGCCTTACATAGTAAATCTACGCAGGCACGAATTTTTGGTAATCTCACCGTTCTTCCGGCCGAAAGCGGGACACTGATCCATTCCTTCATCGTCCCCAGTGGCCATTTTGATGTGGGCCACCTGCCGGTATGGACTTGGATTCGCTGGCGCTTTTCACAGAATCCCTGGCTGATTGCGGGTATCATTTTGGGCGTCGCTATTTTGCAGGGTCTTGCCCTGTCCATCTGGCTCCGCCACCGTTCGCGCCGCCGTTTGGAGGGCAGGGTTTGATAGCTTTTCGGATCCGTGCACCGCTGTTCGTTCTGCTCGCGGGCCTCTGTGTGGCCGTGTGGGCGAATATCGAAACGGCGTCCGTGGCATCAGTGCCTTTGGGATGGGGTCTACTCTGGAACCATTACGCCGCACATTTCATCGATCCTCAGGGCCGCGTCATTGATTACGAGGATGCTGGGGTCACCACTTCGGAGGGGGAGGCTTACGCCCTTTTTTTTGCGCTGGTCGATAATGATCCGGTTCTTTTTGGAAAAATTCTTTCCTGGACGCAATCCAATCTCGCCCAAGGGAGCCTGGCGAGTCATCTCCCGTCGTGGCGCTGGGGTTTGGATAAAAAAGGTCGATGGGGTGTCCTGGATGCGAACTCGGCTTCCGATGCGGATACCTGGATGGCGTACACCCTCATTCAGGCGGGCCGGCTTTGGCACGATCCCCGTTATGCCGCGTTGGGCAAACTCATGTCTCTGAGAATTGCTCAGGAGGAAGTGGTGGATCTGCAGGGACTCGGACCCACATTGTTGCCTGGCCCCAAGGGCTTCCATCTGAAGCCTCAGGAATATGTCCTTAATCCGAGTTATCTTCCACTTTTTCTGCTGAATGGTTTGGCCACGGCAGTTCCCTCGGGCCCCTGGGCACACATGGCGGTTAATCTACCCAACCTTTTGCAGTCGGTCGCCCCTGAGGGGTTTGCGCCTGACTGGGTGGCTTATGTTCCCGGAAAGGGATTTGGGGTGGCTCCGCAAGGACCTGAGGGAAGCTACAATGCTATTCGCGTTTATCTTTGGGCAGGGATCACCAATCCTAAAACTCCGGGTTCCGCTCAAGTGCTTGCCGCCGTATGGGGGATGGGAAAATTCCTGCAAACCCATATCCTCCCACCGGTTTCCGTAAACACTTCAAACGGAATGGCTAAAGGCAATGGGCCCGTCGGTTTCTCGGCAGCCGTTATGCCTTATCTCAAACGGATGGGGATGCAAGAACCTCTTGGCAACCAAAATCTGCGTTTAACAGCGGATTTTGATCCTCACGTTGGCTTATATGGAAACCCTCCTCGATATTACGACCAAAATCTGGCGCTCTTCGCGTTGGGGTGGCTACAAGGTGCTTTTCATTTTGCCCCCAATGGAAATCTGGAGGCTGTCTGGTGAAACGATACTTACAGAAGAGTCTGTTGGGCATAACGATGGGGATCGTTCTCCAGGCACCGGTCGTCGCACTCGCCAGTGGGGAGTCCATACATTTCCTTATAGAAAAAGCCACCTACTGGCAAATGCATGGGCGCGACGATCTGGCCATCGATGCCTGGAAACAGGTGCTTTTTGTTAAGCCGGACAGCGTGGAGGCGTTAGCGAGCATTGCTACGCTGGCGGCTCAGTCCGGCAATCGTGTGGAAGCGCAAAAATATCTGCAATTGCTCAAGGCAGAGGCTCCAGGATCGCCGAAAATTTCTCAGGTTGAAAATGCGTTACGTTTGGGACCCCAGAGTAATCGCCTGATACAGCAGGCCGGGTCCTTGCAAGCGCGCGGAGAAGCTGAGGCGGCGCTGAGGAAATATCAGGAAGCGTTGGGTGGTAGCGTGGTGCCACCGAATCTGGCCTCGGGCTATTTCGAGGCATTGATCAAAACGCCGGAAGGAAAGGCTGTGGCCATTTCCCAGTTGCGTAAGCTGATTCACAACTACCCGCAGGATCCGCAGTACGCGATCGTACTCGGTCGCCTGCTGACCTACGATCCGACAACGCGGGCAGAAGGGATAGGCATACTTTCCAATTTGGCCCTGGGGAATACGGCGGCTGCCGCAGCGGCTCGAATTTCTTGGCGGCAGGCGCTCGTTTGGGATGGTTCGGCGCCCATGGCCATCCCGTTATTGAAAACGTATTTGCGTCATTATTCTGATAGCGTTCTTGCCGATCAGCTTCACCGCGCTGAAATGGCGGCCGTGGCGATGCGCCGAGGGGTGCTCCAGCGCGCGCTCAGTGCTCGGCAGACCGCTATGCTCGTGCAAGAGCGGGCCGGTTATTCCGCTTTACATCAGGGCCATCTTCACCGTGCGTCCCAAATTTTCAAATCTCTGCTTTCCAAACATCCGAACAATGTGCATTACCTGAACGGTCTTGCGGCAGTACGGATGGCCCAAGGAAATTTTCCGCAGGCCATCGCGCTATATCAACAGGCACAAACATTTGCCGCCCCTCAAAAGCGGGGAAGTTTGGACCAAAGGATTCGTCAGGCCCGTACATACGCGATCCTGGCCCTGGCCGGCAAGGCAGACGCCAGTGGGGAATATGCGCTGGCCCTCCATTACTACCAGAAGGCCCTGGAGCTTTCTCCCGACAGCGTTTCCGCACAGGAAGGCCTGGCTGGGGCTTATTCCCGCCAAAAGCAGTATGCCAAGGCCATTGCCATTTATCGGCAACTGGTTGCCTTCCCGTCGGGGCATAAGCCCAATCCAGGGGTCTGGATCGGATTCATCAGCACGCTGCAGGCGGCAGGCCACTATCGTGAAGCGCTGCTTAAGGCCCAAAGTATTCCGAATCCTACCGCCGCGGCTGTCCGGAAAGATCCCGCTTACTGGGCGAGCCTCGGGGCGGTTTACTCCGGGCTACATGATTACACCCAAGCCGAAGCCTCTTTTGAGAACGCGATGCACTATGGTGCCACCGCATCTCCGGCGCTGCAGTTGCAATTAGCCTGGACACTTTATAATGCCGGGGACAGCGAACATCTCCAACGGGTGCTCAATCGACTGGGGGATCGTCGCTTGGATCCCGCTCAAACCGATCAGTTGAACACGCTTCGCCAGATGGATGCAGAGCAACGCGCTAACAAAGCGCTGCAGTTAGGACATTATTCCCAGGCGAAAGCGATCCTGGAAGCAGCCTATGCCCAGGATCCCGGGGATCCGGCTTTTTCAAAAGCCATCACGGGTCTGGATCTTGCGGAGGCCTGGCGTTTGTATCATTTGGGTGACGATCGTGCGCTTTATGCGCTGCTCATCCGTCTGCATGGTGAGAGCACACTGACGGTGAAGCAACGCCAGCAAGTCGACGCGCTGTTTCGTTACGGAGCCGATCGGGAAGCCGGAAGCCTGGTGAAGTCCGGGCAATATCGGATGGCGGTCGCTATTTATCAAAACATGATCGCCTTATTTAACCACGCCCCCTATTACCGCAGACAACTCGCCAATGTGTATTTGGCCGCTGGACGCCCCAATTACGCCTACCGCCTGTATCGCGACGCTGGCCCCGGAAATACCCCGGGAAGCTATGCGGCCGCTGCGGGGTCCGCGTTGGGAGCTGGTGCGGGCCAACAGGCGATGATATGGATACATCAGGGCTTGGTGCGTTGGCCAGGAGATGCGCCGTTGCTTAGGGTGGGCGCGCAGATTGCAGAAGCGGAGGGCGAAAGACTGACCGCTCTCCATTATTACGAAAGAATGCTGCAGATTCTCCCGAAAGAGCATCCGAGCACTGTGGACTTACCATCGGGACAAACAGAACCCTTGCCACCTTTTGCTGGAGATTTTCATGGCTGATTTCTACCGCCCCGCAGCCCTGGCCATGGGCGTAATCCTTTCTCTGACTTATCCTGCAGTTTCTCTGGCAGCTCCCTTTCGCCATAAAGTAGATCCGATGGATGCGCAAATGGAGGGGGAGATTGTCCATCTCAAGGCGGAGCAGGCCCATCTGGAATTCCAGATGCATCTTGCCAAACAAATAGCCACCATGACGATGCGGATCGATCGAATGCGTCTGCAACTTATGCGGACACTGCAGGCCGAGGGGACGCCGATGCCTGCTGCCTATGCGGGTAATGGGGCATCCCCAGATTATCCCCAGCCCTCCCCAATCAATAATCGCCCCTCGTACCCGCAACCCGTTCGCCCAATGAACGCGCAGCCTTTGGCGGGGAGTCAGTCGCCAACTCGGTATTCGGCGCCCGTGTCTTCATCGGTCCCCCTTTCCACGCAAAACGATACCGCTTTCCTTCCGTATCCCGCTCCACAATCGCCTGCGGAGAATGTTGATCAACCAGCGCTTACTCCCGCACCGGCATCCAGTCCGCTAAGCGCACCCTCCGTGTCTGCTGATGAGCGAACCCACATTCGGGAACAGATTGCGAGGATCAAATCGGAGATCAGCCCGTGGGTGGGGGGTGCGGTGGGTTATCGTTCGCGCACCGGCACCTCCGGGTTGAGTCGTCTGAATGAGACCGACGCTACGGCAGGGGCCAGCGACGTTATTGGAAACATCGGTCGTGTTACGGTGCGCGCGACCCACGTCCAACTTTCGGCCAGCGGCACGCCGACGTTGGCGGATGCGTTCCCTAACTTGGTCTCGAACCAGACCGCCCTAGGTACCAGTCTCTATCCCATTCTCACAAGCGCTAACGGCACCGCTCTTTCGCTGGGCTTTACTCGTCCAGGATTTAGGGCAGCGATCGGTACCAGTCCTTTAGGTTTCCTAGTCCAAGGGCTTACGGGCAGAATCCGATGGCGACCAGGTAATGGCCCAGCCGCTATTGAATTTTATCGCCAATCCGTCCGTGATAGTTTGCTTTCCTATGCGGGTGCCAAACTCAATGGCGGCCCATTTGGTTCTCCCGCAGATTCGATTTGGGGTGGTGTGTTCTCAAACGGTCTGCAAGTCTCTTTCGGGACTGGGAAACGTAAGCTGGTATATGGCGCCTTGTCCTACGCTGTGTTAGATGGAACCAACGTGGCTAGCAATAGACGTTGGAGTGTGGATGGTGGCGTGCGCTGGCCTATTGCGACCGGAGATCCAGACCAGCATTTGCACCTCGGTGTCAATCTCCTTTTCATGAGCTATAACAACAATCTGTCCTTCTTCACATACGGACAGGGGGGGTATTTCAGTCCGGAATCCTTCTATAGACCAGCCGTGACGTTGCAGTGGAATGGACGTATTGATCGAAATAATTCCTGGGCACTGGGGGGGAGTTTGGGGTGGCAGTCGTTCCATCAAGCGGCAAGTCCCTATTTCCCAATCGATCCCGCGGCGCAGGCGGCTGCCGGTAATCCCTATTTCGCAGCCCAGAACAACAGCAGCGTGGCTTATTCAGCAGAAGGTCGGGTGGCGTCCTTGTTAGATCCCCACTGGTTGGGTGGAGGCTGGTTCCGTGTAGACAATTCACGGAATTACGAAAATGCAGTGATAGGCCTTTATCTACAATATTATTTTAATCGCCTGCAATCCGTGCCCGTCTTTAACCATATTGCCCAGCGATGGACGGGGGTCCATTGATACCCTAAAGAAGTTGTCCTAAAAATGCGGTGGAGCGCCCCGCCGCCAGCGTTCTATATCGTGCTATTGAGCAGATGGGCTTCATCGGGGGTTACGCTATGTGGAGGCGATTATTATCTGACTTCTTCCCCGTCGTTTTGCGAGGAGGAGCGCCTGATCCGCAGCCCGCAGCAGTGTCTCTGGACTGTCCATGTCCGGTTGCATCTGCGCTACCCCCGCGCTGAGCGTGATGAGCGGGAAATCGTCTTGCATCTGAGCAATCTCCTGGCATAGTCGTTCAGCGTACAAGGAACCTTTCAACTCATCGCTTTGCGGGCAAAGAATGAGAAACTCTACGCCGCGCTGGATGAAGTACACGGAATATCCAGGGCCATAGTGCTTGGTCCTGAAGGTCTTGGTCTGTGATGGAAACCCGCGTTTACGAATAATCGCCTGCAGCCGATCAGGTTATCGTCCTGATCGTGACGTGGTGAAATGGTCACCATGCTGCACCTCGCGCTGCACCTGAAACCCTGCCCAAGTGCATCTCTTATTCAAGAGATACTGGAGAATTTATTACAACTTGTTGTTTTTGTTTGGAGGCTGGGCCCGGAATCGAACCGGGGTACGCGGCTTTGCAGGCCGCTGCATGACCACTCTGCCACCCAGCCTTAAAAGAAAAGGGAAAGACTGAATGCTTTCCCTCGATTGTGGAGCGGGAAACGAGGCTCGAACTCGCGACCCCAACCTTGGCAAGGTTGTGCTCTACCACTGAGCTATTCCCGCATGGGCGCAAAGGTTACCGAGATCACCGGTCCTTGTCAAGATGAACGTCGCTGGCCATCAAGCTGGGCCAAGCGGCGCGCAAGTAGCCTACCATACTCCAGAGTGTCATCGCCGCCGCCACGACCAGGAGGGCAATGCCCATGTTCCGTCCCGACAGGCCAAACAGAGGTCGTTCGTAGACCAGGAGCAGGATCGAAATCATCTGCGTAGTCGCCTTCGCCTTGCCCAGCCAGGAGACTGCCACCTTCTTGCGCTCCCCCAGCTCTGCCATCCATTCGCGCAGCGCAGACACAGTGATTTCCCGGCCAATAATCACGCTGATCAGAATACCCGCAAGTATCTTTGGCACCTCTCCCGAAGACGCGATGAGCACCAGTGCAGTGACCACCATGATCTTATCTGCAACCGGGTCCAGGAAGGTACCAAAGGGGGACACCCCCTGATAGCGCCGGGCCAGATAGCCATCGGCCCAATCCGTAATCGCCGCCACCGCAAAAACGCCGGTGGCGCCCAAAGTGCGCATATCGCTCCCCCAGTAAAAGAGCGCCACAAAAATAGGCACCAGCAAGATGCGCAGAACTGTCAGGAAATTGGGCAGCCGTTTTATCACAATCAGGCACGTCCTACGTGAAAGAAATCATATATCCGCTGCGCGAGTTCCAGATGGATACCTTCTACGCGCTGCAAATCCTCTATACCGGCGTCACGAACCCCCCGTAAACCGCCAAATGCGCGTAACAGCGCGACTCGCCGTTTGGGTCCGATTCCGGCGATGCCATCCAGATCAGACTCCTGTCGCGCCTTGCCGCGTCGCGCCCGATGACCGGTAATGGCAAAACGATGGGCTTCGTCGCGTATTTCCTGAATCACCAGTAATACTGGGTCATCATCGTCAAATTGTCGCGCCGCGGCCCACCCGGGAATATGCAGCATCTCCAGCCCCGGACGCCGCGTCGTCCCTTTCGCTACCCCACACAACTGAATACACCCTATCTCCAATGCATCCAAAGCCACTTGGGCCCGGGCCACCTGCCCGGGACCGCCGTCAATAAGGACGATCTCTGGCAAGGGCAAACCTTCTTTTTGCAAGCGCGCGTAGCGGCGATGCACAGCCTGCTCTATAGCCGCGTAATCGTCCCCGCCCTGGATGTCCCGGATATTGAAGCGGCGATACGCACTCTTCAGCGCCCCATCTTCACCGAAAACCACACAAGATGCCACCGCCGCTTCACCGCGTGTATGGCTAATGTCAAAGCATTCTACGCGCTGCGGCGCCTCTGCGAGGTCAAAAAGCTCCTGTAGCAGGAGCATACGCCGTCGTCCGGCGGTGGTGGTCTGCGCTCTTTGGCGCAACGCTCCCACGGCGTTGGTGAACGCCAATGCCATCCAGCGCCTGCGCGGACCGCGCTGCGGCTGATCAATCATGACCCGGTGCCCGGCTTCGCTGCTCAAAGCCTCCGCGAGTGAGGCCGGCGAACGTGGCAGCACATTGACCAGCAGATTCCCCGGCACCTCTTTATTACTGTAGAACTGCATGAGGAAGGCCGCGAGGACATCTGGCGCACGCACTTCTTCCGTATGGCGCGGGAAAATGGAGCGTCCGCCCAGTTGTCGTCCATTGCGGATAAAACTGACATACACCACCCACTGCCCATTCTCTTGTGCTGCCGCCAGCACATCAAAGTCGCCCCCACCCGCCTGCGCCACATACTGACGCTCCTGAATCTTGGACAAAGCGGCGATCTGATCACGGCGCCGCGCTGCCTCCTCGAAATCCAGTTGTTCCGCTGCGGCCTGCATGCGCGCCCCCAGACTGCGGATCGCCTCGTCGCTTTTCCCTTCCAGAAAGCGGATGGTGTCCGCCACATCCCGTGCGTAGTCCTCCCCGCTGATGTGCCCCACGCAGGGACCGCTACAACGGCGAATCTGGTACTGCAAACAAGCCCGGCTGCGATGGTAAAAGGTATGATCCTCACAGGTCCGCAAGCGAAAGGCTTTCTGTAACAGCACCATACTCTCGCGTAGCGCAGTGACGGCCGGATACGGGCCGAAGTAGTGCCCTTTGCCCTTCTGGGCGCCCCGGTGCAAACTCATGCGCGGCGTGTCGTGACTGCTTTCTATGAACAGGTAGGGGTAACTCTTATCATCGCGCAGCAGGATATTGTACGGCGGCTGGTGGCGCTTGATGAGATTGGCTTCCAGCACCAGCGCTTCGGTTTCGGTGTGGGTCACTATCACTTCGACCCGTTTTACCTGCGCCAGCATCGCCAGCGTTTTGGGGCCGTGGCGCTGCTTCTGAAAGTAAGAACTGACGCGGCGCCTGAGATTGCGGGCCTTGCCCACGTAGAGCAGGCGGCACCCAGAGCCAACCATCTGGTAAATACCGGGCTGACTGGTCAGCGTACGCAGAAAGTCGCCAAGAACGAAAGACGTTTCCGCCGTCTCAATATCTCTCCGGGCGTTTTCTATGGGTTCAGCATCCATGAAATTTTAGAACTTTTAACTCCAGAAGCGCTCATTCATTATCCAGCATGCGCAGATATTCCCAGGTAAAAATGCCCGTATTGTGACCGTCGCTGAAATGCAGTTGCACCGCGTAGTTGCCCACCGGTGCCACATCCACAATGCTCACGTCCTCTTTACCAGTAATCACTTGCGCCTGATCGGGTGTGTGCCCCTTACACTCCGCGCAGGGACATTCCACCCGCAGGTGTTCAAAGGTCAGACGGCTGGTGTGACCGTCAGCCCAATCTACTTCCATGATGCGACTGATCATGAGGGGACGAATCTCCAGGGGCTGGGTGCGGGGCTCAGACATGATTACCTCTCAGGGACCGGGCTGGTCAGAAATAGGCCTCTAGGGTACAATTCACGCCCTCTAAAGGGAATGCCCAGAAGGACTACAGTATGAAGATTTCCGCCTTTGATATCCGCCCAGGCAATATTCTGGAACATGAAAGAGGGCTTTGGCGTGTACTCAAAACCGATTTCGTGAAACCCGGCAAGGGCGGTGCCTTCGTACAGGTCGAGATGAAGAATATTGAGACGGGTACCAAGTCCAATACCCGCTTCCGTTCTGGAGAAAGTATGGAGAAGGCCGTCGTCGAGCCGCGTACCATGCAGTATCTATACGCAGATGCCACCGGCTATGTCTTTATGGACAACGAGAGCTTTGAGCAGATCATTCTCAGTGAGGATCTACTCGAAGGACAAACCGGCTATCTCTTGCCCAATACCGAAATCCAGGTCAACCTGCATAACGAAAGACCCATTGGCGTTGAATTGCCGCCTGTGGTCACTTTGGAGGTGGTTGAAGCCGACCCCGCCATTAAGGGACAAACCGCTACCGGCTCCTATAAGTCCGCACGTATGGAAACCGGCATTACGGTTATGGTGCCGCAGTTTGTGAATGCGGGTGAAAAAATCCGGGTGAATACGGTAGACGGCAGTTACATCGACCGCGCCTGACAGACCGTAAACGGACGGATTGCCGGACCTGCGAAACGCCCGGCACGACTCAGGACACCTGGGTAGTTGCGTTCACACTGTTGGGACTGGCTTTGGCCGGGATCACCCAGACAAACACCTCTCCCTTACTGACCATCCCCAAATGACGCCGGGCCAACTCTTCAACAGCATGGCTTCCCGTTTGCAGGCTCTTCACCTGCGCCACCAGAAGATCGTTGCGATCTTCTAACTGCTTCAAAACCACCTGCCTGGTTTCCAGTTTCTGGTGCAGGTCCGCAACATTCCACCAGCTTCCAGAACCAAACCAAAGCGGATATTGCAAGGCGCACAACACGGCCAGGAGCATAAAGTCTGCAAGGCGCATTTCTGCCTTAGCAGTGCCTACGCTACTTTTTACGCGCGCCCAATGGCCCATGCCGAAAAATCCCCGAAAATTTAATGGCCCAGAAAATATCCCATTAAATTCCTTTTAGTCTAGATTATAAAAAGTTGCAAGTCCGGGATAACGGGCCGCGTCGCCCAAGTCTTCCTCAATACGCAACAAACGGTTGTATTTCGCAACCCGATCCGTACGCGACAAAGAACCTGTTTTAATCTGACCACAACCTGTAGCCACCGCGACATCGGCCAACGTGGTGTCCTCGGTTTCTCCGGAGCGGTGCGAGACGATAGCTGTATAACTATGGGTTTTCGCCATTTCAATGGCCGCCAGGGTCTCGGATAACGTGCCAATCTGGTTGAGTTTAATGAGGATGCTATTGGCGACACCACGCTCAATACCTTCGCGCAAAATGGTCGTATTCGTCACGAAAATATCATCGCCAACCAATTGCAAACGATCGCCGAGACGATCAGTCAGCATGATCCAGCCTTCCCAGTCGTTTTGATCCATGCCATCTTCAATGCTGATCAACGGATAACGATCGGCCAGTGTCTCCAGGTAGTCTACGAATTGCGCACTATTGAGTTCGCGCTTTTCGCTAGCCAGATGATAACGCCCATCCCGATAAAATTCACTGGACGCTACGTCCATGCCCAGCCAGATATCTTTGCCCGGCTGATAACCCGCCTTGCTGATGGCGTCCATGAGCAATTCCAGTGCAGCCTCATTGGAAGGCAGATTCGGAGCGAAACCGCCCTCGTCGCCGACGGTCGTCGCCAATCCGCGCGATTGCAGTACGGCTTTGAGGCTGTGAAACACTTCCACCCCCATCTGCAGCGCCTCAGAGAAAGACTCCGCACCCGCCGGGATCAGCATAAATTCCTGCATGTCCACGTCATTATCGGCATGGGCACCGCCGTTGATGACGTTCATCATCGGGACAGGCAATTGCAGAGGACCAAGGCCGCCAATATAGCGATACAAGGGTTGGCCAGCGGCGTGGGCGGCGGCATGGGCAGTCGCCAGTGAAACGCTGAGGATCGCGTTGGCGCCGAGACGTGCCTTATTTTCGGTGCCATCCAGGGCGCAGAGGGCGGCGTCAATATGCTCCTGCTCTTCGGCTTCCATGCCGAGGAGTAAATCCTGGATCTC
>Ga0315298_1006028_pt1 | contig 16788 bp, 18 predicted proteins | sample WHS_1_MG_FD_203077 | JGI IMG/M metagenome (GOLD analysis project Ga0315298, IMG submission 203077) | Extremophilic microbial mat communities from Washburn Hot Springs, YNP, Wyoming, USA - WHS_1_MG | ecosystem: Environmental > Aquatic > Thermal springs > Hot (42-90C) | place: USA: Wyoming...
TCAACATGATTACGCACCCAGGCCGTAGCCGCCTCAGCTTCGTTCGCCGAAAGATTCGTATCCTGAAAAAAGGCGCCGTGACCCGCTACGCCCTGCTGCGTGCTGTTGTCGCTCATGATGGTCTCCTTGGCCGTTAAGCCGCTTGTTGCGAATATGTTCTACACGTACCCAAGTAGTTGACCATTGTGCTCCACAATAATTCCGTTGCCAAGTAAATGACTATATGATTATCGTCGTGGATGACGTTTTGTATTTACGGATGGCTTTCCTGTGCACTTATGCACATTAAAACAAATGGATGGGATATTATGGGAAGCTTGGGACAGACGCAGATTCCGGCACCTGGGGAGATTGACGAACGTTGCCGCGCATTGTATCTGACTCCAGCGGTGCGCAGTAAAGGATGGTTGCCGAACCTGTTTTGGCGACCTGCGACGCGGGATAACCCCTTCGGGACGCTGCGGGTGGATTCCTGGGAGCTGGAGGTGCTTTTTGCCGCGATTGGCGGTGAATCTGCCTTGTCGCGGGCGGCACTGGAACAGCGCGCACCCGGTCGCGCTGGATTCATTGAGCGCTCCATTGCCCACGGTGAATTGCCACTGCTGAGCTTTCGCGAGGACATACCTTAAGTCATGCCCGCGCCGCCCCGCATTGCGATTCTCTCGCACCATACCGGGTTGTACTCGACCCGTCGCCTGCTGGATGCGGTTGCCGCGGCGGGCGCAGAACCCGTATTGCTTCAGCCTGAGCATTGCTTATTGATGTTAGATGATACCGCGGCCCGGCTTTACTACAGATCATCTCTCCTGGCGCCCTGTACCGCAGTGATTCCGCGAGTAGGCGGTCCGCTGACGCACTTAGGGTCACGCCTGCTCCGTTTTTTTGCGGGGGAAGGCAGTTGCTGTCTCAACAGTGCGGAATCGCTGGAGTTGTCCCGTGATAAGTTTGCTTCTTTGCAGGTCCTGGTTGCCGCGGGTATTGCGGTGCCGAAGACGGCCTATTTCACGCAGATGGAGCAGCGTGATCTAGCAGTGTCTGCCGTGGGTACGCCCTTGGTACATAAACTGCTCAGTGGTTCCCAGGGGGTGGGCGTTAGTCTGGCGGAGACGGATATAGCGGCACGGGGAATGCTGGACACCTTTCTTCATCTGCAACACGAAGCGATGGTTCAGCGCTTTCTTCCAGGGCGTCATGATTTTCGGATGATCGTCCTCTTCGGCGAGGTGATTGCGGCCATGCGCAGGGATGCTTCTGCTGAGGATTTTCGCAGCAATCTGCATTGCGGGGGCCGGGCGTCGGCGCTGCTGGATTTGCCGGAAGATTTTGCCGCCATTGCCCGCCTGTCGGCGACTTCACTAGGTCTGGGTTTTGCCGGGGTGGATATCATGCTGGCGGAAAATCAGCGGCCTTTGGTACTGGAAGTAAATCCCGTCCCCAGCTTGGAAGGTATCGAAGGAATCACGGGTCAGGATATCGCCGGTACTTTGGTTAAAGCGCTTTTACAGCAGGCCCTGTCCCCATCTCTGCAACCGCGGTTGTAATCCAGTCTTGTGCTTGCTGGTTGAGGGCTGCGGCTTTACCTACGGGGGCTAGTGCGGGGCCGATTTGCACCTCAACTACCCCCGGCCATTTGCGCCAATCTGCGCGTGGCCAGAAGCACCCGCTATTCACGGCGATGGGCAGGAGCGGAACCTGGGCGCGAATGGCCAGGCCAGCGGCCGTGCTGCTGAAAGGACCAACCTTGCCACAGGGGTGACGGGTGCCTTCCGGGAAAATCACTACATTAAAGCCTGCCGCCAGACGGACTTTGCCTTCTTCAATTACCTCCACCAAGGCCTGCCTGCCGGCGTCGCGGTCGATACCAATGGGCCAGGATAGATGCAGGCCCCAGCCAATCACTGGGATACGGAGAAGTTCCTTTTTCAGTACATAGGAGAGTCGTGGGAAGATGCACCAGAGGAGCAGAGTCTCCAATGCCGATTGATGGTTGGCGACGATGACGCAGGGCGTGGCGGGAATGTTGGCGAGGCCGCAAACCCGATAACGCAGGCCACAACTCCAGTGGAGCCAGCTGACGCCGGTACGTGCCCATAAACGACTGGTCCAGACTCTCGCCGTCAGCGGCAACAAGGTGACGGTCAGGCTGAAAAAGGCCCAGACCAGGGTCCAGGTTGTAAAACCAATGTAGAACAAGCTACTGCGAATAGTGCGTATCACGGAATGCCGAGAATGGCGTGTACCGCCGCGTTAAGATCCGCAAAAATGGAAACGCCCGCCGCTTCCGCTGTCAAACGCATGCTTTGGCCTTTACCCGTCAGCACCAGCATGGGTCGTGCACCGGCTGCACGCGCGGCGAGCATATCGCGCATACTGTCGCCAATGGCGGGAACCTGCTCCAGTGAGATCTGCAGACGCTCCTGTATCTCGCGAAACAGGCCGGGTGCCGGTTTGCGACACGCGCATTCTGCTTCCGGAGGATGAGGACAGAAGAAAATGGCATCTATCCGACCGCCTACGGCAGCGAGCTCCTGACGCATACGCTGATGAATAGCGGTCAGGGTACGGATATCGAAAAGCCTTCGACCTACACCGGACTGGTTGGTGGCTACCACAACCTGGTAGCTGGCGCGGTTCAGCCGCGCAATAGCCTCTAGACTGCCCGGAATAGGGCGCCACTCGGCGGGAGATTTGATAAAGGTGTTACTGTCTTCGTTGATGACACCGTCACGATCAAGGATCACCAGTTGCCCCATCAGGCCCCCTGTAACTGCGAAAAGTCGGCGATGCGCAGAAACACCTCCTGGAGCTGGGCAAGCAGGGCGAGACGGTTCTGGCGTAGTACAGGCTCTTCAGCAAGAACCATGACCGCATCAAAAAATTGATCGACCGAGGGACGTAAGCCCGCGAGCAAGTCTAAAGTGGCGGCATACTGGTTTTTTGCGAGCTGCACATGAACGGGTTGCGCCAGGACTTGCCAATGTTCCCAGAGTGCGCCCTCTGCGGGATCCGCAAAGTGCCGCGGGTCTACTTGCCAGTCAGCGGAGAGGGGCTCCTTGCGCAATAGATTGTTGATCCGTTTGATCAGCGCCGCCAGAGCATCCGCCGCCGCATGTTCGGCCTGGAAAAGGGCGAGGGCCTCAAGACGCTGGCGCGCATCCAGTGGTTCGTGGGGTTGGCGGCTGAGCACGGCGGCGATCTGGTCGGCGCGAAAACCCTCTTCCCGGAAGTGGACACGCATCCGATCTTGAAAGAAGTCGAGCACTGCGCTCCGTGTTTCTGTTCTGTTCTTGGCAACAGCGCTGCCGTAAGCGACCAGCGCACTGGTTACCGCAGTGTCCAGATTCAGGGGCACCCGAGCATCCAGCACAATGCGCAGCACCCCCAGTGCGGCGCGGCGCAGGGCAAAAGGGTCGCGGTCACCGGTAGGCACTTTGCCGATGGCGAAAAAGCCGCAGAGGGTGTCCAGTTTGTCGGCAATGGCCAGGCACTGCCCATGCGCATCTGCCGGAATTTCATCATCGCGACCACTGGGCATGTAATGCTGGGTGATGGCTGTGGCAACACGGATATTTTCATTGTCATGTCGGGCGTAGTGGCCGCCCATGATGCCCTGCAATTCCGGAAACTCGCCCACCAGACCGCTAAGCAGGTCACTTTTGCAGAGTTCTGCGGCGCGGCCCACATCGCTTGCATTTGCTGCGAACTGCGGCGCGAGGGCTGTTGCAAGTGCCTGCAGGCGCGTGGTTTTGTCGAAAATGCTGCCGAGGCCGTCCTGAAACAGCACTCCGGCGAGTGCGCCCCGTCGCGTCTGCAGGGAGACTTGGCGATCCTGATCCCAGAAGAAGGCAGCATCGGCCAGTCGGGCGCGCAGTACCCGGTTATTCCCATTGATGACGACCTTCGCATCCAGGCTGTGCAGGTTGGCCGCGAACAGATAATGGGGCACCAGGCACCCATCCTGGCCGCGCAGGGGAATATAACGCTGGTGCTGCATCATGACCGTAATCAGCACCTCTTCCGGTACCTGCAGATAGTCCTCGGCGAAGCTGCCGGCGAGAATGACCGGCCATTCGTTGAGTCCGGTGATCTCATCCAGCAGTGCTTCCGGCAGGATGGGGATGACGGTCATCTCATCGGCCAAGGTTGCTATTTTGCTGGCAATGCGCGCGCGACGCTCGGCAAAATCTGCCATCACTTTTGCCTGCAATAAGGATTCGGCGTAATCGGCGGGGGTGGTAATCTGGACCGACTGGGGATGATGGACGCGATGCCCGAAACTTTCTCCACCGGCGGCCAGACCAAAAACGTTCCAGTCCAGCACCTGCTGGCCCTGGCGCAGCAAGAGCCAGCGCACCGGACGCAGGAAACTATCGGGACGTTCCCCCCAATGCATACGCTTGCGCAGGGGCAAACTGGCCACCAGCTTGCTGGCGATCTCGGGTAACAGGAGATGGCTGTCCTGGGCCGCGCCGACTTCCCGCCACGCAAGGATTGGGCCTTTGTCCGTTTCCAGGGTGAGCAGATCGTCTACGCTGACCCCGCAGGAGCGGGCAAAGCCCTCTGCTGCCGCCGTGGGCCTACCCCGCGCATCACGGGCGCGTTCTACGGGCGGGCCACGACGCAGGGTTTCCTGCGGCAGACTCTGCCGGGACACGTCTTTAATCCAGAGGGCGAGTCGTCGCGGAGTGACATAGCCGCGGATGCTTCCATACTGCACCCCAGCTTTGTCGAGTAATTGGCCCATGATCTCGGTCGCGGCATCCTGCAGGGGTACTTGTTCCCGCGCCGGCAATTCTTCACAGCCTAGTTCCAGCAGGAGATCTTCAGGCGCTGACATCTTGGCTCCGCAGTAAAGGATGACCGAGGGCGGTACGCGCTTCGGCATAGTTCTCGGCGACGCCACGGGCGAGAGTACGGACGCGGCCGATGAATCGCGCGCGCTCGTTGACGCCGATGGCATGGCGGGCATCCAGCAGGTTGAAGGTGTGGGAGCAGTCCAGTATCCGTTCGTAGGCGGGCAGGGGGAGCTGCGCCGTCAACAACGCACGGCAGTCTTTTTCTGCCTGGTCGAAGCGCTGGAAAAGGTCTTCTACCGGAGCCAGCTCAAAATTATAGCGGGATTGCTCCACTTCGTTCTGATGAAACACATCTCCGTAGAGGACGCCGGGGGTCCACACGAGGTCATAAACACTTTCGACGCCCTGCAGGTACATGGCCAGCCGTTCCAGACCATAAGTGACTTCGCCCATGACCGGATGACAATCCAAGCCACCCACCTGCTGGAAATAGGTGAACTGGGTGACTTCCATCCCATTCAGCCAGACTTCCCAGCCCAGACCCCAGGCACCCAGGGTCGGTGACTCCCAGTCATCTTCGACAAAACGGATATCCTGCACCCGGGAATCAATACCGAGGGCCGCCAGCGATTCGAGGTAGAGTTCTTGCAGGTTCACCGGATTAGGTTTGAGCACCGCCTGAAACTGATAGTAGTGCTGGAGACGATTGGGATTATTTCCGTAACGGCCATCCGTGGGACGCCGGGAGGGCTGCACATAGGCGGCCCGCCATGGCTCGGGGCCGATGGCCCGCAGGAAAGTGGCGGGGTGGAAGGTGCCGGCACCGACCGGCATGTCCATGGGCTGGAGCAGAACACAGCCTTGACCGGCCCAGAAGCCTTGCAGTTGCTGGATGATTTCCTGGAAGGTCATACGGATCTCTGGCAGAAGTTTCGCGCATTATGACCCAACGCAGCCTGCCCTGTGAAGGGCGCCCGTCTGTCCGCGCGCCGCGATTGACCTCAAAGTAATTCGGCAATTCCCAGAGCCGCCCGCTTCGCGTCGAGAAATACCAGTCCAAGCTTCGCCTCTTTACGCGCAATAACGGTCAGAACGGCATCCGGGCCAGCGTGAATGAGTAGGACGTAGCCGTTATCGCCCTTGATCATGACTTGTTCCAGCTCGCCTCGCGCCAGTTCTACGGCAGTGCGGTCGCCCAGGGAAAGCATCGCCGCCGCCATGGCACCGACCCGGTCTTCATCCATGGTCGAAGAAAGCAGTGAGGCGATAGTGAGTCCATCGGTAGAAATTACGGCTGAGGCCTCGATGTCCGCAGAAGACCCGTTCAGATCACTGAGGACGGACTTGAGCATTTCTTCACGCATTTTTATTCTCCTGATGACTTGTTGAGTGTATGAAAATATTTGTTTCTTTAGAAATAGCGCTTGTCTAGATCTTGTATCAAGGTAACGAAGGATTGGTCCTGCAGGCGAGGCGTACCGCCGATCACAAGCATGAAACGCTGCTGACCGATAAATAATGGCCAAAACCCCAGCTCAGAGCGTCCGGCGGGATCGAGCAGCCCCCAGGTCTCAGTGTTGATACGCAGGTTATTTTTCAGCAAGCGGCCATGCCTGGTCTGCAAGGAGAGTAAGTCTGCCGAAAGTCCGGCGAGTTCTTCCGCGGCTTCATGGGTGTAGCCGGCTGCTGCGAGGTAAAAGCCATTTTCATCGGCGAGGAGTGTCTTTTGTGCATCCGAAAGTCGTGCGAGGAGGGGAGGTAACGCATCTTCCAGACGTTTATCTTCTTGCTGACGTGGATGCGCAGTACCCCGTAATAACCCCAGTCGTTGCAGGCGGAAAATGCTGCGTAGAGCTTCCTCTGCGTTTGCCGCCTGAGTCCAACGCTGGGCGGCTTTAATGCTGAAGGGGGCTCGATGTCCTTCTCGCAAAATATATAAAAGAATTGCCCGGTTTCCTTCCTGCTCCGGACTGGATGTGGCATAAAAAGCCCCGGCTGGTGTCACTTCACCATAGAGATCAGCGTTGGTGGCGACCAGTTCGATACTCATAATTGATCCCCGATCCCCGGATCGATGGAGTAAAGAAGTGCCATAACCATATTTTTAACGTCGTCCTTGTTGCGACCGTCTACTTCGAAAATCGGCGGAATGGGATTAAGCATCCGCAGATCAGCGATTACTTCTGGGAGCATGCTGGCGTAGTCAGCTATCCGGGGTTGCGCCTGGATATCCGTTTTTGAAACTCCGATGACTATGGGAACGTTGACAATAAAATCTTTGAAGGCATGGAGAAAAAAGTGCAGATCTTTTTTCGGGTTAGGGCGGGTATTGTCCAACATCAAAATGAGGCCCAGACCACCAGTGGTGAGAATGTCCCACATGAAGTCGAAACGCTCTTGGCCGGGGGTGCCATACAGGTGAATTTTAGTGCCCTCGTCCAGCTTGAGTATGCCGTAATCCATTGCCACGGTGGTGTGACCCTTGCGGTTTAGTGTCATATCCGAAGCCTGGGCATCGGTGGAGATAATTGGGATATCTGATAATGCTGAAATGGCCGTTGTTTTGCCCACACCAACAGGACCGGTAAAGATGATTTTATTGTCTTCTTTCACAACGTTGGCTCCTTCAATATAATTTTTGGCCAAGTACTCTCTGCATTTTCATTTTACAGCCCTGAAATGCGGGCAAGAAGACGGCCCAAAAAGCTTCTTTTGGCCGTGGGTATTTCTGCAACCGTTGGCGCATTAGGCATCACTGGTTGGATGCGGTTGTCGGGATTCTCTGCCGTGTTGTAGCGCAACAGTCCTAAGCTGTCTGCGGCGGCAAGAAAATTGAAGAGGGCATGAGGCTCAACGTGTAACATCTTCACCGTCAATGCCGGTGAAGCTGGCGAGCGGGCAAGAAAAGCCGCTAAACGCAGTGCGTCAGGCAGCATGGTGAGTCGCGTCAGGTTGGGCCATTGCTTCAGTTGTACCGGGGCGTTGATCTGTAGCTGCTGACTGAGGCGCCCGTCGGCTGTCCATGCACCCATTTGCCAGAGCAGAGACTGGAGAGTGAGGTGCCGTGTGGATGCATGAGCGGGGATGTCGGTGTTACTGGGGGCACGCATTTGTAGCCGTGGGTGCTCTTCCCGTGCCAGCGATTTGAGATGTTCATCGTCCGTCAGCAAGATGGCCTGATCAGCCATCGGGTCTAATTGCAGGATGATCCGTTGTTGGTCGTCCACAATAACGCCTGGCGACTGATCGCGCCGGATCATCTGTAAAAGTCCCAGTAGGCCGGCCTGAGGGTTGAAATGACGTATTTCTTCAGGACGCAACACCGGAACGGGACGTGGCATAGCGGTTGGCGCCGTGACGGGTTTTGGGGCAGGCGGGTTTGCGGTGGTGGGCGATGGGACAATGGTGGTGGACAGCGCGGAGATCGTGACCTCGGGCCGAATAGGCATGACTGTGGCACCACTTCTTCCTGCTGGTTTTCCTGGTGCGGAGCCACCATTCAGTAACGACTCCAGCGCTGGAAACAGGGTTTCCATACGTACAGGTTTCTGCAGCACCGGGAACATGCTATCGGCTTGCGGGGAAACACTCGTCAGGAGAATACGTTGTTCTGGTCGTTCGTCATGTAATCGCTGAGCGATGGCCATACCCTCCGTACCATCCACATCAATAATGGTCACCGCGGGTGTTTGTGTGTCACCGGCATCCAGCAATTGATAATGGCGTCGGGTAAACATTTTGAAAGCCATACGGAAGACGGCTTCTTTGCGTGCATCCATCCCGATGCTGCGAATGAAAATGCTGTCGCTATTAGAGGGGTTTTTCGTCATGATCAAATCCTAAATGATCTGTCGTTGCGGTTGGCGCTGGAGGCGTTCAGCAAGGCTGAACATTTGGCGCATGATATCTTCATTGGGCTGCGTATCCATTGCAAGAATCGATTGGATGAATTGGGAAAAGCGCTCGCGGGCGTCCATCCGTTCATACATTTCGAGGAGCGGTCCGTAATAAACGCTATGCTCAGGTTGAGCTAATGTGGCCTTCTCCAGAAGATCTACGGCTTCATCTACCTGTCCATACTCCAAAAGCAGGTTGCATTCTTCGATAATACTGTCCTCACTGTCTTCCGGCGTGATCTGATGATCGCGGCGCATTTCTTCTGTTACCAGTGCTGGACTACTCAGTGGTATGGCGGTGGTCGGCAGATAGAGTCCGTACTGTTCTGCCAATTCTGCAAGAATATTTTCTTCTCCGTCACTCTCGGCAAGGGCGGTCCACAGGTCATGCTTACCCAGTCGCTGGCCGCGATGCAGCAATCGCGTCCGCAAGGCGCTACCTGCGCCCCACAATGTAATATAGAGCTGAAGGAGGGATTCGGCATAGGCGGCGCATCGTCGCTGGATGTAAAGCACTTCCAAAAGGGTAACCTGGAGGATGAGTTTGCGCGGATCGAGAATAAGGTTACGGCGTAACAGGCGTTCAGCCTCAGAATATTGGCGACACGTCAGCAAGTGACGTGCGGCACTGAGGGGTGAAATCAGTCCGGCCACTACCTCGTACTCCTCCTCGGCCAGCGGTGTGAGGTCTTCGGATCCGGTCAGCAGCATGACACCTGTGTCCGCAAAGCCGTTTTTCGAAGCCTCGCTCGATGCCTGCCCGGGCTTTACAACGAATCCAGATAGAAGATCCAGCGGTTCCGGGTTGACGATGGCTTGCTGCAACGCTCTCTGTGCACCGACGAGTGAGGAAGATACCGCAGATTGCGGCGCATGCAGAGCGTGTGTGACGACCGCAGCAATTTGCGCGCTGTTCATCCCTAAATTTTCTGCAGTTACCCGCAATTGCAGGTTTTGCGGATCCAGTTTTAATCCTTCCAAAACGAGATCTTGGGCTTCTGTGCCGGGGATGGCACCAGAATCATTGAGCTTTTCTAAAAGTTCAGCGAAGTGATCAATGTCGGAAATTTCACGATAGATCGACAACAGTCGGCGCATCTGCTGAATATCGTCGGGGTTGTGATCCACGTACCAGCTCAGGGACGTGGCAGCTTGTTCAAGGTGGCCATAGGAAAGATAAATCTCCACTTCGTCAAGAATGCTGGTTTCATTGACCTGTACAAAGGAGCTTGTTTCCGGCATATCATTGGCTGGACCGATTTTAATGGCCGGGCTTGCTTGTGCCTTACCCCCGCTGTTCTTGCGGGTATTGCGTAGTGTGCTTGGGGCGTTGAGGAGCTTTTGCCTGTGCAACACCTTCCACAACCCGGCCAAGATGACCATGGCTACGAGGAAAGCTATAATAATCAGGCTATCGATGGGCAATTCCATGCAGGAATCTCGCTTCAGGATGGACGCGGTTTTGCTTCTTTGCCGCCGTTGGCCTTGTAGATAGGCGTTTTAATGGTGCTGTCAATGTGCGAAGAGTTCGGCAATTTCATGGATGCGCTTCGTGCTGGGACGGCTTGCAGTCGGAGAGGCATCCACTGCGGCTGCGTAACCCGCAAATAATGCCGGTAGTGCATTGACGATGAGGGGGAGGCGCTCGCGACTTACGGCGGCCAGTCTCCATTCGGCACGCCATCCATGCATAGGATGGCTCGTGCAAACCGCAACCCCCCAGCCGCGTTCCTGTAGTGACCATTGCTGTTCGGCGATACAGATCCGGTGTTGCTGAGGCGTATGCTTCAGACCGACGTAGGGACCCCCGTAGGTCACGCGCAGATTGTTGGTCAGATCAGTTAGCATATGATCGAGACGGTGTAGCGCATCGCGTAATTTCTCACTGGAAGCAGGTTTATTGTTTACTACATTTCTCAAGAATATCAGGTGTGGTGATTCCATACACGCCTCCTTTTACCTTATGATTATGACGGTAATGCCGGACGCTGCCAATGCGCGCGTGCGGTGGATGGCGTTTTTGCTTTTTCTCAATGTGCCGCAAACAGGAAAATATTAATGATGCGAAAACAGTTAGGTGTCTGGTGTCTGGCAGTCTTCATGGGGTATGGTGCGACGGTCGCGGATGCTAGTGTCTATGCTTTGCCCGCCCAGGGCAACGTTGTTGGAGCGCTTAAGGCAATAACCACCCATAGCGATGATACGCTTCTGGATATCGGGCGTTTCTACGACCTGGGTTACAATCAGGTGACGGCGGCTAACCCCGGCATCAACCCCTGGCTTCCTGGCCAGGCCAGCAAGGTGGTTATCCCGACCGAGTATGTTTTGCCGCCGAAGCCATGGACCGGGATCGTCGTGGATATTCCGGCGCGGCGGATTTACTATTTTCCGACGAATGACCGGGTGGTCTATACTTACCCTGTTGGTGTCTTTTTGCCGGGCTGGAAGGAGCGTTTGACGGCCACGCAGATTATTGCCAAGTTTAAAATGCCCGCATGGAACGTCCCCAAAAATATCCATGCCTGGTTCGAGAAGAAATTCCATATGGATATCCCGTGGTATTGGCCACCAGGCGCAGAAAATCCCATGGGTGAATTGGCGATGGAGACTGGACTCTCCGGCATCTTCATCCATGGTACTTACCATCCCTGGGGTGTTGGTATGCGGGCCAGTCAGGGCTGTTTTCAGATGTTTCCGGAGAATGTCGCGCAACTTTTCCCCATGGTTCCGGTGGGTACCCCGGTGCGGATCATTGATCAGCCCAACCTCGTGGGCGTACGGGATGAGCAAGTCTATCTGCAGTCATACAAGCCGATGCATGCCTATCACAAGAAAGGCATCCCGGATTTACAGCGTGCTGTCATGACGATCAAGTCTTTTATGGTGCAGAATCACATCAATCAGGATATCGATTGGGCCAAGGTCCGACGTATCGTGGCGGAGCACAACACGGTGGCACTCCCCATCGGGGTCGACGCGCCGAGCTATAAAACACTGTCTGCCGCACTTCCCGCAACGCCGTACGCATACGCACCTTACGGTCCATCGGCGAATGGCGCCGCGGTGCCGCCGCCATTGTCTTTGGCGAGCGCCACCAACCAGGAACATCTGCATGTCCAGGTGACTTTCCCCGATCAGAAGCCGTAGAACGTCATTCTCTCCTCGGGGTGGTGGGTCTGCTAGTGCCCCCCTCCGATCCCTTGCTCCTGAATCCAGAGCCAAAACAGCCCGAGGTATTCGTGACTTGCCTCGCTGCTGATTTCCAGATAAATGGCCCGCGGCAACCAGCTATCCAGCCGGAGTCCGCTCACCCGATCCAGACGGTAATCGGTGGGAACGGCGGTCACGTTCAAGCCGGCGTGGCGGAACCAGACGACCGCCCGTGGCATGTGCAATGCGGAGGTCACCAGGTATACCTGGTGGATATTATTGTGTCTGGCCAGCAATGCCGCGCTGTCTGCGGCGTTGGCTGCGGTATTGTAGGATTTGGTTTCCGGCCAGATAGCGCTTTGTACGCCTAGATCCTGGCGCAGGATGTGCTCCATGGTGACGGCCTCGGGCGGGACGCCCAATCGTGGTGCCCCGCCGCTGGGAACTATGGGGAGTCCGGTTTGTTTGGCCAGTTGGGCGGCGGTCATCAGGCGCACGAGCGTGCGCGCATTCGCAGTCTCCTGGGTAGATTCCGGAGACTGCATGACCTCGCCGCCGCCCAACACCACAATCGCCCCGGGCGTTTCGCTGCCCCCCACGGGTTGTACGAGTGGAGGGTAACGATCCTCCAGTGGCAGGAGGATGAGTCTGGCACCGACGGCGGTAGAGAAGAAATAAAGGATGCTCAGTGCGAGCAGAATGAGCACTCGTCCGAAATAACGCCACCCCAGGACTTCTGTCAACCAGCCGATGGTGGCGAGGACCAATAAAAGACCAGGCGGCTGCAGCGACGCCGAGGCCAGGGTAAGTACGGTGGTGTAGCGCAGCAACATGCCCCCTCTAGCTCCGCTCAGTCCCTGCGTATCTCATGGAAGCTGCGTTCGGCATGATAGGAAGATCGCACCAGTGGGCCGCTGGCGACGTGGCGGAAACCCATGGCCATACCCTCTTGCTGTAACTGCTGAAACTCTTCCGGTGGAACGAAACGGGCGACCGGCAGATGATGGCGGGAGGGCGCCAGATATTGCCCCAGGGTGAGTAGCTCGCATCCGGCCTGCCGCAAGTCTTGCATCACCGCGCGGATTTCATCGAGTTCCTCGCCCAGGCCCAGCATTAGTCCGGATTTGGTGGGGATTGCGGAGTGCTGTGCCTTAAAAGTCGAGAGCAGTTGCAGCGAGTGGCCATAATCTGCACCTGGTCTGGCCTGCAAATACAGGCGTGGCACGGTTTCCAGGTTGTGATTGAAGACATCCGGCGGTGTCTCCCGGAGTGCTGCCAAGGCCTTGTCCACCCGGCCGCGGAAATCCGGTACGAGGATTTCCACGTGCAGTTCCGGGCAAGTCTCACGCAGGGCTGAGATAACCTGAGCAAAGTGCTGGGCGCCGCCATCGCGCAAATCATCGCGGTCTACGGAGGTAATGACGACGAAACGCAGTCCCATCGTTGCCACGGTCTGGGCAAGGTGCGCAGGTTCCAGAGGATCGGGTGCTTGCGGGCGGCCATGGGCCACGTCACAGAAGGGGCAGCGACGGGTGCAAATGTCTCCCAGGATCATGAAGGTCGCTGTCCCAGCGCTGAAGCATTCGCCCAGATTGGGGCAGGAGGCTTCTTCGCAGACCGTGTGGAGGCTCGCTGCACGCAGGATCTTTTTGAGCCTGTCCACCTCGGGGGTTAAGGGTGATCGTACCCGCAACCACTGGGGCTTGGGTTGGCGTTCGGATTTTACCGGAATGATGGGTATCGGATTACGTGCGGTCTTTTCGGCACCGCGCTCGGCTTTTTTAGCATTATGTTGGGGGTCCATGTCAGGCCCCTCCTTTTCTTAAGGGGCGATCCAGGCTGATAGCCAATTGTGCCATCAGGGTTTCGGCAATATCATGACTTGACCAGTCCGGACAGAGGTCATGCACCTGAGTGACGGCGAGATTGACCATGCCACAAGGATGAATACGCTGGAATGGGCTCAGATCCATCTCGGTATTGAGGCTGAGGCCGTGGTAACTGCGACCACGCTGAATACGCAGGCCCAAGGAGGCAATTTTGGCATCGCCCACATAGACTCCGGGAGCATCGCGACGCGCATGGGCACTCACGCCACGTTGCTGGAGCAGATGAATCACGGATTGTTCCATGGCGGTGGTTAAGGTGCGGACGTTGATTCCCATACGGGGTAGATCAATGAGCAGATAGACTACCCATTGTCCCGGTCCATGGTAGGTGACTTTGCCACCGCGATCACTGCGAATAACCGGAATGGGACCAGGGTCAAGGACGTCTGCCGCGTCAGCATTGCGTCCGAGGGTAAAAACCGGAGGATGCTGGAGAAGCCATATCTGGTCTGGTGTGTCGGCATCTCGCTGGGACGTGAATTCGCGCATGGCGTCCAGCACCGTGAAGTAAGGAAGTAACCCTGGCCAGCAACGAATGAGTATGGGCGTATTCATAAGCAAAGGATCACACCATCAATCCTTTTGATGGAGTTATAAATATTGGTTAGGTGTTCATGGCTGTGGACCTCCAGGGAAACCGTGACGGCTTGATATTGTCCCTGGCTGCTGGGTCGGCAGGAGAAGGCCGCGTCCGGTAAGTCCGGTGCATGAGCTGCGATCGCCGCACGCACCGCCGCGAGTAGATCAGCGTGCTGACCAATGGTCTTGACATGGTGCAGGTGCGGAAAGTCTTCTGCTGGATTTTTTGCGGTTTCCATAGCGTCTCGTAATCCCCTCGTGTCATTGTCGGACAGGACCAATCCATGGTATCTCCTGGTCATGGTAAGTCTTCCTCTGTCTGAGGTGAAGACCTGCCATAGCTTCGGCATTTTGCTTATAGCGCGTTGCTGATCTTGTGGAAGATCTGCGCTATCCAGCTCGCCTTCTCCACAGAAGTCTGGGCGACAACTGGCACGGACTTCAGTGGTTTGCCATCCAGCAGGAAGACGAGTCGCCCGACGACCGCACCTTTCTTTAGCGGAGCCTGGAGATTGGGTGTAATTTCTACCACGCGTTGTACTTCGGAAAAATGTCCTTTCGGAACCGTAAGGTTCACGGCTTGTTCGATACCTACGGGGATATGCATGGGCGATAAATCGCTGCGGGTGATCTCGCTGACTTTTTCCCCGGCAGTATAAAGCGGATGGTCAACGAAAAAGCGGTATCCATAATCCAGCAGGGCTTCGACGGCATTGGTGCTGCCGGCCCAGTTCGGTCCGCCGAGAACAACGGCAATCAGGCGACGACCATTCCGCATGGCAGTAGCATCAATGCAGTAGCCGGAGGCGTCGGTTAGGCCGGTTTTCAGCCCATCCACCGTAGGGTCACGAAACAGTACGGGGTTCCAGCTCCGCTGGGTAATACCATTATAAGTATAAGACTTTTCTCTGGTGATCTGGATCACCTGTGGGAACTGTTGAATGAAGGCGTGCGACAGCTTGGCGACATCCAGCGCGGTGGTATAGAGATTGTTGTCTGGCAGGCCATCGACATTGCTGTAATGGGTGTTGTGCAGATTGAGGCGCAGGGCCATATCGTTCATCAGCGTGACAAAGCCCGACTGACTGCCACCCACCGCTTCGGCAAGAGCTACCGCCGCATCGTTCCCTGAATCAATCAGCAATCCATGCAGTAATTGATCAACATTCGCCGGTGTATTGGGCTGGACGAACATGCTGGAGCCCCCTGTCTTCCAAGCCGTATTGGAGATAGGGACGTTTTCCTGAGGGGTCAGGGTGCCGCTCTGAATAGCCTGATAGGTCAGATAGGCCGTCATCAGCTTAGTGAGGCTGGCCGGTGCGCGGTGCAGGTTTTCACTTTTAGCCGCGATGATCTGTCCGGTATCGTAGTCCATCAGCACATAGCTGACGATGGTTGGCAAGGCCGGTGCAGGTGGTGTGGGCAGCATGGGCATTGGGGTTGCGGCAAACGCCCAGGGTGCGAGACACAAGCCGACGAACAAGACGAGCATTCTGGTGATCAGGGTGGTACGGACAATCATGAGGGGCCTCAGTGGTGAGCGCTGATCGGAATTTGGAATGGTTTTGGGTAGGTCTGGAATTATAGCGATGCCCCGGCAGAAAGCCATGCCCGGGAGCGGAAGGCTGTGTCCGACACCGGGTGCTTTTTGGGGAGAAATCGCATTATTCATGTGTGCGCGGATGGGCGTGGACCGACATCAGGATACCCAACCCGACCATAAAGGTCAGCATAGCTGTTCCGCCATAGCTTATCAGCGGTAGAGGCACTCCTACCACGGGAAGGATCCCTGTGGTCATACCCATATTGATGAAAATATAAAGGAAGAAAGTCAGGCTCAGGGTGCCGGCAATGAGGCGACCGAAGGAATCCCGGCTCTCATAGGCGATTACCAGGCCGCGCAAGACAATGAGCAGGTAAGTGGAGATGAGGACAATGACTCCGACCAAACCAAACTCCTCGGCAAATCCCGCAAAAACGAAGTCGGTTTGGGCTTCCGGCAGAAAATCGAGGTTGACCTGAGTTCCGTTGAACCAGCCCTTTCCCCAAAATCCACCAGAACCTACGGCGATCATGCTCTGAATGATATGGTATCCCGCACCGAGAGGGTCGCGTTGGGGATCCAGGAAAGTCAGGATGCGCTCTTTTTGGTATTCGTGCAGAAAATGCCAGAGTATCGGTCCGCTGATTGCGGCCAGGGTGATGAGCCCAATAAACCAGCGGCGGCGTACTCCCGCCAGCCACATCATGAAGATCCCGGCAGCGCCAATTTGGGCGGCTGTGCCGAGGTCTGGTTCCTTGGCGATGAGCAAAAAGGGAATGGCAATGAGCACAAATCCCGCGATAGCAGAAAGCCAGTGGCGGACGTTTTCCTGTTGAGAATAATAATAGGCGAGGAACAGGGGCAGGGCGAGCTTCATCAGTTCCGAGGGCTGAAAGGTCAACGGCCCGACTCCCAGCCAGCGGCGTGCGCCAAGA
>Ga0315298_1006030_pt1 | contig 16784 bp, 14 predicted proteins | sample WHS_1_MG_FD_203077 | JGI IMG/M metagenome (GOLD analysis project Ga0315298, IMG submission 203077) | Extremophilic microbial mat communities from Washburn Hot Springs, YNP, Wyoming, USA - WHS_1_MG | ecosystem: Environmental > Aquatic > Thermal springs > Hot (42-90C) | place: USA: Wyoming...
TTTTTCTTTTCACAACCCAAAGAAGTGGTCGAAATCCTTTTTCCCCTTTTAAACCCCGGTGACTGGGTTCTGGTGAAGGGTTCACGAGCGATGGAAATGGAAAGGGTGGTACACGAACTCATGGCTGAATTTGGCAAGTCCTTCAGTTTAGAAAAGTCTGCAGGTCGGAGATGATTTACCATCTTTTATATCCCCTCCACACGGTTTTTTCTTCCTTTAATGTCTTCCGTTACATTACCTTTCGGACGATCTACGCCGCTATTACTGCCCTCGTCATCTGTTTTTTCGCAGGACCATGGTTTATAAAAAAGTTAAGGGAGTTGCAGATTGGTCAGGCAATCCGTGAGGAAGGACCCCATAGCCACCAGAGCAAAGAAGGTACACCAACGATGGGGGGGATTTTGATTGTTTTTTCGGTGGTTATCTCTACGCTTTTATGGGCCAATCTGACGGTGGATTATATATGGCTGATCATTATGGTCATGGTTGGTTATGCTCTCATCGGCTTTCTGGATGATTATCGCAAATTGACCTCGGCCAGCAGCCGAGGCCTGTCGGGGAAGGTGCGTCTCTTGGGAGAATCGGCAATAGCCCTTTTTTTGGGGGTGATTCTCTATATAAAGCCGGATTTTACCACCTATGTGACGGTTCCCTTTTTCAAGACGGCCTTGCCAGATTTAGGTTGGGGATACGTTTTTTTTGCGGCTTTTATCGTAGTAGGGGCAGCAAATGCCGTCAATCTCACTGACGGTCTTGATGGTTTAGCGACGGGCCCCATACTCATTTCTTTTGCTACCTATCTCCTTTTTGCCTATCTCGTGGGCAACATCAAAACAGCAACGTACCTCCAGATACCCTACGTGGCCGGTGTAGGGGAACTCAGTATCTTCTGTGGGGCTGTGTGTGGAGCAGGCATTGGTTTCCTCTGGTACAATAGCTATCCGGCCGAGATTTTCATGGGTGATGTGGGGTCCCTTTCTTTGGGAGGTGCTTTAGGGACCATTGCGGTGCTTACCAAGCAGGAGATTCTTTTGGTGATCGTCGGGGGACTCTTTGTCGTCGAAACCATTTCCGTTATTTGCCAGGTGGGGTGGTTTAAGTTTACCGGTGGTCGTCGGATATTTAAGATGGCACCCCTTCATCACCATTTTGAACTCATGGGATGGGCAGAACCGAAGATAATCGTCCGTTTCTGGATCATTTCTATTCTGCTGGCCTTGGTGGCTATAAGTACTTTGAAGCTGCGGTAATATGGAACTTGAGGGTCAAAAGATACTGGTCATCGGATTGGGAAAGACAGGGATAGCCTGCATTCGTTTTCTCCTGAACCGGGGGGCTTCCGTCATAGTGACGGACGAAAATCCGGAAAAAATATTTACTGCCCGTGCCTTAAAAAGAGAACTGTCCGGTGATTTGGCCATTGTCCCATATGACCGCTTTGCCGTAAGTGGTGTGGACCTGGTAGTTCCTTCCCCTGGTGTTCCCCCCTTTAGTCCCCTTTTGGAGGAAGCTTTGCTGAGAGGGATACCTATTATTAGCGAGATAGAACTCGCCGGTCGATTCTTAAAGCATCCTCTTATTGCCATTACAGGGAGTAACGGGAAGACCACAACGACAACCCTTATCGGTAATATTTTAAGAAGAGGGGGGAAACGCGTTTTTGTGGGCGGCAATATCGGGAAACCTCTGATTGAATCCGTGTTTTTTGGCGATGAGGTGGATTATGTGGTGGCCGAGATAAGCAGTTTTCAGCTGCAGTGGATAGAACGATTTAGGCCCCAGGTTGGTATTCTTTTAAATGTAACAAGTGATCACGGAGATTACCATGGCAATTTTGCCGCCTACCGGGCGGCGAAGGAACGTCTCTTTGCCAACCAAACCGCCTCTGATTTGGCCATCTTAAACGCCGACGAAGAAGCATCCCATCTATTGGCGGAGAGGATCTCGGCCTCTGTTGCTTTCTTTAGTTCCACAAAAGAGGTAGAAAAGGGAATGTTTCTCTGGGGGGATTATTTGGTCTATCGGGGTGAAGACGGTGAAGAAGAGACCTTTCCCCGGGAGATGATAAAGCTTAAGGGAAAACATAACATAGAAAACGTTATGGCCGCCCTTATTGCCACTCGGAGATGCGGTATTTTAGGGAATGATATCATTTCGGCGGTGAGCGATTTTCGCGGGTTGCCCCATCGCATCGAATTTATTGCGGAAAAAAGGGGTATTTCCTTCTTTGACGATTCTAAAGGGACGAATGTTGATGCGGTCAAAAGGGCGTTGGAGAGTTTTGATGCTCCCGTTTACCTCTTGATGGGGGGACGAGACAAGGATGGTGATTTCTCTCACCTCATTCCCGTAATATCCAAGCAGGTTAAGGAACTTATCTTGTTCGGTGAGGCCCGTGAAAAAATTCGCGCCGTCTTGGGTGATTATGTCAGGGTAAGTTCCTTTGCTACCTTGAGGGAGGCCACTTTGGCCGCTTACGCCAAGGCAGCCGACGGTGATGTTGTTCTTCTCTCTCCCGGGTGTGCCAGTTTTGATGAATTTACCGATTATAAAGCCCGGGGAAACTTTTTTCGTACGGTAGTGGAGGGATTGGATGAATAATAAGAACCACAGAAGAACGGATCTCCTTTTGTTGGTTTCGGTTTTTCTTTTGCTGACCGTAGGACTCACGATGATCTATAGTTCCAGTTCCATTATAGCGCTCTCTCGGTATCATGATGGCTTGTATTTTTTGAGGAGACAGTTTATCGCTGTGGTGATAGGGATGATTCTCTTGGTTTTGCTCACAAAGGTTTCCTATCAGTCATTACATCGCTTAGCGGCTTACGTTTTTGTCTTTTCCATTCTTCTCCTTATGGCGCTCTTCATTCCCCATGTGGGGGTGCGGGTAAATAATGCTACCCGCTGGTTAAGATTAGGAGGTATAAATTTCCAGGTAACGGAATTGGTAAAAATCACTTTAGTGCTTTTTCTTGCCCATTATTTTGCCACCCACGAAAAAAAGATCCCTGAATTCAAACGGGGTTTTTTGGTTCCCCTGGGAATTGTCCTTTTTGTGGTGCTTTTGATCGTGCCCCAACCGGATTTCGGAACGGCGGCAATCATTGCCTTTATTACCCTCTGCCTCCTCTTTCTGGCCGGAGTGAAATTTCGTTACCTTATGGGTTTTTTTGTCTGTCTCTTACCGGGCGCAATCTGGCTTATCTTGAAATCAGATTATCGCTTAGAAAGACTGAAAATTCTTTTCAATCCCTGGAAAGACCCCTTAGGAACGGGTTTCCAGATTATCCAATCCTTTATTTCCTTTGGTTCTGGTGGATTCTTCGGTGTAGGTATCGGTGACGGGATGCAGAAATTATATTATCTACCGGAACCCCATACGGATTTCATCCTTTCTGTCATTGCCGAAGAGGGGGGTTTTATTGCTGTCTGTGCCGTAATTTTCCTCTTCGTTGTTTTTATTATACGGGGATTTTTGATTGCCTATGGAGCACCCGATTTGTTCGGTACTCTCTTGGCGGCGGGTATAACGATGACTATTGCCGTAGAAGCGGCGGTAAACATTGCCGGTGTTATGGGACTCATCCCCGTAAAAGGGCTCGCTTTACCCTTTGTCAGTTACGGAGGGTCTTCTGTTACGATGAGTCTTGCGGGTGTAGGTCTTTTACTTAATGTTTACGCGGCTTCACACCGCTGAAGCAAGGGGGTTTTGGTTGGGAATGCTAAAAGTAATTATTGCCGGTGGTGGTACGGGAGGTCATCTGTTTCCCGGTATAGCTATCGCGGAAGAATTTAAGAGGAAGACAGAGGTTAAATTAATTTTTGTGAGTGTGGGGAATAAGTTGGAAAGGCAGACCCTGTCTCGTTTAAATTTCCCCCTGAAAACGGTCCGCATCGAGGGTATCAAAGGGAGAAATGTGCGCGGGGTGCTTTTGGTTCTTCTAAAACTGCCCATTAGTTTTTACGATGCCTGGTCGATATTGAAGGAGTACTTACCCGACCTTGTTCTTGGTGTAGGGGGTTATGCCTCCTTCCCCGTGGTCATGGCGGCACGCATGATGGGGATCAAGACGGCGATAGCCGAGCAAAATATAGAACCAGGATTGACCAATCGGGTATTGGGGAAGTTTGTCGATAAAGTTTTTGTAAACTACGGCGAAACGAGAAGATGGTTCCCCTCGGCAAAGGTGGAAGTTACGGGAAATCCTGTGCGGGCATCCTTTTTAGCTTATCGACAGAGAAAAAATAGAAAAGAGGGTAAATTTACGGTCTTTATTGTAGGTGGAAGTCAAGGGGCGAGTGCGATAAATCGTGCCGCACTTCAGGCTTTACCGCACCTTGTGGGTAAAGAGATTCAGTTTATTCACCAAACAGGGGAAAAGGACCTATCTACCGTTTCCCAATTCTACAAATTTTATGGTTTTGAAGCGCAGGTATCTGCCTTCATCGAAGACATGGCATTAACCTACCATAAGGCCGATCTGGTGATCTGCCGGGCGGGAGCCACGACGCTTTCCGAACTGACCGTGATGGGCAAGGCATCCCTTTTGATACCCTATCCCTATGCCGCAAATGACCATCAAAAGAAAAATGCCATGAAACTATCCAAGGAAGGTGCCGCCTTCCTCCTCGAGGAAGAAAATTTAGACGGCCTTTCCCTTGCGGAGCACATTACACGTTTTTATGAAAACCGCCGTCTTTTAGAGGAAATGGGGAAAAAGGCCTCTACCTTGGCCATAACCGATGCCGCGGAGAGAATTGTGGATGCCTGTCTAATCCTTGCTTTGTCGAGGGGTAAGGGATGAAGAGGGACAAACTTTTCGGTATGCAGCGCAAGGTAAGAAACATCCACTTCGTCGGCATCGGGGGGATTGGTATGAGTGGTATTGCCGAGGTGCTTCTCAATTTAGGTTATCAGGTTTCGGGATCAGATTTAAGTGCCTCCGATATTACCCGGCGGTTGGCTCAATTGGGGGCGAAGATAATGGTTGGGCACGATGCGGACCATATAGGGAATGCCGATGTGGTAGTGGTGTCCTCGGCTGTGAAGGGGGATAATCCCGAGGTTTTAGAGGCCCATGGGAGAAACATCCCGGTGATTCCCCGAGCGGAGATGCTGGCCGAACTCCTTAAGATGAAGTTTTCCATTGCTGTTTCCGGTAGCCATGGCAAAACAACGACTACCTCCATGATTGCTACCGTACTGGCGTCAGGGGGACTGGACCCCACCATGGTGATCGGTGGCAGATTGGGGAGTATCGGTTCCAATGCGAGACTGGGTGACGGGGAGGTGATTGTAGCCGAAGCCGATGAAAGTGACGGCTCTTTTCTGAAATTGAGCCCAACAATTGCCGTAATTACCAATATAGATTTGGAACATCTCGATCATTATAGGGATTTAGAGGAAATAAAAAGTGCCTTTCTGGCCTTTGCTAACAGCATTCCCTTTTACGGGGCGACGGTTCTTTGCGGGGATGATGCAAACATAAGAAGCATCCTTCCTGAAATTAAGAGGCGGGCCATAACCTATGGCTTAGGAGAACAGGTGGAATTAAGGGCAAAGGATATCGAGTCCGTAGGTAGAAAGACGAGATTTTCTGTTTGTCTCCGGGATTCCTGTTTGGGGACGGTGGAGATTCCTATTCCGGGTATTTTCAACGTTTTAAACGCTTTGGCTACGGTAGCCGTGGGGAGGGAATTGGACTTACCGTTTTCTGCCATTCAAAGGGGACTTAAAGAGTTTACCGGTGTTCATCGTCGTCTGGAAGTAAAAGGTGTTTGTAAAGGTATAACAGTTATCGATGATTATGGCCACCATCCCACAGAAATTAGGGCCACCTTAGAGGCTTTGAAAAATGCCTGGCCTGGTAGAAGAATTGTCATTTTCCAGCCCCACCGCTACTCCCGAACAAAGGCTCTTTTCGATGATTTCCTTATCTCCTTCAGCGATGCCGATCTTCTTATAGTAACGGACATTTATCCGGCTGGTGAAACTCCCCTTATGGGTATAAGTGCTCCTCTTCTGGTGGAAGGTATTCGTGGGAAGGGGAAACAGGAGGTAATTTATCGGGCGAATTTTGAGGATATTGTTGACTTTCTCCTGAGGGAGGCAAAGGGGGGTGATGTAATTTTAACCTTAGGTGCGGGAAATGTCTGGAAGGTGGGGGATATGTTTCTCGCACAGTGTAGATAAAGGACGGGATGTTAACAGAAAGGGTGCGCATGCGATTGTCCCGGTTGTTTCCCCAGGAGGTTGTCTTCAATGTACCATTGGCACCGTACACGTCGCTTTCTATAGGGGGTCCGGCGGATGCATTAGTACAACCGGACAGCGTGGAGAAATTAAAAATTCTTCTAAAATTGCTTCGGGAAGAGGGTATTTCCTATCTACCCATTGGCAATGGTACGAACCTCCTGGTCCGTGATGGCGGTTACAGGGGGGTTGCTCTTTTGTTATCCCGTCTTCAGGCTGCTGACATCCAAAACCATCGTGCCCTTGGGGAGGCAGGGGTATCGCTATCTACCCTTATCAACCTCACCTTAGAGAAAGGACTATCGGGATTGGAATTTTGTGCTGGTATTCCTGGTACCCTTGGAGGGGCCATTAGGATGAATGCCGGTGCCTTTGGAAGAGAGATGAAAGACGTTCTGCAGGATGTGACCATCATGACCGAAGAGGGTAACCTGATAAAAATGGATAGAAGGGATCTTTCTTTTGTTTATCGGAGGCTCCTCCTTCCGCCTGGTACCCTCATCGTTTCCGCCACCCTCTCGCTGAGCCCCGGGGACAAGGGCGCGATTCGTGATAGGATAAGGCAGTTCCTTGAAGAGCGGGGGAAAAAACAACCCCTCGGGTATCGTTCTGCGGGGTCGGTTTTTAAGAATCCCCCATCAATTCCCGCAGGTAAATTGATTGAAGAGTTGGGGCTTAAAGGTTTGCGTATGGGTGATGCCATGATTTCGGAACGGCACGGTAATTTCATTATTAATTTGGGGACAGCCAAGGCAAGTGATTTCCTTCGCCTGGTAGCTTTGGTGAAGGAAAAGGCTCTGAAAGAAAGAGGGATTTTTTTAGAGGAGGAAGTGGAAATTGTTGGGGAGGATGAAGAGACCTTTTAAAAAAAGGATATTAAGAAAGGACAATAGATGGAAGAATACTCATCCGAAAGGGGATTATCTTGCCGTCCTGTTCCTCCTTTCTCTCGTTTTCCTCATGGCTACAGGATTCATTTCTCTGTATTTATGGTTCATCACTTCACCTTTTTTTCGTATTGAGGAGATAAGAGTGACGGGTTGTCGAGAACTTACTGAAAAAGAGGTACTGAGCCTTGCCGGTTTAAAACCCAATCAGACCCTCTTATCTGTGAACTTAGAGGCGATGGCCCGCCGTATTTCAGTAAATCCTTGGGTTAAACAAATATCCCTGCGGAGGGAGTTTCCCCGGCGATTGATAATCGAGGTTAAGGAGAAAAAACCCCTTGCCCTTTGCCGTATTGGTGAGGAGTTATTTTTTGTCGATGAAGAGGGCAATCTTTTTAAAAGACTTACGGCTGAGGATGAGGTGAACTTTCCCATTATCACGGGGATGGATAAGATGTTAAAATCCCAAGTTTTTGCCCAGGTGCTCTTTCTTATTAAGTATCTCGCTAAAACCGGTGATGGGCTCTCTGTAAATGAAGTGGCGGAGATAGCCATCGATGAAGAAAGGGGTATTTCTTTAATTTCCGAAAGGGGTTATCAAGTAAGGATGGGTTTTGACGCCATTGAAGAAAAAATTAAGCGATTACAAAAGGTTTTAGCAACTCTTCAGTTGAAAGGCTTAAGCGACCCTTACATAATGGTGGATTTGCGTGATGTGAATAGGGTGTATGTGGTGAACCGAGAAAAAGGAAAACTTAAGGAGACCAAGTTACAGAAAGGGGGCCTCCGTATCTGAAAATTAAGGAGAAAGGTGGAATGTTGGATGAGGAAGAGAAGTAAGGCCATTGTGGGATTGGACATAGGAAGCACGAGGACTTATGTCGTTGTGGGAGAACTTTTGGAAGAGGGAATAACAATTGCCGGTATCGGTACCGCACCTTCTAACGGCATCAAAAAGGGGATTGTTGTAAACTTAGAAAGCACGGTGGAATCTATAAAGAAGGCCGTTGAGCAGGCAGAATTAGCGGCGGACTGTAATATACGCTCCGTCATTTTAGGGGTTTCCGGTACCCATATAAAGGGACAGAATAGTTTGGGCATTATACCTGTTAAAGGGCGGGAGATTGAAGAAGAAGATAGAGATAAAGCTGTGGAAGCGGCCAAGGCCATCGCCATACCGCCCGATAGGGAAATCATTCATACAGTGCCCCAGAGTTACGTCGTTGATGGGCAGGATGGTATTCGCAACCCCATAGGCATGATCGGAGTGCGGCTTGAGGCAAAGGTGCACATCATTACGGGATCCATCGCTTCCCTCCAGAATATTGCCAATGCCGTAATGAAGGCGGGACTGGACTTGAGCACCTTCATTTTAAAACCGCTGGCGGCAAGTGAGGCGGTTTTAACGGAGGAAGAGAAAGAATTGGGCATCGCTATGATAGATATCGGAGGCGGATCAACTAATATGGCCATCTTTACGGAGGGATGTTTAAGACATATTGCCATCCTTCCCATCGGTGGAAATTTCATTACGAGCGATCTGGCACAGGGGTTACGCACCACCCTGGGAGAGGCGGAGAGGGTTAAGCTCGAGTATGGCTGTGCCCGCGCGAGTATGATTCCCGTCGATGAAAATATAGAAATAGCGAGCATGGGAGGAAAGGAGCCGAGGCTTGTCCCCCGGCATCTATTGGGGAAGATTATCGAACCGAGGGTGGAGGAAATTTTCCGAATGGTTCAGCGGGAGATTATGAGGTCGGGCTTTGCTGCCGACTTGAAGGCAGGTATAGTGCTAACGGGTGGTAGTTCAATCATGGAGGGAATGCCCGAGCTCGCTGAAGACATGTTTACTCTTCCCGTACGGCGGGGATCACCTTCAGGTTTGGAGGGTTTGGTTGAGGAAAGGTTAGCACCGGCCTATGCGACGGCAGTAGGTACGGTGCTCTACGGGGGCCGTCAATTATTCAGGGAAGGGGTAAGAAGTAGGTCCTTCATAGGCGAGAAACTAAACAGATTGACCCAATTTCTTTCTGATCTTTTTTAGGAGGTGAGGGGATGTTTGAATTAGCGGAACAGGAGCTTGCTCCAATGGCAAAGATTAAGGTAATCGGTATTGGAGGTGGAGGGGGAAATGCCATAAATACGATGATTACTTCCAATTTAAAGGGGGTTGATTTCATTGCGGCCAACACCGATGCCCAAGCCTTAGGTGCTTCCCTTTCACCCATCAAGATCCAGTTAGGCGCCGAGATAACAAAAGGATTGGGCGCTGGGTCTGACCCCGAGGTGGGGAGGAAGGCTGCCCAGGAATCGCGGGAGCTCCTGAAAAGCCATTTGTCGGGAGCAGATATGGTATTCATTACGGCCGGTTTAGGAGGAGGAACAGGAACGGGAGGGGCGCCTGTAGTTGCCGAAATCACGAAAGAATTGGGTATTTTGACTGTTGCCGTGGTAACAAAGCCCTTCCAATTTGAAGGGAAGAGAAGGAACTTGCAGGCAGAAATGGGGGTAGCGGAATTACGAAACCTTGTGGATACGCTCATAACAGTACCCAATCAGCGGCTGCTTAACCTTGGGGGAAAAAATTTGACCCTATTGGAAGCCTTCAATAAGGCCGATGAGATTCTCTACCATGCCGTGAAAGGTATTTCTGATTTGATTACCGTAACTGGACTGATTAACCTCGATTTTGCCGATGTCAAGGCTGTGATGAAAGGGATGGGGCTGGCGCTCATGGGTACCGGCGTGGCCAGCGGTGAGAATCGCGCCGTGGAAGCGGCAAGGAGGGCCATCTCATCGCCGCTTTTGGAAGATAATTCCATCCACGGGGCGAGGGGTATCCTTCTTAACATCACCGGCGGCCCCGATATGTCCCTTAATGAGATAAATGAGGCCTCCTGTCTTATCCAAGCTGAAGCCCATGAAGATGCCAATATTATTTTCGGTACCGTAGTTGATGAGACCATGCTTGACGAAATACGTATAACCGTTATTGCTACCGGTTTCGACGATGGGAAAAGGGAAACAAGTCCGAAGGATTATTATGCCCAGGCACGGGATTTTCAAACACCTGCCTTCATTAGAGGGAAGGACCTCTTCGATATTGACGGGGAAAATATGCTTGCCTCAGAGGATGATGAGGAAGAGGGGTTAAAGGTACCTGCTTACTTAAGGAAGCAGAGTTTTATAGGAGAAAATTGAGGATTTGTCCTGGAAGCTTAAAGAAAAAAATCGCCTCATTTTGGCGAAGGAAGAAGGTTATAAGAGAAAAAGTTGGGGGGATGTCCTTAAGGTTTGTCTTGCCTATCCCAATCGTTACCACTTAGGGATGGCCAATCTCGGTTATCAAGCGGTGTATTATCTCTTTAATCAACATCCCCGATGTCTCTGTGAGCGTGTGTTCCTACCTGATTCCGAGGATGAAGAGGATTTTATCCGTTCACGCTCTCCTCTGTTTAGTATGGAGTCAGAAAGACCCCTTAAGGATTTCGATATCCTTGCCTTTTCCCTCTCCTTTGAGAATGATTATCCCCATGTGCTGAAGATGCTCACCCTTGCCGGTATGTCTCTTCTGGCCGACGAAAGAAACGAAACGGACCCTTTTGTCCTGGGTGGGGGAATCGCTGTAACGCTCAATCCCGAGCCTCTGGCGGTGTTTTTCGACCTTTTCCTTATTGGAGAGGGGGAAGAAGTAATTCATGAGTTTATCGAGCTTTTTTTGTATTGTCGGGAGCAGAACCTGAAAAAGGAAGAGACACTTTTTCATCTACAGCAATGGATAGAGGGGGCTTATATCCCTCGCTTTTACCAGGTATCGTACGATAGGAAGGGTCGTCTTTCGGGTTTTTCTCCTTGTGATAACCGTTTACCCTCAAAAATAAAAAGGCGTCGTCTTCCCGACCTAAATACCCATGTGACAGTCCAGAGGATTTATTCCGAGGATACGGAATTCGGTTCCATGTCTCTTTTGGAGATTAGTCGTGGCTGTGCCCGGGGTTGCCGTTTCTGCGCAGCCGGTTTTGTTTTTCGTCCGGCCCGTTTCCGGAAAGCCGAATTGTTGGAGGAATTTATCTTGGAAACGGTAAAAAAGGGAAAGAAAGTCGGCCTGTTAGGTACGGCCGTTTCAGACCATCCGCAATTGATGAATATTTTAGGTAGAATCGGGGAATTGAAGGGAGAAGTGGCTCTCGCTTCCCTCCGGGTGGATCGGGTTTCCTCTGAACTTCTCGCCCTTCTTAAGAGAGGTGGGATAATGACTCTATCATTGGCACCTGAGGCAGGTAGCCAGCGGCTGCGGGATTTAATTAATAAAGGTATTGACGAAGAACAGATAAAACAAGCCGTGGAGGCCGTGACCCATGTAGGTATCCCCAATCTTAAATTTTACTTCATGGTTGGTTTGCCCACGGAAAATGAGAAAGATGTAGAAGCTATTGCAAAACTGATTAGAAAAATAAAGCATTGGTCCGCTAAAATTTCGGCGGGCAAAAGTGTAATTAAACGGATTGTTATAAGCTTAAATCAATTTGTACCAAAGGCGTGCACCCCTTTCCAATGGTACCCCTTGGCAGATGTGAAAATGGTCGAGAAAAGGACACGCTGGCTTAAGGAAACATTAAGAAAAGAAGACAATATCAGGGTGCTTCATGATGTTCCGAAATGGAATTATCTCCAAGCACTTTTTTCCCTAGGAGATAGGCGGGTAGGTGAAATTCTTCTTACCGTCCACCGAAATGGAGGAAACTGGATGAAGGCCTTAAGAGAAAGTCCCATAAACCCCGATTTTTTTGTATACAGACCAAAAGAGGAGGACGAATTTCTTCCTTGGGATTTTATCGATCATGGTATAGATAAATCCTTTCTCCTAAAAGAGTATCAAAAATCGAGGAATCCTTATTCCTAAAAAATTCTTGACAGCAGAGGTCATTATAAGTAAAAGCCTTCCGTTTTGAATGGGAGGAAACCTGGGAGGTAAATGAAAAACACGGTTGTTTCTTTTTTTATTTTAATAGTCTTTGCGGTGCCCCTTTGGGCCGTCCAGCATGAGGAATACCCCGTTGCGAAACCGCCGTTAACTCCGGGTATCTTCCCCTGTAGCAATTGCCATGCGGGATTGCCCGTAAACACGAAAAGGCGTGTGCTTAAGGACGAGCATACGAAAATTAAGCTCCACCATGCAGAAAAGGATCGCTGGTGTCTTGATTGTCATAATGCGACAAACCGCGATAAACTGAAACTTGCCGATGGGGAACTTATCGATTTTACGGAATCTTACCGTCTCTGTGGTCAATGTCACGGTAACATCTATCGGGATTGGAAAGCAGGTATTCACGGTAAGCGCATAGGTTATTTTAAAGGGGGAAAAAGGGTTTATTTTCTTTGCGTAAATTGTCATAACCCCCATGACCCTAAGTTTAAGCCCATCAAACCAGAACCGCCACCAATGAGACCGGAACAGACCCATGGAAGATAATAAGGGACAGAATCGCCGAGATTTTTTGAAAATACTGTCTTTGAGCACAATTGCAGGACTTTCCTTAGGGAGCATCTCCTGTAGTTCCTTCGATATGGAGGAATTCCTCCAAAAAAATTTCCGGGAAATGTCGGAGGAGGAAAAGCGCAAGGTCGTTCGCCGTCTCGAGGAGAAGTATCTAAAGAAGTATGGAAAAAAGTTCCATATCAGTACCCAGCCGGCAGAAAGTGGAGTGTTGTGGGGTTATGGCCTTGACCTCTCTCGTTGTGTGGGATGCCGTAGGTGTGTCTATGCCTGTGTGCGGGAAAATAACCAATCCCGGGTTAATCCCCAGCTTCACTGGATCAGGGTTATCAGACTGAAAAAGGGAAGTCTTATTAACCTTGAACACGCAGAGCATTACTACAATCCCGAAACAGTGCCTGAACCCGGTTATATATACATGCCTGTGCAATGTCAGCATTGTGAAAATCCACCCTGCGTTCGGGTCTGCCCCGTAAAAGCTACCTGGAAAGAACCCGATGGTATTGTGGTGGTGGATTACAACTGGTGTATTGGGTGTCGTTATTGTATTGCTGCCTGTCCTTATAAGGGGAGAGTCTTTAATTGGGCGGAGCCTACCATACCCCGAGAGGAATTAAATACGGATGTACACTATTTGGGGAATCGTCCCCGGATGAAAAATGTGGTGGAAAAATGTACCTTCTGTATCCAGCGGGTAAGACAGGGGCGTTATCCGGCCTGCGTAGAAATTTGTCCCACAGGGACGCGGAAATTCGGAAATCTCTTAGATCCTCAGAGCGAAATCAGGTATATTATAGAAAATAAAAGGGTATTTCGCCTGAAAGAAGACTACAACACGGAACCAAAATTCTACTATTTCTTCTCGGCATGATTGAGGTCTATGGAAGCTTGGCGATTCTTTAAAAAGACAGTTCAGATGGTGTTTATAGGAACGAGGCTTTATTACCTATGGTGCCTTTTCCTTGTGGCGATTATTGGGTTAGGTGTTGCTTTCTATATAAAGCAGTTGGATGTGGGTCTCATTGCGACGAACATGCGGGATCAGGTATCTTGGGGACTTTATATCGGTAATTTTACCTACCTGGTGGGTGTGGCAGCGGCCGCGGTACTTCTTGTTATTCCCGCTTATATCTATCATTTCGATCCGATCAAAGAGATTGTGGTATTAGGTGAGTTGCTTGCGGCATCGGCCATCATTATGGCTTTGATGTTTGTCTTGGCCGATTTAGGAAGACCCGATAGATTCTGGCATATCATCCCTTTTATCGGTATCCTTTCTTTTCCCAAATCGCTTCTGGCCTGGGACGTGGTCGTGTTAAACGGTTATCTTTTACTGAATACCTTTGTCCCTATCTATATTCTGGTGAAGACCTATTTCGGTAGAGATCCTAATAAGAAAATCATTATCCCCCTTGTTTTACTATCAATTCCTTGGGCAGTGGCTATCCATACGGTTACCGCTTTCCTCTACAATGGATTGGCGGCACGACCCTTCTGGAACGCCTCTATTCTGGCACCTCGTTTCCTGGCCAGCGCCTTCTGTTCCGGACCGGCCATGGCGATTATCATTTTTCAGGTCATGCGGCGTACGGCAGGAATGAAGATTAAAGATGAGGCTCTCTTTAAAATTGCCGAGTTGATGGCCTATTCTATGTTCATTAACCTCTTCCTCGCCGGTGCTGAGCTTTTTAAAGAGTATTACACGGGAACGATTCATTTGGCACCTATGCAATACCTATACCAAGGACTCCACGGCCACAATAAGCTGGTACCGTGGATATGGACGGCACTTTTCATGAATGTAGCCGCCTTTTTCATCTTCCTTGTCCCTTCTCTCCGAAAGAATCACTGGATGCTAAACACTGGCTGTTTTCTCATTATCATTGGTGTGTGGATCGAAAAGGGATTAGGCCTTATAGTTCCCGGCTTTATCCCCGATCCCCTGGGGGAAATCTATGAATATATGCCCAATCTAACGGAAATTTTTGTTTCTTTAGGTATCTGGGCGTTCGGCCTACTCATCTTTACCCTCTTTATGAGGGTAGCCATTCCTATTCAACGGGGGGACTTCATCCACTCTAAATTAACTGTCCAGGCGCCCACGCAAACCCAGTATAAAAAAATAACCCCGTAGAACTTTGGATTATTTTTGTCTTGTAAAGGAAAGACCCTTGGTGTTAGTTACACCAAAAAGCTAAAGGGGGTATAGAATGGAAAAAAAAGTAACTGTTGTGGGTGCCGGAAATGTGGGAGCCACTGTTGCCCAGCGTTTGGCGGAAAAGGAGCTTTGTGATGTAGTTTTGATTGATGTAGTTGAAGGATTGCCCCAAGGTAAAGCACTGGATCTCCTCGAGGCGGCGCCCATCGAGAGACACGATGCTAAGCTTTGGGGGGGTAACGATTATGAAATAACAAAGGATTCCCATATAGTAGTCATTACCGCGGGTTTGACGAGAAAGCCCGGCATGAGTCGTGATGACCTTCTTGCGGCCAACAAGAAGATTATCCAAGAGGTAACGCGGAAGGTATGTCAGTTCTCCCCTGAAGCCATTATCCTTGTTGTAAGCAATCCCTTAGATGCCATGTGTCATGTAGCTTTTGTAGAAAGCGGTTTCCCCAAGAACAGGGTCGTAGGAATGGCAGGTGCTCTTGATGCGGCTCGTTTTTCAACCTTTGTGGCCATGGAGTTGGGGATCTCTGTAGAAGATGTCCAGGCCTGTGTCTTGGGCGGTCATGGAGATGCGATGGTACCCCTTCCCCGCTTCACCACCGTCGCGGGGATACCCATAACAGAGCTAATTCCGGAAGAGCGTATAGAAGCCCTTGTGGAAAGAACAAGGTATGGTGGGGCTGAGATTGTGGGGTTGTTAAAGACAGGCAGCGCCTACTATGCACCGTCGGCTGCTGTTGCTGCTATGGCCGAAGCCATCTTAAAAGATAAGAAAAGAATTCTGCCCTGTGCTGCCTATCTTGAAGGGGAGTACGGTATTCATGGACTCTTTATTGGTGTTCCTGTGAAATTGGGTAAAGGAGGGGTTGAGGAGATTATTACCTTAAATTTAACGCAAAAAGAGAGGGAAGCCCTGAAAAAGTCGGCTGAAGCGGTGCAGGAATTGGTTTCGGCAATGAAAGAAATGCCTTAAGTTAGAGTTTTTTCTTCCTCGGCGGCAAAACGATGCCAACGGGTAAGACCGTAAGATTCTAAGGCGGTTGTTAGTCCGAAGGAAAAAACACTGACAACTAAGGGTAAACCCCTGATCCCACCACCGATAAGATCGTAGAGAAAAACCTTCACAGCGCCCACAAGGGTAACGAAAAGGGCTACGTTACGTACCTCTTTTTTCCCGTGGGCTAAGGCAAAGAGCATTAAAACAGCCGCCGAAGCATTGATGATGGTCGACTGGGCACCACTAAAGGCATGGGGTAACGACGACGAAGTTACTATAGCGGCAAGTACTCTGTATGCTATGATACGGAACATGATGAAGGCACTCATAAGGGAACCCAAAAAAAGGAAGACGGCACTTAGGTCCCTCTGGTCGATTTTCGTGAAGAAAACTCCCGTATCAGGAGGTTTATAGGTACGACAGTATTTGTAATGGGCTAGGGAAATTAAAGCCACTAACGCAGAGGACAACAGATGCCCTATATTGCCTCCGGGAGGGGAGATAAGGCTTATCCATGTAAGGTAAATGGTACAATATACCTGGAATAGGTAACCTATAAATCTAATCCCCCCTCTTCCCCAGCGGGTAGCAAGAAAGAACGTACCATAGGCGGCAAGAGAGAGAAGGGGCAAGCCTGTGGTCGTACTTCCCAAAATAACGGGAAGGGCAAGGGTGAGAGAAAGAAGGCTACTGGTAACAAAGGTATTTATGCCCTGACCTCCGGGGGCTAAACGGCGGGCCATCTCGATGAAGATGAGCGTAAATAGTATTCCTGCCAAAGCGAGAGGGAGGCTCCCTCTCTCGATAGCAAAAATTACGTAACGGGCCAGTTCAAAGAAAGCGAAGGTACTTATAAGTGGGGAGATAAGGTCAAATTTTGCCTGCCTTGCGAGGTTATCCTTTTTGGCCATGAAAAATGAGGAAACGGGGTAAAAAAGAGCAAATAGGATAAGGAAGGGGAAAAAGAGGTTGGGAGCGAG
>Ga0315298_1006032_pt1 | contig 16777 bp, 17 predicted proteins | sample WHS_1_MG_FD_203077 | JGI IMG/M metagenome (GOLD analysis project Ga0315298, IMG submission 203077) | Extremophilic microbial mat communities from Washburn Hot Springs, YNP, Wyoming, USA - WHS_1_MG | ecosystem: Environmental > Aquatic > Thermal springs > Hot (42-90C) | place: USA: Wyoming...
CAAACTTGCGAAGGGGCCTTGGCGGCCACCTGCCAACCACATCTGGCGCCGAATGCAAATCGGACGTGCACGTTTCAAACGTACTCCCAGTGCCGCCGGGGTCGGCGCAGAAACTTGACGCGCACCCAAACTTGAACGACGCTCTTGCCGTCGCACTCGCTTTGTGGTATCTTGCTGTGGATAGAGTTTGGTGGCAGGACGGGTAGCGGAAACTTGTCTGACTCTTCTATTTTTCGCCCAAGCGCTTTCGCAATCATCGCCCTGGTCCTCGGGTGCCTACTGGGCTTAGCTTCGCCACCGCCGGCAGCCGGCTATCTCCCCGGCGTACCGCAAACAAGCGTGATCGTGGAACTGGAGCAGCCTCCGCTGGGGGCGGCTTCCGGAATAGGACCTGGATCGCACACGACTTCCGTGCCCCAACGGCGCAAATTGGATATGCAGTCTCTCGAGGTCAAGGAGCGCCTATCTGCTATCGCTGAGGAACATAGCAACTTCCGACGCGGTCTTTTCCAGGCGTTTCCCGGCGCAATCGTCAGTCGTGAATTCAACACCGCGTTCAATGGCCTGGCTGTGTCGGTTCCTGCTTCTCGAGTCGATGACCTTAAACGAATGCCCGGGGTCAAGAAGGTATATCCTAGCAGGCAGTATAGGCCAGTCCTGTATGCTAGCGTGCCGCTCATAAACGCTCCAGTCCTGTGGGACCGGCTTGGTGGCGCGTTGGAAGCAGGGCGTGGTATGAAGATCGCCATCCTCGACACTGGTATCGATCAGACGCACCCGTTTCTTACCGACGATTCGTTGCCGCCGGCTCAGCTGCCCCCAGGGAGGGATGCAGGCGATTCCGAGTTCACAACGCGGAAGGTCATTGTGGCCAAGTTGTACACGCCGCCAGGGGTAAACGAGACCCCATGGGATGACTACGGGCATGGCACTCACGTGGCAGGTATCGCGGCTGGCATACCCTACTTCGACACGCGGCCTTACGGTGGCTCGGTGACTATTTCTGGAGTCGCACCCATGGCGTACCTCATGAACTACAAGGTCATGTACCCAGATGGGAGTGGCAGTGCGGTGGGGGACACGCCAGAGGTCCTTCAAGCCATAGACGATGCGGTGCTGGACGGAGCCGACGTGGTGAATATGAGCTTCGGTGGGTCCGCGGAGTCACTGAGCGATGATCCACTGCTCACGGCGATTCACAATGGCAGTCAGCTTGGTGTGGTGTTTGTGGTGGCGGCGGGCAACGGCGGTAGCAGTCAACAGACGATAACGTCCCCAGGCACCTCGCCAGAGGCCATTACCGTTGGCGCCAGCGATGACTATGATGCGCTCGCCTCCTTTAGCTCTCGGGGCCCCAATCTGGACCTCTCGATCAAACCGGATGTTACCGCCCCAGGGGTATACATCTACTCTTCCTTGCCGTCATACTCCTTCGGATCGATGCAAGGGACCAGCATGGCTACCCCCCACGTCTCTGGCGCTGCTGCCCTGCTCAAGCAACTGTATCCCTCGTGGATGCCGGCCCAGATCAAGTCAGCGCTGGTCAACACCGCCAAGACACCGGTGTACGATGCGTCGGGTACGGACGCGCCGGTGATGGGGCGAGGCGGCGGTCGGATTGACCTGGCGAAGGCAATGGACCCCGGCTTGCTTCTCGATCCGCCTTCGTACAGCTTCGGTATGGTTAACGTCGCCCCCGATGGGGTAACCTTTTCGAAAGTAATCACGGCCACAGACGTTACAGACAGTGGGGGAACGTGGACAATATCGGCGACTCAGACGGTCTCCGCCCCCGGCCTCGACGTTCGTCCCTCCACGAGCGCGATCAATGTCCCGTCTAACGGGACCGCCAGCTTCAGCCTAACCCTGTCCGGTGCCGCCTCGGTTCCTCCTGGCGACTACGAGGGATACGTTGCGTTGCAGCAAGGGACGAGGGCTTTGCACATCCCCTACTTCGCTCGCGTAGTGCATCTGCCTTACAAGACGCATCTCCCGCTCGTTATCAGGAATGGCCAACTGCCGTAGGATCTCAACCTCGGCTTTGACCCTTTGTTCTCACGCCAACTGGCCTGCCTAGCGGTTCACCACAGAGAATTTGAAATAGTGTCATTACTGAGCCGAAGCGCAGCGGAGGCGAAGAATCTCGTCGGCCGAGGGCCGAGACCCTTCGCTACGCTCAGGGCGACAGTTACATCATAATCACTGTGGTCGAGTAGTAGTTTCCTCGATTCTCCGTTCCAGTGCAGTCGAGGCTGGGGATACAAGCGCCCGCCGTAAGCCCTGTACAGGGTATCAAGCAGGCTTGACTGCTACCCCAATTGCCGTGTACCATGTGTCTCACTCTCAGTGGCACCAATCTTGCAACTCTCCTGGGGACGAATCACTGAGGGGGTAGCGGAGGGACATGGCCATAAGGCATTCCCGATCGGACGCGGAGATCGAGCGAGATGTCAAAGACACCCTTTATGCCGATGTGAGAATCTCCTCCGAAGGCATCGAGGTGGAAGTACACGGTGGAGTCGCTTACCTGCGGGGCAACGTTCCCAACGCGGTGCAGAAGGCGCTCGCCCGCGACATAGCGAGCCGAATCAAGGGTGTCCAGAGGGTCGTCAACGAACTGGGGGTAATTCCTCCCGAGCCACGGAGCGACGCCGATATTACAGCTGACGTGGTCACTGCTTTGACTGTGGATACGCTGGTGGACGAGGACAAGATCAACGTCACCACCGCCGATGGCGTGGTCTACCTTGAGGGTACGGTGAACTCCTACACCGAACGCAAACTTGCTTACGATGATGCCCGGCAGGTGGCCGGAGTAGTAGATGTGATCAACGAAGTGGTGGTAGCCCCGAGCTACGCACATAGTGATGAGGACATTGCCCGCGAGGTGCGGCACCAGATCGAAGACAACCTGCGTCTGGATACATCGACTATTCAGGTGCAAGTGCGCCACGGCGTTGCCTATCTCCGGGGGAATGTGGCGACACTGGAGCAGCGCTGGATTGCTGGTGATCTAGCTCGATGGACTCCAGGCGTGATTGACGTCGTCAACGATCTGAATGTGGCGGCAACAGAGGAGCCGTGATGAGCCGTTGGACGGGGGAGGGACTGACTAACGCTGAGGCATTTCAGCCTGGAGCGCGCGTCGAGCAGAGCAATCCACAGGAGAGGTTCGCGTAGTTTTGCATCAACCTGGAAGGGGAGGGGATATAGTATGAAAGACGAGCGTAAATCTAGCGCTGTTTGGAAGAGGAAGGTAGATCAGATTGTCCGTGAATCCAAGGACCGTGGATACGTGGTGCTCGAAGATGTGTTCCACAGGGTTTCCAACCCCAGGCCTCGAGTACCGGAGGTGGTCCAGGTGCTGCGCGAATCTGGAGTGGAGGTTCCCGACGAGGAGTTAATCGAGAGCAAGGAGCAGGTCTGGCAGGAGGATCCTTCTCTGCAGGAATTCGTGGAGGAGGAGCTTGAGGAAATAGAGGAGGAGTTACCCCCGGAAGACGAAATGGTGGCGGAGGAAGCCGCCGAAGAGGCAGAGCAAGAAGGCCTGGAGCCGCTAGCGATTTATCTTCGTGAAATTGATCGGTGGCCCTTGCTCACGCACCAGCAGGAAATCGATTACGCCAAGCAGATCGAGAAGGCAAAACAGGCCCAGGAGAAGCTGTCGCGGCAGCGCACTTTGAAGCCCGAGGTGAGGAAGAGACTCCAGGAGGACATACGTCGGGGCCAGGAGGCACGGCGGAGTCTTATGGAATCGAATCTGCGCCTCGTAGTGAGTGTGGCCAAGCGGTACATGGGAAGAGGGCTGCCCTTGCTGGATCTAATACAGGAGGGCAACATTGGACTTGCGCGAGCAGTGGAGAAATTCGATTACACGAGGGGCTTCCGTTTCAGCACCTACGCACACTGGTGGATACGGCAGGCAGTGACCCGCGCCATCGCCGATCAGGCTAGGACGATTCGAGTCCCGGTGCATATGATCGAACTGATTGGAGCTTACCATCAGGCGGCGCGCCGATTACAGCAGGTACTCGGGCGCGAGCCAACCGCCGAGGAAGTGGCCAGGGAAATGAACGTTGCTCCCCAGAGGGTGAGAGAAATCGTCCGCGCTTCACGACAGCCGATCTCCCTCGAGACTCCAGTAGGAGAAGAGGAAGAGCGAGTGGCCGACCTCGTGGCTGACAAGCTGGTGCGTCCGCCAGCAGAAGCAGCAGTCCAACTCGTGCTGCAGGATGAAATTGGAAGGGTGCTGGGCAACCTTAGTGACCGTGAGCAGACGGTGCTAAAGCTGAGATTTGGCCTCGAAGAGGGACGGCCCCACACGCTTGAGGAAATCGGCGACGAACTGGGCATTAGTCGGGAACGGGTTCGGCAAATAGAAAAAGAGGCTCTAGCCAAACTCCGCAGTCCGCAACTGCACGAGAAAATGAAAGAGTACCTCGAGTAGACCAGGCCTAGTGGCGATGAGAGTGGTGTACGCAAGACTGTGGAAATAGGAGGAGGCGGGCGATTCCCCTTATCCCTTGTGCGCGAGAGCGAGGGGGCCGACGGATCGTATTAGCCCACCCCAACACCCCGGACCTGTATCCGCAGCATTCCGTACAGTACCCCAATGAGCGGCTTTCAGAGCTCGACGGATAGCTCGTTCATCACATCGACGACTCCTGGGATCCAGCGGGCAAGGTCCTCGGCGACCCATCTTTGTGAGACCGTCGACACAGATCCTTTCAGATGGACGACGCCATCCCGAACGTCGACGTGAATCTGATCGGGCTTTATCTTCAGGGTCCGCTCCAGCTCCTGCTTCACGTCCCTGGCTATATCGTCGTCCAGCACAGCAGAAGCAGGGATGACAGCGATGTCGTTAACCACCTCAGTGACTCCCCGAATTGACCAGGCATCTTCCTCGGCGGCTGATTTGCTGGTTGCATCCTCAACAGTGCCGGAAAGGTAAACCACTCCTTCGTCCACTCTCACCTGGAGTCTCGAAGCGTCCACCCAGACGTCACGCGTGAGCGCTCTTACCACGTCATTCCGTATCTCGGGATCGGCACGCTTCACGAGCGGGCTCACTTGGATATCGTCGTCAACCACAAGCACACCTTTGATGCGGCCCGCAATTTCCCTAGCGGCTCGCTTTTCCGGTACCGAAGGGGCGACGCCGGTGAGATATACAGTTCCCTGCACCACATCCACGTTGATTCCGCCCGCGTCCACTCGCGCGTCGTTCGCCAGCGCGTCGAGCACGTCCCGCTGGATCTCCTCGTCAGTCCTGTTCGCCTTTTGTTCCATACAAACTATTTCAGAGACACGCCCTTTGGCGGCTGGCCCTCGATCTTCCTGAGTTCCCGAAGTATCTCCTCGTTATTTCGCTGCTGATCCAAAGGAACAACTTGCTTCCAGCGCACTCTTCCTTGCTTGTCAATAATGAAAGTTGCACGTTCTGAGAATCCCTCCGGACGAAGGACTCCGAACTCCCTCGAGACGGTTCTGTTGAAGTCGCTAACCAAGGGAAGCTTCTTCAACCCACACTTCGCCGCAAAAGCCTCGTGAGATGGAACGCTGTCGACACTTATACCCAGAACCTGGGCATCCAGCTCCTCGAACCTTGGGATGTCTCTCTCCAGGTCAGGGAGCTCACGCTCTCAGACCGGTGTCCAATCTTGAGGATAGAAGAATAGAACTAGATTCTTCTTACCCAGGAACTGCTTCGTAGATATGGTCCGATTGCCCGTCGCCGAAAGAGCGAATTCTGGCGCCTTCTCGTTTACCTCTACCATTGGGTTTTCCTCCTGACTTGCGCTCTCTACGCGGCGGGTTCGCAATTTCCGTGCCACCGCAAAACCGCTTTCGGGCATGGTTGAGAAATACGGTACTGCTGAGCCAACCGACGGTAGGGGCGAAGCATTCGGGCAAGCATTTCGGAAGACCTTGGAGTATCCACGAATGGCTCGTCCCTCAGGTCTCCTCGGTACGGACGACGCGAACTTGTCGGATTCTTCGACCTTGGACCGCCAGTACAGTCAACTCGGCCCCATCCACTGTAACCTTGTCGCCTGGATTGGGGATGCGCCCAAGCGTCGCGTAGATCAGTCCGCCCACGGTGTCGTAAGCGCCTTTGCTCTCCAGATCAAGATCCAGCATCTCGTTCAGGTCCCCCAGGCTTACCTTGCCAGTGACCACCGCTTCGCCTGGGCCAGTGACCACCGTCTGTGTCTCAAAGGTATCATACTCGTCATGTATCTCCCCCACGATCTCTTCGAGCAGGTCCTCCAGAGTAACCAGCCCCGCCGTTCCCCCGTATTCATCTACCACGATAGCCACGTGGCGGCGTCCGCGCTGAAGTTCGGTGAACAGTTCGTCCACCTTCTTGGTTTCGGGAATGAAATACGGCGGACGCATAAGATCAGTCACCTGCTTGGCATCCACCACGCCGCCGAAATGCTTGAGCAGATCCTTTGCGTAGAGCACTCCAAGAACATTGTCCAGCGAACCGTCGAATACTGGAATCCGTGAGTAGCCAGCTTTGAGGAAGAGGCGCACCGCATCGTCGATGGAACTGCTCTTCTCCAGCGCCACAATGTCTATACGCGGGACCATGACTTCTCGAACCACCGTGTCGCCGAAGTCGAAAACGCCCTCGATCATCTTCAGTTCCATCGGCTCGACTATGCCTTCCTCTTCTCCAGCTTCGATGATCGAGCGAATCTCATCTTCAGTCATCTCGGGTATCTGAGCTCGCTCCTTGCTGCCGAGCAGCACGAGCACTGAGTTGGTGACTGCCACAAGAACCGCGACGAATGGCGAAAACAGCACAGATGCCCATTCGATGGGCCTGGCGACCGCCAGAGATATTGACTCGGCGTGAGCCACGGCAAGATTTTTGGGAACAAGCTCACCGAAAACGAGCGTGAAGGAGGCTATCGCTAAGGTGACGGTCCCGAGAGCAATCGGTCGTGCCCCCTCGGAGATCACGGTAATGGGCACTCCTTGAAGCATCATTTCCACCAACTGGACGGCAGTCACTGCGCCAACTGCTGAAGCGAAGAATCCAGCAAGAGTCACTCCCACCTGGATAGTTGCCAAAAACCGGCCGGTATTATCGGTCAGGCGCAAGATGGCCAGCGCCCCTGGGTGTTTCTTCTCCTCTGCAAGCTGTTTGACGCGACTTTTTCGAATCGAGACGATGGCTATTTCCGAGCCAGCGAAAAAGGCGTTGAACAGGACGAGGACAACAACGAGGGCAAGTTCTAGAACAGTACTAGATTCCATACCACAACCGGAAGGCCAATCCCGCTCCTTGCCAACACTCGGGTACTCGGAACCTAACCGGACGACGAAACAAGAATGGGCCGCACCTGAACGCTCGGGCCTCAGGCAATCTGCGTAAGGACAGCATTTGCCGTGCCACAGAGTGGACTGCCAGTGCAACAGTCCTAAGCAGCCCCTGCTATCTTACTCCTTTTTTGCCCAGTTAGCAACTCCGCCACCTTTGCGGCAAATGCCTCGGCTGCACTGTCGTCTATGGCAGTGACCAGGTTCCCGTCGACCTCGACCGGGCGCCTTGACGGGATTCCGTCCTTTGCTGACACCGCATCTACCAGAGACTTTCCGCTCGCGACTCGCAGTCCTGCCGCTATTCCAGAGTTAACCACCGTCAGCACCGCTGGTCCAATGGCACCCACTAATCGATCAGCCGACCAGGCAACCTGACAAAGCGTATGCGCTGTGCTATCGAACCAGTATTCGGACGACCCGAGGCCATCCAGGAATATTATGGCGTCCCACTCGGTTCCTTTGACGTCGATGTTGCGAAAATCTGGCTTGACTACAAAGCCATCTTCCGCGACACAAGCTTCTAAAGTGGAGGAGCTGACAAACACTGCAACATCGCTCTCTTCGAGAGTGCCACTGAGGACCAAGAAGGTTTGTCCCCGAAAATCTCGCTTCGGCAATACCAGTATGGCTTTCGCGACCATTTTCGACCTCATTTCCCAGTCTAAAACAACACTGGTTATAAAGTGATCACGCGCCAGGCGCGCAGCGGAGACCTTTTGCCCAGCAGGGTCCGCTCGGAATAAAGGGCAAATGAGGCTCCATCCTCACCTGCCCTTTTGATGACACTGTTCAGGACTTCTCTGACGCTAGTGGACCAGCAGAACCTGGTCCAGTGCGTCAGGAAGTTCGTCTTCCGTCTGAACCACGATCCAGACAATATCCCCGACAGGTGCGGCTGCCCTCACATCCTCTGGAGTCATAACGATAGCCACTTTCTCGATTCGGCTTACCCGAGGATCGCTCTCGGGAGTATTCTTTTCCACAAACTCATTCAAGTCGTCACGGATGTGGATCAGTTCTGTGGGCGTGAGAAACTGGCCTGGTCTAGGAAACACTTTCGCTGCGAACACTATTAGGCTGCCATTCTTAAGCGCAGCCAGCGCTGGCTCAACGTAGGGGAAGAGATTCTTATCCTCAGTGACAATTTCCCACCCGTGGGCTACGGCCATGTTTCTCGCTATCTCGACGAGTCTCTGAGTCTGTTCGTCCAGGAATCTATGTGTCATAGATGACCACCTCAGTAGATATACGCCTCTGCAATAGTTGTGCCAGGCTAGCTAACCCTGGAGTGCGCTCGCGTGGCACGGGTATTGCAGATGCCGTAGTCAGCCGATTCGGTTGCAGTAAGCTGCAGGAACCGGCATTTTGGTCAAAGTGGGTCGTGAGGATGAGGATTTTGTACGCACTAGACTCGTATCGGCCAAACATAGACGGTGTGGCAGTATCTGTCGAACGGCAGGCTCTTGGGCTCTTGAAACGGGGACACGACGTGGCCATTCTAGCCCCGAGCCAGGCATTTGAGGATTACGAAGAAGAGTATGCGGGCGTCAAAATCTTCAGGGTGCACTCAATTCGGCTCATCTTGGATCGGTGGCGCCTGGTGATCCACCCGCTTGAAACAGTCGAACGGGTGTTTGATGCACATTCCCCGGACGTAGTTGTAGCCACTCTGCCTTTCCCTCTGAACAAGGCAGCCATAGAAATCGGCAAGAAGCGGGGGCTGCCGATCGTCGGTATTACTGGCACTATGCCCGAATGGCTAATCTACAACGTTACCCTCCTGAAGCCTTTTTCTAGAATGCTCAACTCCACTATCTGGCGGCATATTGTCTCTTGCTATGACCAGTGCGACATCGTAGTCGCGGTATCGAGCACTGCGGAGAATCTTCTTCTCCAGCACAATATCCACCGACCGACGACGGTTATATCCAACGGCGTGCCGCTTCGAGATTTTCGGCCCCGCCCTCGCGCTCGCAAACTGGCCGAACGGCTGGGTATTCCAGATAAGCCCTGTGTACTGTACACTGGCCGACTGGACTCCGAGAAATGCATGGACGTGTGGATCAAGGCAATTCCGACAGTCATAAGGTCGGTCGACGCGCATTTTGTCGTGGGAGGCGACGGTTCGGAAAGGGGTCATCTCATAGCCGCCGTCGCAAAGATGGGGCTCGCCGATCGCGTGACCTTCACAGGCTTTCTGGAATACAGAGATTATTGCCAACTCTACTCCTTGGCTACTGTTTTCGCAATTGCGTCTCCATCAGAGCTGCAGAGCATAGTGACTCTTGAAGCTGCCTCTTCTGGATTACCAATCGTTGCTGTGAACGCAGGAGCACTTCCCGAGCTGGTGGACGATGGGCGCAACGGATTCCTTTTTGACGAGGGAAACAGCGAGCAAATGGCTGGTAGCCTGATATCTATTCTCACGAGCCCGGAACTTGCACGTCGCCTTGGACAGGAGAGCCGACGTATCGCCGAGAAGCACGATTTCGAGAACAGCATCTTGAAGTACGAGGCGCTGTATAAAAAAGTGCTTACTGACGCTGCGTCCACAAACGTCCGCCGTTAGCAAGCCGGCCAAGCGCTAGTATGCAACGTGCCTCAGTATCGAATTCTTAACGTGGGGAGAGCAACTGTCGAGCATGTCTACCACGAGGGTCGACCAGCCGAAGTCCGATGCTCCCATTCCCTGGCCGGTCAGCGGATTATAGAATTCCCAGAACCCTGATTTGGCAACCATGCCCACTGTACGGGCGACCAACTCGTCGGCTATTTCACCATACCCGTGTTGTCGAAGCCCTCTAGCGATGAACCAGTTAGTATTGACCCACGTCGGTCCTCTCCAGACCATTTGGTATTTCGAGAAGAGGTGGCGAAGCCTCTGCAGCAGGCCTTTCGGTTCTCCAAGTCGATCGGACGCGACGCTGAATTGGCTCTCACTGAGGCTGACCGAAGGAACAGGATGAGCCGTCCAGAAGAACTGAGGCTTCAGTAGGTAGTCATCGACTAGGCGCTTTGCCATCGCCGGGGGAAGGCTCTCTAAAACGAGGGGCATCAACGACGCTACCGTCTTTACTGGCGCCTGAATCTCGTCCTTCGAGCACAGGCTGTAGAATATATCATCATCGTGGTTGTAGCACCTGAGAATGATCGCGCGTTCTACCTGGCCAGATAGCTGGCGAAAGTGGGCACTGTCTGCGTCGCCCACGACGTCGCATAGCCGGGCCATTGCCCGAAGTCCGGATGCGTAGATGCAGTTGAATGCCAAATCCTCTACCGTGAAGACATCGGACGAGAAGATGTGCTTGAGATTCCAGCCGGCCAAAAGGTAGCGCACCAGCAGCTTGATGTTGGCGATGTGGAAGCCGATTGCGGTGGCCTTTCCTAGGCCAAGAATGGCATCGTATGTTGGACTGTGATCCATACCCGATTCGATGGGGAAGATGATGGATACCAGACCGTCGCCATCCGGGTCTCGATGGGACGCAAGGTACCGGTAGTGAAGCTTCGCCGTAGGCAGAACCCTCTCCAGGAAATCGCGATCGCCGGTGTGCTTGTAGACCTCCTCCAAGGCTGTTCCCAGAACAGGGGGTTGAGTCAGGTTAGCGTGGTGCATTATGTTCCTCACCAAGGCCATCGCTGAGTCGAGGAAAGGAACAGGAGTTGACTTCTTCCAAGTGGCAAGGTGCGGGATCAGTCCATCAGAGCGAGTTGTCGACAACAGGGTGTCCAATTCAGCCTTTGCCAGACGCCCGTCGAACCGAGCCATAACGATGGAGTGGAAGCAACTATCCCACAGCCATTGGTGAGGATATACGGAGGCAGATGGGCAGACGTACAGATACTCAGAAGAGCCTTTGTGTCTGTTGCCTCCCGATGCCTTTCCTGTCCGCAGATTCTTTAGCAGGGTCTTTTCCGCGGCATTGTGTATATCTAGCACGCCTAAGTGTCTTCCTCTTAACATAATCTGAGATGCTGAATTATACTACTCTGTCCAGCGTCACGTCGACGCCTAACCCTGAGATTCACGCACGAATGCTGTCGGAACTGAGCGTGCACGGAACCGCTGTCCGCTACCAGTATTGTGTTTCAACGCAAGTGATGTGTCACTCTGAGTAAATCAGGGTCCCAAAACCCTGTGCAAGGCACAGAAACTTGAGGTTTCTGAATAACCGCAGCAGAGCAGAGGCGAAGAATCTCGCCACGTGAGGGCCGAGACCCTTCGCTATGCTCAGGATGACAGGTCCTCGTAGCGTGTGAAATAGGGTACTAGGACTTTGACTTGCGACGTATTTGACAAGCCGCTTGGCTGCGCGTAAGCTAGAGCGCGAACAGAAAACCTTGTAGGTGGGGGACTCGTAAGTGCAAACCGTGCGCGCTCACTTGCTCATTAGCGGTCAGGTACAAGGAGTATTCTATCGAGACTCAATGCGAAGGGTTGCAGACCGGTGTGGTGTCGTCGGATGGGTAAGAAATCTGTTTGACGGACGAGTAGAGGCCGTGATCGAGGGCCCGCGTGATGCGGTGGAAAGAGTAATCCAATGGGCACGGAGCGGCCCTCCAGCAGCCACTGTTGAGGATGTGATGGTCGAGTGGGAGAAGCCGAGCGGAGAATTCCATGCCTTCGAAGTGCGCCGTTAGGCGTACGTGCGGCAGCATTTACTTTCCGCCTTGCGTATGATGCACCTCCAAGATAGGCACCGTTCTTGCACCAAACGCGTCAGTTAGAAAGGAAAAGACCCCTGGCGACGACCTATTTTCCCATGCAGTTGCCCACACAGTATCGTCGGCGCTGAGGCGTTTCACTTCCGTGTTCGGGATGGGAACGGGTGGGACCACCTCGCTCTAGACACCAGGAGCCTTGTATCCGTTGCCTAATTTGTACCACAAACCCGCGTCGGCTGTCAAGGATTTTGCTCTGCGTGTCAGTTAAAGCTGAAAAGTGAACCGTTTCTGCCTGAAAAGTGAACTGGCGGTGGTACGCTCCTCTGGTCAGGAGGGACGTATGAAGCAGATACACAAGCGGTTCACAGCCGATCAGCACAAGGGGTGGCCGTTCTCGTCGTAGCCCCGCTCGATGCGTTTCTGCGGGTCTTTGTCACTAGCGTCGGCAGGGATATCCACCATCCGCAGGGCCCCGAGATTCCAGATAACGTGCAGACAACCTTCGTAGCCAATCCCTCCGGACTCTACGGCCAAAGGCGAATCGGGGACGTGGTTGATGGGCACATCCCCTTCGAGGAGTCCACCAGCCCCAGTACTTCCATCCTGTGACGTCTCGTCCCGGGTAGCGTCCCGACGAGGGATCCCGACCGGGTCGGAAGGGCCAGCACCGCTTTCCGGCGCCAGGTCAAGCAGAGGCTGGTAGCAACTGTTGGTGGCCAATTGGCAACTGGGGCGGCTAAGGGCTTCGTGGAGCATCCCGTCGTGGCTGGCAGTTACCCCTCGGTCTGGGGGATCATCGGGATAGGTAGGTTCTTATCCACGGGGAAGACCAACGGGAGTTGGTGCCAGAGGGACTGAATAGCGAACATGGTGACGAAGAGGGGGGTGTGCAGCGCGCTTCTTGACGGCTGTGAGAGGGGACGGCTTGGCAACATCCTGTTCACTAGCTGTGGGGGTGGAAGTCTCAGCGCAGAAAGTGTTTTTGCCTGACGTGCTCACGGCCTTACCCTCTTTGCCGCTTTCCGGTGGCTACGACGAGCGGCCTTGCCCTGGCGAGCTAGAGTCCCTCGATAATCACAACGCCGGTTACGCTCGACCAGACGACGCGGTTCCAAGGAATGGGCTGGATGGGCCAGCCAGAGGACAGCCCTGGAGTGCAACTGGTGGACCCGTTGGCGGCTGATGCCGATTGTGTGGCCAATAGCGGCGAAGGTTTGGGGTGGGTTGTGGGCCAAGCCATAGTGGGCGATGACGATTTCTCGCAGACGGGCGGGCAACTGCTCGACGGGGTCCCGGAGCGCGCAGTCGACCTGTGCCCGATGGATCAGATCGACAGGATCGATGTGAGTGGTAGGCACCGACTGCAAGCCGGTCGGGCAAGACGAACGATGGTAGGCAGCGACGGCGCGCCAGACGGCGCGGGTGATGGCGGGGACCGCATAGGAACTGAAGGCGATACCCCGCTGGGGATCATAGCGGCAAAGGGCCGGCCATAGGCCCAGGCGACCTTCGTGTAGGGCATCGTGGAAGGGCAATCCACCGAGCCATTACTGGCGTACGACCCAACGAACGAGTCCTTCGTGCTGGGCCATCTGCTCGCCGAGGTTGGTATCAACCTTGCAGCGAGCCAAGGTGGTAGACATAGTAAAACCTCCAAAGTGGAATTTGGGTATGACCCTACTAAGGAGGTGCTGCTATCTATGCCAAAGACACACGCAGACCGCAGAATGCTAATATCTGCAGTCTCCACACCTAGGTTGATCTCCGTTGCTACGCTGGGTCGCTTATTCCGGTCTCACTCGCTGCGCGCTCCCTGGCAAGGAGCCCTGACTCAGCTGGCTGAGAATCACTCTTCGGGAGCCGTTTGGAAGGGCCGCCGAGCACACCATGGCTCGCTTAACACATTCATTGCCTGGCGTCGGGTATGTATGTTCAGCTTCCGCAGGATGTGACGCATATGGACCTTCACCGTGTGCTCACTGATGTAGAGGCTCCGTGCGATCTCCTTGTTCGTCGCGCCTTTAGCTGCCAGAGCCACGACATCTTTTTCTCTGAAGGTCAGCCGCGGGCCGTCAATCTCGTCAAGTATTTGAACCTGCGGCGAGGTGAATCCCTCGATTAGCTTGCCCACCGCCTGAGCAGCCAAAACAACCTTACCGCTCATCACCAGGGATAGCACACTTGCCAGATCCTCTATAGAGGTGTCCACGGTGACATAGCCCGAGGCTCCGGCTCTGAGGGCGGTCAGGAGCTTGTTGGGCTCGCCATCGAAAGAGAACAAGATGACCTTGCTACCCGGCAGCTCGTTGCGGGCTCGCGCCATCAATTCGAGCACAACCTCATGGTCCAGCAGTTCACTATCGATCAGGGCTATGTCCGGCCTTAGGATCAGGCCCTTCTCCATTTGGCAGGTAGCACACTCGGTGCCAGAACACGTCCCCACTACTTCCAGATTAGGATAGTCTTGCAGCACCCTTGCCAGACCCTCCCGAAGCAACTCCCCTCTGAACACTAACATCAACCTTATTGGCTTCAACCCAGTTCTCCTGTGTGCCTTGACGAGTTGGACTTAGCGTGACGTGCAGGAAAGAGTTGTTACAGTTGCAGTGTGTTCGTAATGGCATGTCAAGATGGGCGTGCACTCGCGTCATGCACTGCTGGCGTCGACGAACAACGCTGCCGCGTGGCAAGTACAGTCGCCGATCGTGCGGGTCTTGCAGCCCCTGCCAGCTCGTCGGTCCAGGCTGCGCTCACATCCCCAGGGCATCCTCCAGGCGAACCAAGAGGTTCACCAGGGTCCAAACGTGTTCGCTTGACATTGCCCGATGTTGCCAGCGCGCTACCTTAAGCTTTCCCTGCTGGGTTCGGACAGTAGGCTATGTGAGTATTATCATAACAGACTATATCCGCTTGTCAATAGCGCAACGGGACTGACGCATACCCAGTGCCCGTCTGCTAATGGTCGACAAGGCCGCTTCAGGACGGGAAATCCGCCATTGGCACGGGATAGCAACGACGCTCGCCAGGCGTGCTGCCAGAATCAGTCGTGCTCTGCCAATATCTGTACCTGAAGCAACCTAACACTGGGTATGCGTCAGCGAGACAGGAGGCTCGACAGTGTCTCTGTTGGGGCAACCAGACTCCGAAGTTTCGGACGAGGGTGGACATCGATTGCCATCTGATTCCGCCGCCAGTCGAGCCTTGATCTCCTCGCTAACAAGATCGATGGTCTCGTCGATGTGATCGAGGTGGGCCAAAGGTGCAGCTACCATAAAGCGCTGATGGCCATTAAAGCTTCCTTGGAGCGCTCGCTCCAGTTCGGGAATCTTCGCCCGCAGTCTCTTTTTCGCTAGTTGGGCCACCTCAGCAGGATCAGTTGTTCCGGCAACTAATGCCTCCAGCATCTCGCGTGCTGATTTGCCACGGATGTCGGTTACAACTGGACTGAGCTTAATGTTAGCGCCCTCCAGGGTCTTGTGAAGAGGATTAGTTTCGGCACTGCGCTCTTGAAGAAGTGCTACTCGATACCGAGTAAGTTCACGTAGCTCACGGTGAGGACGATCCGGCACGAAACTGCCGCGAACTTGGCCGTGCCGAAGCAAATCGGCAATCCATTCACAATCTTCGAGATCGGTCTTGCGGCCGAGAACGGCCTTGATATGTTGAGCGTTGACCAAGAGTATCTCACAGACTCCTTCGAGGATGTTGTACACTGGTTTCCAGTAGACGCCGGTACTTTCCATCGCCACATGGGTCACGCGACGCACGACCAGCCATTCCCGCAAACACAGGAGATCTGAAGTCATTGTACCGAATGTCTTGGCCTACTCTATGATCGGAGTTTACATAACTCTGCCGTTCTGCCCTGCACCGATGAAACATGCCGTGATAACCTTCTTATGCACATCCAGACCGCAGCACCGCTCGTAAATGATCTGCATAGTATCCTCCTCAATGTCACTTGACGAGCCGAGAGGGCACTCTATCTTATGAGAATCTGGCTTGCGTGCTTCCTAAATAGGAGCGACAATCGGTGGTGCCTCTGAGTACCCAGGTCACACTCCCGCACGGGCTCGTAACACCAGAACCAAACGACCACTGCTGCACTCGGATCGTCTATTACCAGAATACATCGGTGGCCGGAGATTTTCATCACACGGTGGTTGTCCAAACTGGACAGTGATCACTCCCGCGATTTGTGGGACAGCGTCACCATCTCCCCTATGAACTGGCGCTTTGAAGGCGATTCGTCGTGCCACGTGGGGAACGGGAAGGCATTTAGCGTACTTTTCAGCCGACCAGTGGGGAATCAGGAGTCAGCTTCCCATAATTTGCGGGTGAGCCACTTTTCAGCCGTTCCCAACAGCCCGGAGCGGCTGGAGCGACACAGGGCTTTCTCATATTATCGTCCGGGCATACTTCCAATTGCCTCCTATCCTGCCGCCTGCGGCGGCAGGATAGGAGGGAGTTCTCGATTTTGTGGACCTTCCGCGAAGGTCCACAAAATCGAGAACCAAGACGATTTGGGGCGTGCGGGCGTGAGTTGCATAAGGGACGACACCTTCGGGCAATTGCGAGCGCCATTCAAAGGGCATCGCTGCTTGAGAGCTTGATAACATGGGAAGTGCCCACGATGGGAAGTGCCCACGTCCCGGCGGGACACCACCAGCGATAAAAACCTGTTTGCGTAGGAAGGCCCTTTGGAGCGACATGAAGGAATGGTCTGCGACGGGACGAGGTTGCTTCAGGGCGGATAGTAATTCACTTCCCCGGC
>Ga0315298_1006036_pt1 | contig 16774 bp, 22 predicted proteins | sample WHS_1_MG_FD_203077 | JGI IMG/M metagenome (GOLD analysis project Ga0315298, IMG submission 203077) | Extremophilic microbial mat communities from Washburn Hot Springs, YNP, Wyoming, USA - WHS_1_MG | ecosystem: Environmental > Aquatic > Thermal springs > Hot (42-90C) | place: USA: Wyoming...
TCTCCTGGCTGCCCGCCGATTCTTATCCCTCCAATATCAAAAACCTCCTGTTTTACCTCAAATCTGAACAAGATACTTCACATCCACTTTCCAACATAGGCGTGTTACACACCGCATTTAAGATTTGTTAAGTATAACGGCAGTGCATCCAATGTAAGAAGAAGCGGGTAAAAGGATTTTTGAAAAAAGGGTGGCGTAAGTTGGCAAATTGTTGATGAACCTTTTGCATAAAGGCGAACTTGTAAAGCTTGAATGCGAAGAAAACATCTATTATATGAGAAGGTTTAAAGGAAAAATCTCCTAGAGGCATACTACAATTCTACGTTTCTACGTTTAATGAGCGCGCGCGGATTCGTTTTTTCATGCTGGGTTGAAGGGCGAGAATTAGTTGTTGTATCGGACGATGCTTAAACCCTTGGCGAATCTTGCTTTCGTGTAGGAATTTTGTGCAAAAGCAAGATTTATATATGTGCTATTGCACAAAAATAGCGGTGATAGGAGATGGGATGGAGAGGAGGTTGGTATGCAAGAGGTTTCGGAGGATGGAGCAGCCCATGGCCTGGAAGGGGGCCTTTCAGCTTTCTGCCACCGTGGCAGAGGCCTGGCTGGTGGTTTGGCAGAGGTGCATGCTGGTGGCTATTTAACCCGTATACAGCGGCCACACCATACTACTCGCCGTATAGCACACCATACTATAGGAGAGGCTACTACCCGTATGCTTGGTGGTGATTAAAATGGGTTATAGGTGGAGAAGAATGTACTATTTGACGGGGCTGCCTGGCTGGATGAGGTTCGGCTATTCGCCGGGATGGGTAGACAGGTCGCCTACGGGTCTTCCACCAACGGCAGAATGGATTGTTTCAAGTGGTCTAATGCCGCAATTCAGGCAGTATCTTACTAGCAAGAGTGCATCGCAAATTCCGTTGTACATGCCCGGTGCTCCTGTAAGCAAAGAGGATGAGATCCGGATGCTGGAGGAGCAAGCCAAATCTATTGAAACGCAACTTGAAGCTACGAGAAAGAGGCTAGAAACGTTGAGGAAGAGCCCTTCGGTTGAAGAGCCTCAAGCCTATTACCCGCCACCTTACACAGGGCAGTCGCCAGAGGAGGAACTGGCTTTGCTCAATGATTATAGGAAGCACTTGGACGAGGAGGTTAAAGGCGTGGAGATGAGGATCGAGGAGTTGAGAAAGCTACTAGAAAAGGAACAGCCTAAGTAGGGGGGTGAATGCGTTTGACGTACGGCATGGGGCCGTGGGGGTGGTTCGCATACCCGTATTGGGCTTGGTGGAGGTGCAGATGGTTCCCTTGGCTTCCAAGATGGTGGTGGACAGGAATATATGGCCCAATAAACCCCTACTGGATGCCTCCGATGACAAAGGAAGATGAAATAGCGATGCTGCAGGAAGAGGCGAGGATGCTCGAGCAGGAGCTAGATGCAATTAGGAAGAGACTGGAAGAACTCAGGAAAGAGTGATTAGATGAAGATAGCAGTGTCCGCGGCTGGTAAAAACCTAGATTCTCCGGTAGACCCTAGGTTTGGCCGATGCCAATACTTTATCATCATTGACACTGAAACAATGTCATTTGAAGCTATCCCAAATATGAGCGCGGATTCGATGAGTGGTGCAGGGATTCAAGCGGCGCAGGAGATAGCGAGCAGAGGTGTTGAGGCAATAGTAACCGGAAGCGTTGGCCCGAACGCGTATCAAGTACTTTCTTCCGCAGGGATCAGGATCTTGATCGGAGCATCAGGCACGGTAAGAGAGGCCGTTGAAATGTTCAAAAGAGGGCAACTTCAAGATGCCACCATACCGGGTTCTCCCAGGTTCGGAGCAGGCTCAGGCAGGGGTAGAGGGTTTGGAACCGGGATGGGTAGGGGCATGGGACGCTTCTTCCCCCAGCCTTATCAACAAGCGCCCGTGAGCCGACAGGCGCAAGCTACACCTATGTCTAGAGAAGAAGAGATACTGATGTTAGAGAGGCAAATGGGCTTCTTGCAACAGCAACTGGATCAGATAAAGAAGAGGCTTAAAGAGCTGAAGGATGTGGGTCAAGAATCTTCGGAATCCGAGTGAAGGAATAGTATGATGAGGCTTAGAATCGCGGTCTCGACGAAAGGGGAGAAGGGTTTAGAGGACGAGGTTTCAGAAATATTTGGTAGAACAAATACTATTACAATTATAGACGTTATAAACGGGGAAGTAAAGAACGTGCAGGTGCTTAAGAACCCAGCTGCATCTTTCAGGTTCGGCGCCGGCCCTGTTTTGGTCAAGACCCTAATAGACATGAATGTTAATGTTGTGGTATCAGGTGAACTTGGCCCAAGCGCCTCAGGGCTGATTGAAGACCATAAGATGTCCAAAGTTATTGTAAAGCCAGGCACGCCAGTAAAAGAAGCCATTAAAAATATTGAGCTGCAGTTTAGCTGACATGTGCCAAGCAGTTCGCAAATCACAAAGACCTGCGCATCAAAGGCAGGAAGACCCTTCTCGAAACTTGGAATGCTAACTTTCGGCCCCGTTCCATCAAGACGACTAGGCAGGAGTCTAGGAGTAAATAACATTCCAGCGAAAACTTGCACGTATTCATGTGTCTACTGCCAATTGGGAAAAAACAAGAATACGACCATCGAAAGGAGGGTTTTTCATGAAACGGAGAAGATTTTCCAAGAGGTCAAAAAGAAAGTCGATGAAGCGATGCTAAGGAATGAAAAAATCGATTATTTGTCTTTTGTTCCGGACGGGGAGCCGACGCTGGAGCTTAAATTAGGTGAACAGATTTCAGCCCTTAAGGTGTTTGGCATTCCAATAGCTGTCTTGACCAATGCTTCATTAGTATGGAAGGAACCTGTTAGGAAAGATCTAATGGAAGCGGACTTGGTTTCCCTAAAATTGGATGCGATTAGGGAAGACTTGTGGAGAAGGATAAACAGACCTCATAGGGTCCTGAGGCTGAAAGCTGTCTTAGAGGGGATAGAGAGGTTTTCAGAGGAGTTTGAAGGCGCGATCATAAGCGAGACGATGTTGATAGATGGCATCGACTACGGAGACCAGTTTGAAGAGATAGCAGAATTTCTGGGAAATCTGAAGAGGCTGGATAAGGCCTACATTGCTATTCCAACTAGACCGCCGGCGGAGGAATGGGTTAGACCAGCCAAGGAGGAAACCATAAATTCGGCCTTCCAAATCTTTTCTGAGAAGCTTGGCGCTGGCAGAGTCGAATATTTAATAGGTTATGAGGGGAATGCCTTCGCCTTTACAGGAAAACTTGAAGAGGACCTGCTAAGCATAACAGCGGTACACCCCATGCGGAAAGAAGCGGTTGAAGAACTTCTAAAGAGGGCAAATGCAGATTGGCAAACTGTAGAAAAACTCTTACGAAGAGGCAAGCTTAGAGAGCTTGAATATGAAGGGAACACGTACTACATGCGAAGACTGCCACCGGAATAAAAGCTAAGATGAAGAGCGCTGAAGCGCGTGTGAAAAATGCTTAATTTTTTAGAATTTATGAGTATGACATGCCGCCAAACCACTCTAGCGTTGTAGCCCCATCTCTCTATGCATTTTTCCTCGCAGTCAATCTCATCAATCTTATAGATAACGTGCTATTCTTGACTCTAACATTCGTCTCGGCATTGCGCCGATGATCCTGTCTACAAGTCTTCCGTTTTTAAACACTAACAGTGTTGGGATGCTCATTATTCCATATCGTGTGCTAACCTCTGGATTCTCATCCACGTTAAGCTTTCCAAATAGGATTTTTTCGGAATAATCTCGTGCCAGCTCCTCTATAATAGGTGCAACCATATGGCACGGGCCGCACCAAGGCGCCCAACAATCAACAACCACCAGCGAATGCTTCTGAATTGTTTCTTTAAATGTTGCATCAGTTATCTCAACAGGTTTTTCCAAGAATGTTTCTCGTTTTTCGAGAGAGGGCGCGCTAGTCACTCTCTTCATCATTTCTCGCAATTTTGCTTGTTTAATTCTCTCAAGTTCCCTGTCTTCATTTTTCTCCATTTGGATGCGTTGCAGTTCATGCGCAAAAATGCTAGTATAAAAACTTTAAGAAAAAATAAATAATACCCTTTTCAATACGGGCCATATTGTCTGTTTGTCCAATTGCTATATGGTTGCACCTTACGTAGCTACCGTCATTTGGTCAAAAACTCTGTCTATCTCTTAACGGCCTTTACACATAGAAAACTTCCTTGATGTGGATCGCTTCTCGGGTCTTCTACAACAGGGATGGATGAAGGCGGATAGGTTAGAGTTGATTTATAATCTACGATTTTAAAACCATGCTTTTCAAGTAGTTTTTCAAGTTCCGGCAAACTATAAAAATGTGCATAACGGTAGAAGCGATGACCTTTTTTAGCCTTCTCAACATAAAGCTGACCCCAAGACGAATCCCTGAGGATGATGCACGCCGCTAGAACGCCATTAGGTTTCAAAATCCTATAAATCTCTTTCAAGACTGTTTCCGGATCATCGAGAAAACACAAAGTAACTGTCATCAAAACATAATCAAATATTTTGTCTGGAAACGGTAAAAACTCTGCCAAGGCTCTGATAACTTGTATGCCTCGTTTCACAGCGGTTCTTAGCATCTGATTGGAAGCATCTATCCCGATTTGCACTTTCGCTTCCTTAGCGAAAATACCGGTGCCGACACCCACATCGAGCCCTAACCCATTAAGATCGAGGGCCTTGATTGCCCGTATTTCCGACTCAAGAACTTCAGGGTGCTGAGAATACCAAGAATCGTAGTATTCTGAAAATTGTTCAAACACTCTGTACGACATTTAGCGTTCTCTAAAAATAAAGTTTCCATATAAAGGTTTTGAACTTCTCTAGCTTTTGACTACGCCAGAAAGCCATTGCAATTCCCTCCTTTTAATCATATGAGAAAAGACTTTCTATTCGTTGTTTCCACCACGCTTAAGCCTTTCATGTAGAATTCCTGTGAGCTCAAGATGAAAAATAAAAATCTTAGACACGCCCCCAACAAGAAAAAATTAAAATATTATAAGCCTGGTCTGAAGAGTTATGAAAAACGAAAATAAGTACGACATAGTGATTATTGGTGGAGGTGCAAGCGGATTTACAGCTGCGCTTACAGCTAAAATGCTTTACAAAGATAAGGCCGTTCTTCTTGTAAAGAGTGAAGGTAAAACACTCATACCATGTGCGATACCATACTTAGCAGCTACGCTAGAAAGTTGTGATAAGGGTTTAATGCCATATGCGCTTCTAACCAATCAAGGAGTAAAAGTTGTGATTGATGATGTTGTCAATGTTGATAGAAATAGCAAAAAAGTCATTACTGCTTCTGGGAATTCTTACGAATATGAAAAACTTATTTTAGCCACTGGCTCTTTGCCTTTTGTTCCATCTTCAATAGAAGGTACAAACTTAAAGAATGTATTTGAAGTTTATAAGAGGTATGAAGAAGTTGAAACTTTGCAGAAAGCGTTACGAAACGCAAACAAGATTGTCATAATTGGTGGTGGTTTTATAGGAGTAGAGCTTACGGACGATCTGTCAAACATTAAAAAAGATGTAACAATAGTAGAAATGCTTCCACATTGCTTACTTTTAAATTTTGATGAAGAATTTGCAATTAAAGGAGAAGAAAAGCTGAAACAAAGGGGAATAAAAATAATAACAGGTAGAACAGTAAAAAAGATTTATGGCAAAGAAAAAGCGGAAGGAGTAGAACTTGAAAATGGGGAGAAAATACCTGCAGATGTAGTTGTTGTTTCAGTTGGCTATCGTCCAAACATAGAGTTAGCTAAAAAAATTGGTTTAAGAATTGGGGACTACGGCGTTCTTGTTGACGAGTTTATGAGAACAAACGATCCTAATATATTTGCAGTTGGAGACATGACTGAAAAAAGGCACTTCCTCTTCGGAAAGCCCACGTCAATTATGCTAGCTTCAATCGCCTGTCAAGAAGCAAGAGTTGCTGTTATGAGCTTATATGGTGCAAGGGTGAGTAAAAGGATAAGTGGTCAGGTTGGAGCCTTTTCAACAAAGATTGGGGACTTAGCATTAGCATGTGTTGGTGTTACTGAAAGCTTAGCTAAGAAAGAGAACGTTGAATACGTTGTTGGAAGGTCAAAAGTTGTTAATAGACACCCTGCTTACTTACCCGGCGCAAGCGAAACAGAATTAAAACTAATATTTCTAAAAGATGGAACCCTTATTGGAGCACAGGCGTCTTGTGCATGCGATGAAGTTGCAGAGCTTGTTAATGCCATTGCAATAGCCATTCAGAACAAGATGAAAATCGATGAGGTTATTACAATGCAGTACGGAGGTCATCCGAAGTTATCTGCATCTCCTGTAACAAACCCAGTTATAATGGCAGCTTTAGATGCATATAGACAACTTTAGCTTTAGTTTACTACTAATTATCTTCTTTTTATTGGAATGCTTTCGATCAAAATTGCTAATCTAGTTAAGTATATTTCTTTCGAGAGGCGATAAACCTGAAATTAGCAACGGTCAATCATGAGGCCTGAAGACACTTAAACCGTAAGATTTTCGCTATGGCTCTGACTATGAAATTAGGATGCTCTTCATGTTCAGATGCTGAAAGAGTAGCGTGCTCCCACTCCTGCTTCTATGTAATCCTCTCCGAATTTTCCCTTGAAAAGCCTCCTAGCCAGGTCTCCGCTACAATGGCAAGGAGCCACTTTCTTTACCCCTAATCTCTTAAGCTCTTCTATAATTGACAGGATCGTCTTTTCAGATTTCCTACTCAGGTGAAAGCCTCCTATTGCAAGATAAATGTCTCTGCCTGTTAACTCCTTTGCTTTTTTCAAGACGTTTACGATCCCCGGATGGGCGCAGCCAGTAACCATGATAAGGCCCTTTGACGAGGAGACAATCAAAGATTGCTCCTTGATTCCGTTGAGTTCTCCTACTGTTGCCAACCCGCTACAAATCTTCAACGCATTCTTTATCTCAATCAGCTCGCAACCATATTCTCTGACTCTCTCCTTGAATTCGATGGGGAAGCTAGCTGGCAAATAAACCTTGACTTTGCTATTCAACTCTAGAACTTTGAAAAGCCCGCCGGTGTGGTCTCCATGTATATGAGAAATGACGACCACGTCTATTTCTTCCAAAGGCAGATTTAGCTTAGCCATGTTGCTAAGTGGGATCCGAACATCTCCACCAGTGTCGAAAAGAACGGTTACGTTATCGATCTGAATATAACAACCGAATCCCCAAGCAGTTTCTAGTCTTTCATCATATGCATTATTGTCATAAACTATGGTGAGCCTAACATCTTCAGCCGTTCCTATTTCCATCTTACTTGAGTTGGCAATAGCATTTAAAAAGAATGATATAAATATAGCGAAGAGAATCAACAAAGCCATAATCACGAATCCTCCGCGGAAATAGATTACAGAAATCTTCGCAGAAAGGCGATGTTAAGAGATAATCGCTTTCACAGTAAACCAGAATACCTTTCGCATATTTATTCGAGGACGCATCATATTCCTGCTCATCCTACGGAGACTACCGCCCGAATAAAGCTATGGTGAAAGACACGTAGAAAGGGAAGCCTCGTTCTATTAGAGTTGAATGAAAGGGAGCTAGGATGAATGAACATCTTTAACTATTTTCAAAATACGCTCTCCCAGCATTCGCACTTCTTTTAACGCTTCCTCGTCTTTTAAAATATCACCCTTTCGGAATGCGTAACCTGAGCATCCAGGAACCTTTATTACTCTCTGTCTGTCCAGATACTCGTTCATCTCGTTTATAGTGCCTCCAATATTTCTTCTTCCGACAACAATCCAAGTCCCAATCTTATTTTCAAGCTGCCCTTTTCGTAAATACCATGTTCTTTCCATGAAAGCTCTCATGCGTGATGTTACGCCTCCCATATATGATGGACTAGCCAAAATGATGACGCTGGCTTCCATAATCTTTGGATACAGCTTTTGCATATCATCTTCAATTATGCATTCGTGACCATCTTCGCAGAAACAGCATCCTTCGCATGGCCTGATCTCATAGTTTTTTAAGAAAATCATTTCAGTTTTTAATTCCTTTCTTAAAACTCTCAAGATTTCTTCCAATAAATAAGCCGTATTTCCATCTTCATGTGGAGAACCAAGAATCCCAATTGCTTTCATTTCCTTATGTTGAACATCTATATTGTTTTTGCAACACGCACTCTCGCTCATCCTATAACTTCCTCTGTCGTATTCCAGATCTGCTTTATTGCCCTACTAATATTGCTATTTGGAGCATACTTGATCACTGGCAATCCATTGACTATAGCGTCTACAGCAATTCTGTCAAACGGTATTAGCCCAGCAACATCAATAGCATTCTGCTCGCAGTAATTCAGGATTTCCTTAGCGTTCTTCTCATTAACATCATACATGTTCACTATAACAATCGGTTTGATTCTAAAATGAGCAATAACTTGTATTAGCCTCTTCAAATCATGAATCCCAGACATAGTTGGCTCAGCCACCGCGATCGCCATATCTACGCCCGTCAGTGTTGCAAATAACGGACAGCCTAATCCAGGAGGGCCGTCGATTAGAATCAAGTCAGCGTTTTCTTCTTCAGCGATTCGTTTCGCTTCATTCCTAACCATTGTCACGAGCTTGCCTGAATTCGTTTCAGCAGCATTCAGTCTTGCGTGAACCATCGGGCCGTAATTAGTTTTTGAAGTAAACATGTAACCCGATGTTTTTTCACGCATTTTTATCGCATTTACCGGACAGACATAATAACATACGGCACAGCCTTCACATAAGAACGGATCGATTTGAAAATTCCTAATAGCATTAAACCTGCAGTGGGACTCGCATAGACCGCACTTTTTACATTTACTTTCATCGATCTCAAAGAGCTTCGAGCCATGAAACTCTCTACTTGATATGATTTCAGGTTTTAACAATAGATGTAGCATGGCTGAGTCAACGTCGCAATCCGCGATTACTTTATTCTTAGCCAGGCACGAAAAGCTTGCGGCTATAGTGGTTTTACCCGTTCCACCTTTCCCGCTGACAATCGCAACCTGCTTCATTTTCCGACCATCACCTTGATGTCCTGAAACAGTTCCTGAAATTTAGGTTTCCATTCCTCCATTTCTAATGCAAACGGTATTCCCCTAGAGTAGAGCTCTGCAATCCTCCTATCATAGGGTATCTCAAGAAGTATAGGAATATCCTCATTTCTACAATATTCGTAGACGTGTGTATCTCCTATCCCCGCCCTGTTCACTAAGACCCCGAAAGGTATTTTGATCTCCCTCAGCATATCAACCGTCAGTTTAAGACCGTGTAAACCGAATGGCGTGGGCTCCGTTACAAGGATGCAAAAATCACTACCGTAGACGGATTCTATAACCGGGCATGAGGTTCCAGGGGGGCAGTCGATTACTGCGTCCTTTCCTTCTTCAATCTCATCCTTGACTGCACGGATTAAGCGTCCCGCCACCGGTTCCTCCAGATTCAATACTCCGTAAACGAACCTAATATTATTCTGTTTAGCCATCCGTATGACTCCTATCTCCCTGCTTTCTTCGTCAATTGCTTTCCTCGGGCAGACTATGCCGCATAGGCCACAGCTATGACAAAGCTGATCGAATATCATGATCTTGTCAGGCAGCACTGCAATCGCGTTAAATTGGCAAGCCTCCGCGCATTTACCGCAACTGTCACAGAGCTCCGTATTTACTCTAGGTGTAGGAGAATACACCCTCTTTTCCTCATAACCACCCATCTTGAAAAACAGGTGGTCATTTGGCTCTTGAACATCGCAATCTAATAATTGGATCTCGTCCTCCAAAGAGAGAGCCATGTTTACTGCCACAGTAGTCTTTCCTGTTCCCCCCTTACCGCTTGCAACAGAGATTATCATATCGCTTCTTAGCGCGCGCGCTACTGCATCAAACTTTAATAATAAAGATTTTGCCTCTTATTAAGGATTAATTCAACACCTAACTTTCTAAACAGATACATGTCAAGAAGTAGACGCTTAGTCCTAAGCCTTAAACAACGCGTCCTAAAGGACCTAGAAAAGCTTTACTCCCATACTTTCTTATAATTTTTGTTCTCATTAGATGAGTGAAGCATCTCTTGAAACAATATACAGGGAAGTAAAGGATCTTAGGATGCTTATAGAATCTCTTGCTGAGACACTCGATGTGCTCAGTGAGAGTGACCGTGGAGAACGTAGGGAGGCTTTAACCGAGCATGAGAAGGGAGAGACTTTGACGCTTGAGGAAGCTGCTAAAACACTATGTGCAGAGTAGAACTATCCTCTGGAGCGTTAAAAACCTTAGGAAAGCTTCAACAAACCTTAGGAGGATCCGCTGCCAAAAGGGTTTAAAGATGAAGGGAGAGGAAGATGTCTACAGGCTTATTCTTCTGTATGGCGAGGTTAACTCAATTAGAGCGCGCGCAAAGAGATGGCCTCGAACCTAAGCTTGAAAACGGGTGAGCAAAAGCCTTGACAACAAGTGTTAGGGAAATCTTTTATACGTATTCAAAGTGTACTGTGCTTTATACTTCGAGATGTGTGGCAACTCGGGTATACTTGAAGCTGATAGATAAAATGAGGAAAAAGACGCTGATGAAAACCTACTCCTCGTCCGGGTCGGGCAGGTCCCAGTCGGGGTCCACTTTAACTTGACCGAGCGCCTTTTCTAACATGGTCCTCTGCTCAACGCTTGTGACGAGCTTCTCAGTGAAGACTGTGGCATCAGGATTGATTGAAACCGAGTCGATGCTTGCTCTCACGAGGAGCTCTTGAGCTCAGGGTAGACTGAAGGAGCTTGAGCGGACATGTTAACTTTCTAAGGTTTCCAAGAGCCTTTCAAACATTGGTTTAAGCTCCGGGATTCTTTTCTTAACTGTTTCCCAGACATATTTCAGATTTACGCCGAAATACTCGTGAATAACCTTATCTCTCATCCCAGCCATGCCTTTTCACGGGATCTCTGGATATTTCACCCTTATTTCTTCGGGGATCTTCTTGACGGCTTCACCTATGATTTCCAGTGCCCTTACTACTGCTAAAACTGTTTTATCGTCTCGAGTGAACTGCTCGTAAGACATTCCTTCTATGAATTTCATGGCTTTATTCATGGAATCGACAATGTCGTTGGCGTAGTCTTTAACCACTCTTTTCACGGATAAACCACTTCTTGCAGAATATGCTTACCTATGGCCGGCTTCAAAGTGGTTTTATCTACAAGGTCGACTTTTATTCCTAAAAGCTCTGACAGATGGTTTTCAAGCTCCACGAACTTTATGAGATCCATCTCCACGTTTTCCTCAAACTCTACGAGAATATCGAGGTCGCTTGACTCCTTGTTCTCGCCCCTAACGTAGGAGCCGAAGACACCGATTTCCTTCACCCCGTATTTTCCCTTTAACTCCTCCTTATGCTCCTTCAGAACTTTCTTAACCTTCTTTAGGATTTCTCCCTCCATTCTTTATCACGCGTTTTATTAAGACGAATCGAAGTACCGGGTTGAAGTACTTAAGCATTACGCGACCTCATCGACATAAGAAAGATTCTTCAAACGGTGATAGCGCGCGCTAAAACTTCTTCGATCAAAATTATTAAACATAAAATAGTAGAATGAAGAGCTCTCCCCGGAGGATATTAAGGCTGCCCTGCTCCACGTGGCTAGGCTGACGGAGAAAGAGATGCTGCTTGCGCTCGAGTGAAAAAAGCTTTCCACGGAGGTCTTTTTTGCAATGCTTAAATATTTTGTTCTCCAGACACTATCCCATGAAGTTTAGAGTACTGTTGGAGCTGGATGAGGACGGTTTCTACGTGGCTCAGGTTCCCGAGTTGCCCGGCTGTATTTCTCAGGGGAAGACTAGGGAAGAAGCCATTGAAAACATAAAGGATGCTATTCGAGGCTACTTGGAAAGCCTGAAGAAACACGGTGAGCCGATACCTCCATCGATAGAGGAAGAGCTTGTGGAGATTCGTGTCTAAGCTTCCCGTTGTTTCCGGCCTGGAAGTTGTGAAGACCTGTCCAAGATCGGCTATGAAGTGGACCATCAGATTGGTAGCCACATCATACTCAGACATAAAGAATACCCGTATAGAAGGATCACCGTACCACTCCACAGAGAGATTGCTAAAGGAACATTAAGAGCAATAATCCGTCAAGCCGGCTTAACCGTAGAAGAATTTGTTACACTTCTCCAATAGCGTTTAAAGATAGTCTTATATCGCATGTATGATCCAGATGTAGTTATATTGTTATTTGCTTCTGGTAAGTCGATGTGTACTGATGCTGTGAATGAGAAGATGGTTTATGATGCTAGCGCGCTTGCATCCAATACTAGATACTTACTCTCTTGATTGCTCATTGAAGTTCAGGACGGTTGAAATGAGTGATGATGAGATAATTGAGAATACGTTGAGGAAGGCTGAAGCGCGCGATTTTTCAGAAAAAGACCACGGAATAACGCCGTCAACGTCTAATAATAGCGCTATCGAAACCGCGTGTTAGAGGTTTTTAAAGGGAGATGCGTAATTGAGATAATTTGGCCACATATGACCCAAAAATTTATAAATTTGGGCCACATATAGCTACTTGTGAGAAAGGAGGAGATAATTTCCATACTTTCCGACTGGAACTTCTGGGGAAAAGGCCTTGATACTGGGCGTGAAAGGGCGTTCTACCTAAACAGAATTTTAAGCTTCTTAGAGGGCGTTGAAAAAGTAATTTCAGTCTATGGGGTAAGGAGAAGTGGAAAAAGCTTTTTGTTAAGACAAGTTGCCAAAGAGCTTTCTGAAAAGCTTGGGAGGAATAACGTGCTTTACGTAAATTTTGAAGAAGTCAGATTCGGTAGCAACGAGATCAAGATGCTGGTTGAAATTTACGATGCGTATAGGGAATTCATAAGACCGGATAAAAAGCCCCTTTTAATCCTTGATGAAGTACAGGAAATAAGGGAGTGGGAAAGGTTTGTTAGAAGCTTGCATGAAAAAAATGAAGCTAAGCTCATCGTTTCCGGTTCCTCGGCCAAGCTGATGAGTGAAGATTTAGCTACACTACTGTCCGGCAGAGATGTTCCGATTGAAATTTTCCCTTTAGGTTTTCGCGAGTTCCTAGAATTCAGGGGCGTAGAGGCGAATAGTGAAAAAGACGTGATCATCAGGAAGTTTGAAATAATTCAGAGGCTAAGAGAGTACTTCGAATTCGGAGGATTTCCTGAAGTCGTTCTGGAAGGCGAAGAAGAGAAGAAAAAAGCTATTCTTAGGAGATACTTTGAGACTATACTGGTGAAAGATGTGGAAAGAAAATTCAAGGTGAGAGAAAAAGAAAAGCTTGAATTTCTAGCAAATTTTTACATAACTAACGTTTCCTCCCCAATAACTTACACTAACGTTTCTAAAATTTTAAGCCTACCTAAAAAAACTGTTGAAAGGTTTTCTTCTTACTTAGCGACATCTAGAGCATTATTCTTCGTCAGTAGATTTTCACCGACTTTAAAAGAGCAGGAAAGGGCTGCAAGAAAAGTATATTCAATAGATACTGGAATGAGCAACGCAGTCGGTTTTAAGATTTTTGAAAACTATGGAAAGACTATGGAGAACATTGTAGCAGTTGAGCTTTTAAGAAGATTCTCGACTTCGCCTACAGTAAAGATTTACTATCTTAAGGTTAACGAAAAAGAGGTAGATTTCGTTATAAAGGAAGGCTTGCAGATCAAGCAACTAATACAGGTAAGCTATGTGTCCAGTAAGGATGAAATAAGCAAGAGAGAAATAGACGCCTTGCTAAAAGCTGGTGAAAAACTGAAGTGCGACAACTTAATTATCGTAACTTGGGATATAGAAGAACAGATTAGGATGAACGAAAAAATCGTGAAACTTGTTCCTCTTTGGAAATGGCTTTTGGCATATAATAGCGATGCTGATTTAAGGAAGATGTAAAATGCTTAATAATCCTTTTTAACAGAAAGTTGGCGAGCGCGCGCTTTGATCGTCGGCACGACCTTTAGCTGAAGACCGCAATTCCTGCGCGCGCGCTTAACAGATTTGAGGAACGCCGTCTTTGCAAGTGGCCGGTGGCAGACAGGGAAGGCGAGAAAGCATGGAAGCATTCTATCTGGGAATATTGGTGGGTGAAGTATTATGATTTAGATGGAAACAGGTTGCGCGCGCTAAACTCTTATACCAACGCTCTCATCAACCAGAAGCCTCTTTTCCAGCCTCATTCCAATGTTACCGGATATGCTTCTTCCTTACCAGTAATCTTGGCAGCATAAAGTAGAGCTGCGGTAATATCCTCCTTAGTTAGATGAGGGTAATCGTCAAGTATCTCCTGAAAAGTTAAACCCTGAGCCAGCAGCCTCAGCAGATGTTCAACCGGGATCCTCGTCCCCCTTATCACGGGTTTCCCAGTCATAATCTTAGGATTCACCACAATCCTCTTCAAAAGCTCCTCCTCGTCCTCCATTCAGGCTCGTTCAACAATTTGTCTTAGACGTTAATAAACTTAACGTGTGCATTAGAAGCAAAGTCTCCCGAGGAAGGAAACCAAGTCAGATCCTCCTTGAGAAGATAGAGTTCCTCAAAGAAGACTTCCCTGAGATGTTCGAGTAGCGCGCTACTAAGACAACAGTAACTCGCTTCAGTTGGCCCCTCCCAGATAGCGTTTATGAAACAACAACTTAGATAAGCCTTAGATTTTCAATTAATGTCTGAAAGATTTTAGCATGCTTTTTAACTCCGGCTAATACTAAACGATATATCGGCCTATTTACTAGTTTCTATTGATTTATCTTAAATGAGGCGGCCTCAATAATATTAAGCGTCAAGTGACCTGTTGTCCTAGCTCACATACCATGGGCTTACCAAGATTCAACTATAAGTCCCGGAACCCTTTCGAAGTGTTCCTTATCAGCAGTCGCCACGGATTCGTTGTGAGTTAAGGCAAGGCTCGCTATGATGGCGTCTAAGTCGCCGATCGGCGCCCCTGCGAGTTCAAGGTCGTTCACAAGCTTACCATATCTTTCGCAGGAATCAATCGAGAAAACCAAGATCTCTAGGCGTGCAAGCATCTCTCTGACTTTCCTAACCTCCAAATCCCTCCTCTTCGACTTGTAAGCCCCCTTAAATAGTTCGCACGCAGTTATCGGCGTCGTGGATAGCCTTGCCCCCTTACCTACGTATTCCTCCAGCTTTCTCTCCGCTCTTGGGTCGCGCCTTATGAGAGCGATTATGAAGCTCGTGTCTAAGCAGACCATCGAGCACACCTACAATTTGGGCGTTCTCAATGCGACTTTCCTCCTTTCCAAGACTACTTCTTCCATTATCTTGGCGAACTCCTCATCAGGCTCAAGCGACCTCACGTAGTCTAAAAGAGTGCTCTCCGTTTTTCTTTTAGCTAACCTTAGTATCACATCCGTAAACGATTCCTTGCTCCTTTTAAGATGAGACAACACCTTGTAGGCCTCTTCTGAAATCGTGATCGTCTTATGTCCCATGGATAGTGCATACACATACGTGCATTTAATTTTTTATCGAGAAATCCATATGACAAGCGCACTCTTTCTTGAAGTCGCTTCGGCCGAGGGTAAAGCTGTGGAGGAGAATACCCTCTGACGTAGTCCAGCTCTTTTTAAACCGACAACACTCACCACAAACGTGAACTCAAACGTGACCTCGCCAGTGAGGTGGTAAGGCGGTATCCCTAATTAGTTGGCGTTCCCTGATAGTTCTATGGCTCGGCAAGACATTATACATAGCGCGCTAGCGTAGCGCATGCATTACACCCTCTTTTAGATATTTACGGTAGACCTGTTTCACCAAAATAATCCCGGTCGCCAATAGTACGCAAAACTATTTTAATCACGGTTCCGCTGGTTAACCTATACTCACCCAACGCCGTTCCTTCCGGTATTGTTAAAATAATACTTTGCATAACTCCTACAAAGGCACTTATCGGAAGGCTGGGGCTTACCGAAATACTTCCCCAAGCGCTATAAGATGTGTTATTGACTAAGATTTGGTTTATGCTTGTGCCCTTATTGCAAAATTATTTAAGGTATCGTAGCCCCAATTTTTACAATCATGGCTCAAAGAGGCGCGCTCCTTTTGGCTGTTTTCCTCGTCTCAACCCTCGTGTCGATATCAGAACCCAAAGCCAACGCGAACCCATCCGAGCTCTATTACGACGACGGCAGTTTCGACATCGGTTGGAGCGACTTCCACCCGATCGCGGCAGCTGTCAGGTTCTCGCCCCCATCGCAGTTCTGGAGGATAGAGGCGATAAAGCTGCACGGCGCCTGCTACCTGAGGGGCGAAGATACAAACTTCGTCCTCGAGATATGGGACGAAAAGCTCAACGCCGTCTACCACGCAGGTCTCTCTTTGTACTCAACCTTCGAGGGTAAGAACTCGACGCTAGACTGGCATACGATAGAGGTGCCGGATTTACTGGTTGCCGGCGGCTTCTACGTCGTCGTGGCGCCCTGCCTGACCCTCGACGGCCCCCAGCTCTGGATAAGCGTTGACGACGATCCGCCTGTGGACAACGAGAGCTTCCTGGTCGACGTCAGCGCCCACAAGCTAATAGGCGCGCTTGGCAGCAAGGGCTCGATAGTCGGCGACTTCATGGTAAGGGTAGTCGGAGGGCCGGCGCCAGCACCTCCTGAGCTCAGGCTGACCTCGCTGGATTTCAGCAAGGAAAAGACCTTCTTGCACTTCGGCCTTTCGAGGGGGAACGTCTTGAGCGCGAACGCCAGCCTGTTGCT
>Ga0315298_1006040_pt1 | contig 16768 bp, 17 predicted proteins | sample WHS_1_MG_FD_203077 | JGI IMG/M metagenome (GOLD analysis project Ga0315298, IMG submission 203077) | Extremophilic microbial mat communities from Washburn Hot Springs, YNP, Wyoming, USA - WHS_1_MG | ecosystem: Environmental > Aquatic > Thermal springs > Hot (42-90C) | place: USA: Wyoming...
GCTTCATCCATTTTTTTCCTCGCTCAAAATGATTTCTGTTCCAGCACCCTGTTCAGTGAAAACTTCAAGAATAAGGGAATGCGGAATGTTTCCACTGATAATATGAACCTTTTTTACTCCACCCCTCAAACTTGCAATTGCTCCACGAACCTTTGGAATCATACCACCCTGAATAACCCCTTCCTTAATAAGGTTTTCTGCCTGAGATGCAGTAATAATTGATAACAGGGTATCAGGATTATCAATGTTCCTCATAACTCCCCTGACACTTGTAATGAAAATAAGTTTTTCTGCTCCCATTGCGCGGGCAACAGCAGAAGAAACTGAATCACCGTTAATATTATATTTTTGTCCATCTTCAGATATTCCTATGGGAGAAAAAATAACAACACCTTTTTCAAGAAATGAATTTATCACATCTGTATTAACTTTTTCTACCTGCCCGACAAATCCAAGGTCAATAATTTCATCCCCTTTCTGCCAGTGAATTTTTCTTGCAATCAAATGTCCCTGGTCCTCTTTTATGGCAAGTGCTTCAGTATTAAACTCATCTCTCAATGTTTTAACAATCTCATCCCTGTTTGCTCCAAGAAGTTCCACAACAATTTCTAAAACGTCAGCGTCAGTAACCCTTAAACCTTCAATAAACTTTACCTTTTTCCCTCTTTTTTCTATTTCCTCTGTAATCGTTGGACCAGCACCGCATACAACAATGGTTTTTATTCCTACTGCATTGAGAAACGCAATATCGTGAAGAATATTTTTCTTTGATTCTGGTAACCTGAGTATGGCTCCGCCAATTTTCACAACAAACACCCTGCCCTTATATTGCTGAATGTATGGAAGCGCCTCAACAAGAACTTCTGCCTTTTGAAAAAAATTACTGTTCACCTTATCAGCTCCTTTTTTGAAAACTTCAAGAACAATATTCTATCACATTTTTGAAAAATTGATACCCAAAAGAGAAAACATCATCAGTTTCATTTCTATGCCAGTCAGGTTCATGAATTTTCAATAGTGCTCTCTCAGGATGTGGCATCATTCCAACAATTAGCCCCTTTTCATCACAAATACCAGCAATTCCTGCGATTGAACCATTGGGATTATAAGGATAATCGGCAATTTCACCTGCTGCATTTACATATCTTAAAACAATTTGGCTATTGTTCTCAATTTTTTTAAGTACCCTATCATTTTTCACCACAAACTTTCCTTCAGCGTGAGCCACAGGAAATCTGATGATTTCAGGAAGATTTTTGAAAAATGGAGAAATTGATTGCTCAACCCTGAGATATACCCATCGATCTTCAAATCTTCCCGAATCATTCCATACTAAACTTGCAACATACTGATCTTTGAATGGAAGCAGTCCTGCCTTCACAAGAACCTGAAAACCATTGCATATACCAATAATTGGCCTTTTCTTTTCCCTGAAAAGAGTGATTTCATCCTTTGCCTTCAATATCAATTCATTGGCTAAAACCTTACCTGCACCAAGGTCATCTCCATAGGAAAATCCACCTGGAATTATGAGAACATCAAAATCAAGTAATTTTACCTTTCCCTCTGTTATCCGTGAAATATGAATTCTTGATGGCTTTGCGCCTGCAAGTTTACATGCCCATTCTGTCTCTAAATCACAGTTTGTTCCACCTGTTCTGAGAATAAGAACTTTTACCATAAGAGTACTCCGCACCATGTCTTTTTCATTAATTCACCGTCAATTTCCAGTAAATTTTTTCCTTTATAGAAAATTTTCAACCGAAAATCAGGTGTCACCCTACCAATTCTTCTGCACGGTAAGTTTTTAAAAATTTTCTCAAATTTATCTATGTGCGCCTGGTCAACCTCAACAATAAATCTTCCCTGACTTTCGCTGAATAACAGAACAACTGGCTCATCTGTTCCTTCAGCAACATTTTCAAGATATATTTCAGCTCCGTAACCACTCCCTATCATCATTTCTGAAATTGCAACAGCCATTCCACCCTCAGAACAATCATGACATGACTTCACAAGCCCCTGCTTTATCGCACGATGTAAATTTTTCATTATTTTAAGAGTCAGTTCGGGTTCAGGTACAGGACATTGTCCTGCTTCAAAATTCAGTAAATTAAACAACCGTGAACCACCCAGATGCCTTCGTGTTTCTCCAAGGATATAAATGTGATTGCCTGACTCTTTTAAGTCGGAACTTGTGGTTTCCCTTACATCATCAATCACACTGATTGCTGATATAAGGAGAGTTCCAGGAATTGATACAATTGAACCATCTTCTTTTGTATAGAAATTGTTCAAACTATCCTTGCCAGAAATAAACGGTACTTTATAGGCGAGTGCAAAGTCCCTGCATCCCTGAACACATTTAACAAGTTTTCCAAGCTCTACAGGATCATCACATTTGCCCCAGCAAAAATTATCAAGGACTGCTGTTTTTTCAGGGTCTCCTCCACATGCAACAATATTTCTCATTGCTTCATCAATACAACAACCTGCCATCAGATACGGATCCACCTTTCCATACCATGGATTAATACCACAGGCAACAACAATACCACGATAACTTCCATACACAGGAGCAATAACAACTGCATCAGATGGTCCTTTTCCATCAATACCTGAAAATGGTTTAACAATGGTATGCGATTGAACCTCGTGGTCATACTGTCTGACAACAATTTCCTTTGAGGCAATTACAGGGTCTGCAAGTAATTGTAACAATACTTCCTCAACATTTATATTTTCAGGAATAATATCTGCCATTTTCCTTTCTTCATAGTATGCTTTTTGAACAGGTAATTCTGCTTTCTGAAAAAGCCACCTTAAATCAAGTTCACCAACAATATCATTTTGATGGTAAATTTTTATTTTCTTTGTTGAAGTAAATTTTCCAATGCAGGCATACTCAACATCTTCATCTTCAAGAACTTTTTTTAGCTGCTCAAATTTTTCAGATGGTACTGCAAGAACCATTCTTTCCTGTGATTCAGAAACCCATATTTCCCATGGTTTTAAATCCTGATACTTTAATGGAACATTTTCAAGATGTACTTCTGCTCCACAGTGTTGAGCAAGTTCTCCCACAGCAGATGAAAGACCACCTGCTCCACAATCAGTAATTGCTGAATACAGTTTTCTGTCTCTGGCAATCATCAGTGCATCAAGGACCTTCTTTTCTATGATTGGATTTCCAATCTGTACAACACTGGTAGGAATATCCTTTTCCAAACTTGCAGAAGAAAATGTTGCCCCATGAATTCCATCCCTTCCGGTTTTCCCTCCAATGACAACAATAAGATGTCCTGGTTCAACCTTTTTTTCAACTGCCCATTGGGGCATAATTCCAACAGTGCCGCAATAAACAAGGATATTGTATAAATACCCGGGGTCAAAAAGAATGGCTCCGTTTGCAGTGGGTATTCCCATTCTGTTTCCGTAGTCCCTTACGCCAGAAACAACTCCCTTGAACAATCGTTTCGGATGAAAAATACCTGGATCAAGATTTTCATGCGGAAAATCAAGTGGACCAAAACAAAACACATCAGTATTAAGAATTGGTTTTGCACCAAGTCCTGCACCAAGAATATCTCTAATCACTCCACCAATCCCTGTTCCTGCTCCACCGTATGGTTCAAGGGCTGATGGATGATTATGTGTTTCTACTTTGAAACACACGCAATTAGTATCATCAAATTTGATAATTCCAGCATTGTCCTTGAAAACAGAAACGCACCAGTTTTTCTTTAAGTTTTCTGTTACCTGTCGAATCATTGAAAACATTGAAGGAATTATGTGAGTCACTGGTTTTGCGGTTTGACCGTTTACTTCTGTAAATTCAATTTTACTTTTAAATAGTTTATGAAAGCAGTGTTCAGACCATGTCTGAGCAATCATTTCAAGTTCAAGGTCTGTTGGATTCCTTCCGATTTTCAAAAAATACTTCTGGATTCTTTTCATCTCATCAAGGGTAAGAGACAGTAATCCCTTTTTACTGATTTCAAGCAATTTTTCATCGTCACCTGTACAGATTTCAATAATTTCTGCTCGTGCCATATTAAATCCCCTTAATGATATAATCGTGTATTAATGTATTTGCGAGAATTTTCTCGCTGATTTGCCTGATCATATCCTTTTTGATATTATTGCCGGAAAAAACATATTTTTTACCGCATCTAATCTTCACATCATTTTTAATACCAAGGTCTTTTATTGCTTTAATAGCAGTCATTGCAACAGGGTCAGTAACCTGTTTTTTATACCACACTTCAACGCATGGCTTTTTTTCATCTTTCTTATTATTATATTTATAAATTTTCGCATTGTGGGCAACATGGTCAAGGAGAATATTTTTTGTAATTTGTTTGACAAGCTGTAAGGATACGTCTCCGTATACATTGTAAACATCGTATACAAAAACCTTTTCAAAATTATCAAACCCGAGTTCTTTGATTGAGTTTAAAATCTCGTTTCCGAAAGCATCAAACAAATTTTCTTTCAGCCCGATTTCAATAATATAAGATTTTTCTAAGTTTTCCATTTTTATAGCATTTTACAAGGATTTCAGGTATTTCTATAATCAGAACCAGCTATCCAGTTAAAATTTCGTAAATCTTCCAGTATTTTTGCCTGGTATTCTCGACAACATCATCAGGCAATTCTGGAACAGGTGGTTGCTTGTTCCATCCAATCCTTTCAAGATAATCTCTTACATATTGCTTATCAAGACTGTTCTGTGGTTGCCCTATCTGATAATTTTCTTTTTCCCAGAATCTTGAAGAGTCAGGTGTTAAAATTTCATCAATCAAAATGATTTTCCCACCAATTATTCCAAACTCAAATTTTGTATCAGCAATGATAATTCCCTTTTTTTCTGCAAATTCGCTTGCCTGATTGTAAAGCATAATTGAAGCATCCCTTAGATATTCAGCAATATTTTTCCCGACAATTTCAACCATTTCATCAAAACTGATATTCCTGTCGTGTATACCCTTTTCTTCCTTTGTTGCAGGGGTAAAAATCGGCTGTGGCAGTTTTTCGCTCTCCTTTAAACCAGAAGGTAATTTCACACCACAGATAGAGCCAGTAGAAATATATTCTTTCCATCCACTTCCAGCAAGGTATCCCCGCACAACACATTCAATGGGTATCTTTCTGGTTTTTCTCGCGATTACGCTTCTGCCTTCAAGGACATTGCGAAATGGATGAAGATTTCTCGGGAAAGATTCAAAATCAACTGTATCAAGATGATTTTCACAAACATTTTTAAGTTTTTCAAACCAGAAAAGAGAAAGTTTATTTAAAATGATACCTTTTTCAGGAATTGGTGTCGGGAAAACAAAGTCAAAAGCAGAAATCCTGTCAGTGGTCACGATCAAAATCCTTTCAGAATCGATTTCAAACAATTCCCTGACCTTCCCTGAATAAATTTTTTGAACAGGCAATACTACATCAAATACTGGTTTCATATATTACCTCACTGGTTCATCCAGTTCCATTTTTTACTTTCCTCTGCCTGATACCAGTCACCAGTATCCGAGAGAAAATGATAGACATTATTTAATGCCTCAAGATGCTTTTTTTCTTCTTCAATAATCCATTTTAAAAAGTCCTTTTCTTTGTCCTCTTTTGATTGATTTAAAAAATTCTGATAGGCAGAGATAGATTGTTTTTCCATGTCCATTGCAAGAATATATCCTGAAAGATCACCTGGTTCCTTTTTTAATTCAGTTTTTTCTGCGTTTTCCCAGAACTCTTTCAAATTTGATTCAATGTCACCAATGTCTTTTAGAGGAAGATTCTCATGGGTTGATAAACTGTACATCCTGTCAAACAACCATGCGTGCTGGACTTCCTGCTGTGCAAGATTGTAAAACAATTCCTTGCCAAGGATACTGGTTGTTTCTGATGCGAGAGAAAGATAGAGATTTGTGCCCTTTGTCTCAAATTCAATTGCAAACTCCCTTATTGATTTGTTTTCCATTTTTTCCTCCATTATTTGAAATAATCAATGAAATCTTTATGCCACGGATGAAGTTTGACTGGATGCACTTATAGATATTTTACCATACATCACGCAACTAAAGAAGAAAACGAGATGAAAACATTCATTCATAATACGATGCAGACTGCCTCTCATTTTCCCACACAGTAACCTTTTTCAATTTCACATTATACTCCGCAAGTTCCTTTTTCATTTTTGAAAAAATATAGACAGCAGTATTTTCGCAACTTGGATTAAATTTCTTAAAATAACCAATATCATTAAGGTATGAGTGGTCAAGTTTTGAAAGAACATTTTCCAGTGCCTTTTTCAAAATTCCAAAGTCAACAACCATCCCTGAATTGTCAGGTTCTCCAGATACAACAACTTCCACCTTCCAGTTATGTCCGTGCAGTTTCTCACACTTTCCTTTATAATTTCTCAATCTATGAGCACCTGAAAATTGCGATGTAACTGTTAGCTCAAACATTTTTTCTCTCCTCTTAATATCGGTTTCCAAAATTTTCCTTTTGGTTATTTTTTCATAAAATTTCTATAATTTCAACCTCACCATTAATCCCCCAGCCCCCTCTTTGGGAAAGAGGGGGAACTTGGGCAGGAAAAATCCACCCCGCCCTCCTAAATCCCCCTTTAATTCCCCCTTTTCCAAAGGGGGATTGAGGGGGATTCAAAAGGAGGGAGAGCAGGAGGGGATAGAGGGGAATTGATGGGAATTAGGGAAAGGAGATGTGGATAAGATAGTTTCACCAGAATAAGGTACCACACCCTTGTGGAACATGTCCCATCCACGTGTATAATATAGAAATTAGAACACCGACAGCAGGTCAATATTTACTTTCTTGAATATTAGATTTTTGTTTTTCCAGAATCGTCTCATAACATTCTTCCTGTTTTCAGGAAGGTCGCTAAAGTATAAAACCGGCTTTTTTAAACCGCCATTATTAAGTAAAGCAAATTGGGCAAGAAAGTTTTTTACTTTCATTCCTGTTACATCAGACGCATCAATAAGTTGAACCGAATTACCTGTAACTTTTCTTATTGCTCTTTTCAGCAGTGGATAATGAGTGCATCCAAGAATAAGTGTATCTATTCCTGCCCTTATCAATGGCTCAATATAATGTTCAATAATCTTTTTTGTAACATCGGTATCAGTCCAACCCTCTTCAACAAGAGGAACAAGGAGCGGACACGGCTGTTGATAAACTTTTATTGACCGGTCAATCTTTTTTATCAGTTGCGGGTATCTATTGCTTGAAATTGTGGCAGGCGTACCAATGATACCCACTTTTTTATTTTTCGTTGTTCTTACTGCAACCTCAATTGACGGATTAATCACATCAATGAAATGTAAATTTTTAAATTTTTTTTCAAGGAAATGAGTTCCAAGCGATGAAACAGAATGGCAGGCAATGATAATAAGTTTTGGATTGAACCTGGCAAGGAAACCTGTAATCTGAATTGCATACAAACCAATTGTTTCCTTTGATTTTGTACCATATGGAACCCTTGCAGTATCCCCAAAATAGATAATTTTTTCCCCTGGTAGAAGCATATGCAATTTTTTCGCAACAGTCAATCCACCTATTCCAGAATCAAAAATTCCTATCGGGGATTTTTTATCCAATGATTTGCTTTGCTTTAAGATACTGAATGATTGCTTTTCCAAGTGTTTCACTGATTGCCTGCCTTACTTCAGGATCACGAAGATTTGCTTCAATATTAGGATTACAAATAAAACCAACCTCTACAAGCACAGATATCATTGGTGTATATTTCAAAACATAAAAACTTGCTGGCTTTGCACCCCTATCAGGACATATTAATCTTTCTGCAAGCTTCTCCTGAACCATTTCAGCAAGTATTTTACTCTCTTCAATAACTGAAGTTGTGTTTAATTCTGATACAATCTGAAACACTACTTCTGTGCTTGTTTCTGTTTCAACAACATCCTCGGTTTCTGGTTTTGCATTGAAAGAAAGTTCACTTTTCCTTGATGGATAATATGTTTCAAAACCATCTGCATTCCACCTGTTAAATCTTGAAGAGTTTGTATGGACACAGAAGAAAAGGTCTGCCTTTTCCTTTTTTGCCAGTTCAACCCTTTCATCAAGAGATAAAAACCTGTCATCTTCTCTTGTCATCTTTATGACAATTCTGGGAATTTTTTTTAACTGACTTACAAGATAGTTTTTCAGTCGCAGTGAAATATCAAGATTTACATCCTTTTCCTTAAGTCCATAATTACCAATAGCACCATGGTCCTTGCCACCATGTCCAGGATCAATAAGAATTACAAAATCCCTATCAAGATTTGATGACTCAATTGAAATTTTTTTGTTATCAATTTTCTCATCAGAAGAAACTGGTGGCTTTTGAGTTTGGGCACTAACTGGAGAAGGCGGAATCATTGAAAGAATCCTATCAAATGGCTCAACAGGAACAAAAACTTCTTTTTCAATTTCCTTAATCGGGTATTCCAGAGAAACTTTTTTTTCATCAACGAAAAAGTCAGATGAGCCAATACAGCCTTTCAAAATCTTTCCTTCATATTCAATAAAAATTCTGTCCTCAATCCTTCCCCAGCTACTAATTCCAAGAACTTTAATAACTGTCTGCAAGCTCACATATTTCTGCTTCCCAATCCAGTAGCTGGGATAATTTTTTATTCGGTCAGTAAAATCTGAGGCATTAAGAAAAGACAGAAACAACAGAGAAAAAAACAGTAGTTTTAAAAACCGCACAGAATCTCCTGTTAACTGAATAGATTTCTTTTTTCAATTCTTTCCTTTCCCACTTGTTAATCCACCCTGCAATCCTTCCCTTTTCGGTTCCCCTCCTGAATCTCCTATTTTCACCCTTGCAAATCTCCCTTCCATTCCCACTTTTATATTCTCCCTCTATCCTTCCCCCTTTCACAAAGGGGGACTGAGGGGGATTTCAACCTTCCCTTGCATCCCCTCCTTTCAGGAGGGGAGAAAAAAGGTGGCAGTGGAGGCGGCGGGTACTGCCCCCCCGTCCGTCGCTTCGCTCCTTGAGAAGGGGGTGATTCCCCCTTCTCAAAGTCATCCCCCCGATGCATGAATCGGGAAACGAGTTTCCCGAACCCTTCTCTGGACGCTACGTACACCAGTAAATCAAATTTTCAAAAGAACAATATCTTACAACAGTGGAGGCGGCGGGTACTGCCCCCGCGTCCAGAGGGGAAGTAGAAAAGCATCTACCGACATAGTCCCGGTTTTATCAAGTGTCTCCAGTCTCCCCGAGACAGGATACTGGAGCACCTGCCCCATTGTTTTTAATTTCAGTTTCCTGAGGCGACGGAAACTGAAACGAGCCCTCATCCGACCTGGGTCAGAATGCCGAGGGCAGGCATTCTGTCAGGTGGCTGCAAATTTATGCAGCCAGACAATTAGCTGTTGTGGCAGCTATTTTTTTGCCGGTTTTTAACGAGCCTCCGGCGACTCGGTCGGCAGCTTTTCTCACTCCTGCCCCCTGTCGAGACCTATTTCGCCCCCATATTTCTTTTTTGTCTCTCAATTTGTCTTCTGGTCTCCTTTTCCTTTATGTCTCGACGTTTATCAAAGAGCTTTTTACCCTTAACAAGTGCTATGTTTACCTTGATAATTCCCTTATTATTAGTATACAGTGAAAGGGGTACTATTGTCAATCCTTTTTCTTCAACTCTTTTCTGCCATCTAAGAAGTTGATGTTTATGAAGAAGAAGCCTTCTTTTCCTCATGGGGTCAATTTTCTCAAATGAACCCGGATACTGTGCAATATGCATCTTATAAAGGTACAACTGGTTACCATCAAATGCTGCATAAGCATCCCTTAAACTTACACTACCCTGCCTGATTGATTTTACTTCAGGTCCTTTCAATTCAATACCTGCCTCAATCGTCTCAAGGATGTGATAATCGTGAAATGCCTTTTTATTTTCAATTTTGATTTGTTGTTTCATAGGAATAATTAACCACATCATAGCGATTGCGTCAATTTTTAAAAATTTTAAGATGCAATGATTTTGAAATAATCAATGCTTAGCATATAATTTTACTATGGACGAAAAACTCTTCGAAGAACGACAAAATCAGGACACTTCAGAACCACTGTCTTTTAGAATGAGACCTGTAAGGTTTGATGATTTTGTTGGGCAGGAACATATTCTGTCAAAAGATAAAGCACTGAGAAAACTTATTGAAAGTGATGGCATTACAAGTGCAATTTTTTATGGTCCACCTGGTTGTGGAAAAACAGCACTTGCCTTTCTAATTGCTGGAATGACAAAAAAACACTTTGTCAGTTTGAATGCAATAACAGCCACAGTTGCTGATGTCAGAAAAATCATTGAAGATGCCCGCTGGAGAAAAAAACAAACAGGGAAAAAAACAATTCTTTTTATTGATGAAATCTCGCACTTCAACAAACTCCAGCAGGATGCTCTGATGCCCGAAGTTGAAAATGGAACAATCATCCTGATTGGTGCAACAACCCATAATCCTTTTTTCTCTATAAACAGGGCTCTTGTTTCACGCTCAAATGTTTTTGAGTTCAAACCATTGAAGACCCAGGATATAAAAAAAATTCTGCAAAGAGCCATTGTTGATAAAGAAAAAGGACTTGGAAATTTAAACATTTCAATTACAGATGAAGCACTGGAAACTATTGCGAGATTTTCAGATGGAGATGCAAGAAAAGCACTTAATATTCTTGAACTTGCCAGTATCATTGGTAAAAAGGAAAACAGGGTGGAAATTGACAATGATTGTATCAACCAGATCATAACAAAAAAGTATATTGCATATGACAGAGAAGACCAGCATTATGATACGATTTCTGCCTTTATCAAAAGTATCAGGGGCTCAGACCCTGATGCCTCGGTATACTGGCTTGCCAAAATGCTTGCCTCGGGTGAAGACCCAGCATTCATAGCAAGAAGATTGGTGATTGCGGCATCAGAAGATATTGGAAATGCAGACCCAATGGCAATTGTTGTTGCTACATCAGCACTTGATGCAGTGGAACACATTGGTATGCCAGAAGCAAAAATCTGTCTTGCACAGGCAACAATTTATCTCGCCACTGCGCCAAAAAGTAATGCATGCTATCTTGCAATTGAGTCAGCCATGCAGGAAATAGAAAAACATCCAACACAGGAAGTTCCTGAGCATCTCAAAAGTACTGGATATTCAGGTGCAGAAAAACTTGGCCATGGAAAAGGTTATCTTTATCCCCATGATTTTCCTGAAAAATTTGTTCCACAAAAATACATGGAAAAGAAAATTTCATTTTATAAACCAACTGATTCTGGATATGAAAGAAGAATCAAAATTTTTCTCCAGAGAATAGAAGCACTGAAAAAAAATCGAGGAAGTACCAATGAAAAATGAAATAAGAAAAAACATCCTGAAAAAAATTGAATCAATCCCTGAATCAGAATTTATCGAAATGAACAAGAAAATTTTTGAAAATTTTCTGGCACTGTCAGAATATAAAAATTGCTGGACACTGATGAGTTATGTATCATTTGACAGGGAACCTGAAACAATATCCATTATCAAAGACGCTCTCAGTAAAGCAAAATCAGTTTGTATTCCAAAAATTGAATGGAAAAACTTATCAATGGTGCCTGTTCAAATTTTTAATGAGGATGACATTGATTTTTCCCAAAAAATTCCGCAACCACTGAGCGATACAGTTATTAAAATAGAAGAAATTGAACTGATTATAGTACCAGGTATTGCATTTGATAGAAATTGTAATCGGCTTGGCAGGGGAAAGGGATTTTATGATAGATTTCTTTCACAGTGTAAAAATGCCATAAAAGTGGGACTTGCATTTGATATTCAAATTATTGAAAATGTCCCAACATCTGAGCATGATGTTCCAGTTGATATCATTGTAACTCAGAGCCAGATTATCAGAAAATGTTAAATTTGCTGGTCTGATATTTTTTTCAATTCAAGATATTTTCTGTAGGGTTCGTCCCATGCATCGAGATTTTCACCTTCATACATGGTGACAGGAAATGATTGAGCAACGAGTTTTCTGAATTCACTTTGATTTTTTATAACTTTTGCCGCAATCATCTGAACACCAATATTTCCAATTGATGTTGCTTCCACAGGACCGCAAAGAACCTTTTTCCCTGTTGCTGACGCTGCAAAGTTAGAAAGAACCTTATTTTGAGAGCCACCACCAACAATGTGAATGATATCAAGTTTACCTGCAATGGATTCAAGCCGTTCAATATGAAGCTTATATTCAAGAGCAAGGCTTTCAAGAATTGTCCTGGATATTTCTCCAATGCTTGAAGGAACTTTCTGATTGGTTGTCCTGCAAAACTTCTGGATTTTCTCAACCATATTGCCTGGAAATAAAAACATGGAACTATTGACATCAATCAACGAAGTAAATGGTTTTTCTTTTTCCGCAAGGCTGCCAAGTTCAACATAAGAATATTGTCTACCATATTTTGCTTCCCATTCCCTCCTGCATTCCTGCCATATCCATAAACCCATAATATTTTTCAAAAATCTTATCTTTCCACCATACCCACCTTCATTTGTAAAATTGTATTGAAGGGATTGACTGTTGATAATTGGCTGATCAACTTCCTTTCCGAGCAAAGACCATGTACCTGATGAAATATATGCATAGTTTTCACCTGTGGCAGGGACTGCAAATACAGCAGAAGCAGTATCGTGACAGCAAACAGAGTAAACAGGAATTTTCCCGCACCCTGTTTCTTCCTGAATGTACTTTGCCAGTACCCCCAACTTTTTACCTGGTGGCACAATATCAGCAAGAAAGTGCGTGGGAATTCGCAATTTTCGCAAAATATCCTTTGCCCAGTCGCCGCGTGGTTTATATTTTGTCTTCAGAGGATTCAACATCTGCGAAGTTGACGCAATTGTAAATTCACTGGCAACTGTACCGGACAACCAGAAATTAAAAAGGTCAGGCATAAAAAGCATTTTGTTTGCACACGAAAGAATCCAGGGATATTGTTTTGCCGTGGCATACAACTGAAAAAGGGAGTTTAATGGCATGAACTGTATTCCTGTTTTATTAAAAATCTCCTCACGGCTCACAATTTTGAAAACATCCTCCATTATGTTTTCAGTTCTCCTGTCTCTGTAATGAAATGGAAGAGAAATTAAAAGTCCTGATTTATCAATAAACGCATGGTCAACTCCCCATGTTGTTACACCTATACCTGCGATTTTCTCGCCTGCAAGCAATCTTAATGAATGCTTTATTTCATTGAAAATTGCAGGTGCATCCCAGAATAAATGCTGACCAATCTGAACCCTGTGCGTTGTAAATCGATGGACTTCTTTGATCTTCAATATACCATCACCAAGCCATCCTGATATTGCACGACCGCTCTCTGCTCCAAGATCAATAGCAACAAAAACACCTGTTCTATCTTTCATATTCCCTCCGGTTGAAATCAGAATTATTATACAGCAAACAAACACAAAAAAGTCAAATCAGTATACTATGTTTACACCAATTACAGAGTAAACAAATCACGTGCTAAATCACTCACAACTTAATTCAATGTATTCTTTTTTTTGATTGGAAAAATCCACCCCAACCCTCCTTTAAAAAAGGAGGAAGTAAAATATAATTTCCCCCTTTCGCAAAGGGGGACAAAAGGGGGACCTTAAAGTAATTTCTCCCTTTTTCAAAGGGAGATGAAAGAGGGATTAAAATCTCCCCCAGCCCCCTCTTTGAAAAAGAGGGAGAACTTGGGCAGAAAAAATCCACCCCCAACCCTCCTTTAAAAAAGGAGGGAGTAAAATATAATTTCTCCCCTTTTTAAAGGGAGATGCAAGAGAGATTTTTATCCCATCCTTTTGGCTATTCTTTACCTCGTTTCCTCTCCCTTGAGGGGAGAGGACAAAAGGTGAGGGTGGCTGTGTAGGAGAATAACCTCCCCTTAATCCCCTCCTTTCAGGAGGGGAAAAGAGAGGAGGTAAATCCCCGTGAGAAAAAAAATTTGTGCCGAAGCGGGGATTTGGCGCCCTCGCCTCCCACTACAGCTCGGGTCGCCGTCCGCTGGGATTGCTGCGCCATCTCGCAATCCCTTACTTCGCTCCAATTCAAATCCCCGTAAAAAAAAATTTGTGCCGAAGCGGGGATTTGAACCCCGACGGCGTTGCCACCACTAGGTCCTGAACCTAGCGCGTCTGCCAGTTCCGCCACTTCGGCACAGAAATATACAATACCAGAACTTCCAGAAACATTCTGATGTTTACATTGAACTTCAGATAAACTCTTTTATCAAGAATTTTGCTCAGTATCCTATAGTCATCCAGTTTAATTATACCCGATGATTGACTCTGGTGCAACGGTGATTCACCAATTGCAATATTTTCAAGGAGATTGTGCCTTGCTGATAAAATCATTGTATCAAAGATTTCTTCAATCTCTTCCCTTGTTGAATCTTTTGCGATTTCGCCTGCTATCTCAATCATCTGTGCAAGTTTCTTTTGATTTGTTAAATTAATAAGGTTTTGAATCCTATCAAAATTATCTTTCTCAAGATTTTCAATTTCAATGTTCAATCTCAAATTTATTGCACGGGAAACGATTGTAGGAACAAAATTTTTATTATTCCGGGTGAGAATTATTATAATTCCATAGGCAGGTGGTTCTTCAAGAATTTTCAATAAACTGTTTGCAGCAGGTGCCTGCATCCAGTCAGATTCAATGACAAAAATTCTGTATCTACCAAGATATGGCTTTATATACATCTGTTCTTTAATCGAGCGGACCTCATCAATGGATAGATTTCTTTTCTCTGGTTTTATGATGTGAAGGTCAGGATAATTTTTTGATTCAATAGTTCTACATGAATAACATTTTCCGCAAATTTCAGGTGAGTTCTGACATTCAAGAATTTTTGCAGCAATCAGGGATGCATGGCTTCTTGTTTCATATGAACCCCCATAGATAATGATTGCATGACAGACCCTGTTTTTCTCAACAGATTTTTTGAAAAATTCAGTAATTTCCTTGATGTTCATCTAAAAACTCGTTCCAGATGTCCAGAATTTGTTTAAATGTTTGTTCAATACTCTTTCTTTTTACAATTTTTACCCTTTCGGGTTCTTCAGTGGCAATTGTTTTATAACCTTTCCTTACCCTTTCCTGAAATTTCAGTGACTTCTCAAGGCGGTCAGGATTCTTGCCAATAGCAGTTTTCAACTCACATGCAGGGCTATCAATAACAAATGTTAAATCCGGCTTTATACCCCTGAGAATAATTTGATGTGCCTTTTCGATAAATTCAAGAGGCAATTTTCTTCCATATCCCTGATAGGCAAGCGTGGAATCAATAAATCTATCCAGTACAATAATTTTTTTCTTAAAAATTTCTGGAAGAATTTTTTTCTCCACAAGTTCGTTTCTTGCAGCAAGATATAAAAGAAGTTCAGTGAAGAAGGAAATATCATCATTTTTACTGAGTAAAATTTTCCTCAGTTTTTTCCCGATTTTCGTTGTCCCTGGCTCCCTGAAAAAAAGTGTATCAAAATTATTTTTCTTCAGGTAATTTACAAATTTTTTTGCTTGCGTAGATTTGCCACAACCATCTATGCCCTCAAAGCTAACAATGATGGCTTTTTTCATTTGATAAATCTTAAGTATACTTCTCCCAGAGACGATCCGTCATTTTTCTTTATTTCAACTTTGTAAGTTGTCTTTTCATCATCAATCGCAAATTTTCGTATCATATCCTTATATGAAAAAAGATATCCAGTATCATTTTTCGCACCCGGATTATCAGCAGGAGTAAATCCAATCACATTTACCCTTACATTTTCAACTTGATTTCCATTTTGAAATACCCCTGTAATCTTGATTGCAACATTATTTTTTACATCAAGATAGTCACCATCCTCAACATTTAATTGACTACCGTCTTCTGTTTCAATCTTTACCATTATCGGACTCTGCCCCGGACTTACAGTAACAGGTCCTGTTTTCAGACCTGCCGTCATTCCTGTTGAAAGCTTTGATGTCTCAAAAAATGAAAGATAACAGTAATAACCAACAACAGCTGAAAATACAAGTGCAAGAAGAATGCTTACCAGTCCTTTGGTTTTATTAATCTGATAAACAACCAATCCAACCAGAAGGCATAAAATAGCCAGCCCTGCATTTACAAATATGAGCAATCTTGGAATCATTTCCATACTCCTGAATATTTAGTAAACTGCGTGTGCATTTAATTTACCCCATCTATTTTCACTTGTCAATTTTTTTCTCCGAATCCATTTTTCAGCCTGTCATATTATACCACAAACTTATTGTATTCCCAAGAAATTTGTCAAGAGGTGAAAAAACTATTGTTACACAATAGATTTTGTAATTTTAAAAACACACTTGACATGGAAATATTTAACATGGTCTCCAGCAATGTATAAATCAAAAAGAAAATCTTTTGGTGGATAAACTTGACCAGGAGATAAAAACAAATAACTGTGAAACCACTTAAATTTTTTTCTTTTTGACCGGGTTTAACAAAAACTTATATTATACCTTCTTGAGATTTTATTCAAGCAATTTTCTGAATAAGTAGGTTTAAAAGAAATTTCTCTAATTTTTCACCCTGTTTTTCAATGCTGAACTCCTGAATTTTTTTATATCCTTCATCTGATATTTTTCTAAAATAATCTTTATTTTCAATCAAATTGATAACTCCTTTTAAAATCCCCTCTCTATCCCCTACCCTAACAACTATTGCTGATTTAT
>Ga0315298_1006041_pt1 | contig 16768 bp, 13 predicted proteins | sample WHS_1_MG_FD_203077 | JGI IMG/M metagenome (GOLD analysis project Ga0315298, IMG submission 203077) | Extremophilic microbial mat communities from Washburn Hot Springs, YNP, Wyoming, USA - WHS_1_MG | ecosystem: Environmental > Aquatic > Thermal springs > Hot (42-90C) | place: USA: Wyoming...
TAAATACCTATTTTTTTCTTTGCTTCCTGAATCTGGCGTTTGCTAATGGAGCAAACGAATTCCCATTCTTTTTTTTCAGAATCTTTCCATTTAAAATATAACTTTTTGGGTGCGCCCATTTTGCCTCCACTTATTTTTATTTAATTATATAAACCCATTCTTTGTACTGCAAACGAGTTGTTATTTAATGTGCTCATGTCTTGTTGATTTTAAGGGGATAATACCTGTAAGTTGGCCGCAGACTGAGCCTTCTGAATAAATATTCTTTTCTTTTATGAATTACTTTATCACCTGTTAAATTCCAGATGCTCCCCTTAGACTGGATACCATGTCTTAGCCAGAAAGAAAACAAAAGTTGACATAGTCCTTATGGAATTAACTTTTATAAGAAGAGCCTATAATAGCCACTCCTGCTCCGTAAGAGATATTTTAACTGAAAGCATGACTTCTAATTTTCCACAGCAGAATTTTGAAGCTGATGGGAAAAGCCTAATTTAAGAAGCCAATTTCTCTTTTTCTATTCATCTTTTTGGCTAAGCATTTTAGCTCAAAAAATTTACCGTCCCCATACCTGGGGATGTCCCTTCCGGACAATTAGAAGAATTGAGGGTTAGAGTCGGAAATGTTTCCGTCCCCATACCTGGGGATGTCCCTAACGGACAATTGATAAAGATGTTCGGGAGCTATTGCAAGTTTCCGTCCCCATACCTGGGGATGTCCCTTCCGGACCTGGGTTATATTTTTGGATGTGTGGTTGTGTTTCCGTCCCCATATCTGGGGATGTCCCTTCCGGACTATTCTACAGGGATGATGCAATACCGCGGGGCGTGTTTCCGTCCCCATATCTGGGGATGTCCCTTCCGGACAAAAAGCTGAAAAAACCGAGTCAAAAGAAACGTTTCCGTCCCCATATCTGGGGATGTCCCTTCCGGACTCACAAAAAGTATTTTTACAAGCTGTGTAAGTTTCCGTCCCCATATCTGGGGATGTCCCTTCTGGACAATTTCAGAACGAATATTGGACCACCGATCTTGTTTCCGTCCCCACGCCTGGGGATGTCCCTTCTGGACTCTAGACTCTCTATCATACTGAAAAATATATAAATTGCAAGCAAAAAATTCAGAACCCCCCTCCCCATAAGCAAGATTTCCACAGATTTTGGGGGAGGTTCTGAATGGTAGTTTCTGAACATACATAGCTTTTTTGGAAATTATGGCCTCCTTTTTTCTTAGGATTAAATGATTTATGCTCATAAAGTTGGCTTTTATAAGAAGAGCCTATAATAGCCACTCCTGCTCCGTAAGAGATATTTTAACTGAAAGCATGACTTCTAATTTTCCATAACAGAATTTTAAAGCTGATGGTAAAAACCTAATTTAAGAAGCCCATTTCCCTTTTGCATTTAATCTTTTTGGCTAAGCGTTTCAGCTCGAAAATGTTATTGTCAGCTGCCCGGGGATGTCCCTTCCGGACAAATACCCAAAGAAAAAAGTTGTTGAAAAGTTTCCGTCCCCATATCTGGGGATGTCCCTTCCGGACAAAAAAACAGATCCGGATACGGGCAGCAGAGTATCTTGTTTCCGTCCCCATACCTGGGGATGTCCCTTCCGGACATTATACCAGTTCAGATTCTACGCCGTTTGGTTTCCGTCCCCATACCTGGGGATGTCCCTTCCGGACTATTAGGCGTGAGTGTTCGTTGAGTATGTTTGTTTCCGTCCCCATACTTGGGGATGTCCCTTCCGGACTATTCAAGAAAGCAATCGTCTTTTAGATGCTGTGTTTCCGTCCCCATACTTGGGGATGTCCCTTCCGGACCAGTAGGACAGAGGATGGTGTGGATGTTGTGTTTCCGTCCCCATACTTGGGGATGTCCCTTCCGGACAAGTTGTTGAAAAAGAGCGGCTACCAAAAAGTTTCCGTCCCCATACTTGGGGATGTCCCTTCCGGACGAATTTGGATGGTGTTCGAGCGGCTTTCACAGTTTCCGTCCCCATACTTGGGGATGTCCCTTCCGGACATTTTCTTAGAATTTGGATGGTGTTCGAGAAAGTGTTTCCGTCCCCATACTTGGGGATGTCCCTTCCGGACTCTACACTCTCTATCATACTGAAAAATATATAAATTGCAAGCAAAAAATTCAGAACCCCCCTCCCTGCGAACGAGATTTCCACAGATTTTGGGGGAGGTCCTGAATGCTGCAAACCAACCATAGGCATAATTCTTTCTATATTGGTTGTCATTGTTGCCTACTTAAACAAGGTAAATTGTATCGTCATCGGGGTTTTGGCCTTCGGTATTGCCTATTACACGAGGTTTCCAGCTATACTCAAGGCGGTATATTTTTATTGAGCCGGTTTTAATTCCTAAAGCCTGCAAGTCCCTGATTAATCTTTCTTTGTCTCCTTTGGTAAGCCGGCATTCAAAAACGCTTTTCTGGACCCTGAACCCATAGTCTTTAAGAAGACGTGCTATTTTGAGGCGCTCAGAATCATCTGTGATATCGTAAACTACAGCATAATCAGAATATTTTTTCATTCTGACCATCTGATAAAAACTAACGAACTGTCTTTTGTAGCCCAATCTTTAATAATTTTTACCTGAAGAGCAATTTGCTCTTTCCAGGATAATTTGGCATTATCTGGCTTTTGGTTCAGCTCATTTTCAAAATAACTCAAAAAACGATGTTTTCCTTCTTTATTAAGATAAAAAGCTCCTTCTTTTTCTTCAAAATGGTTTTCATCTATGATTTTAAGATTAATAATTTTTATGATGAATCTTTCGAGCCGTGGCCGGAAGATATCTACTAAATCGCTAACTAAAGATTCATAATCATCTGCGGGTGAATGCAAGAAACCTAGGTAGGGATTGAGTCCGGCTGACCTTATGAGTGCGTTTATTCTGGAATAAAGGAGATAGGAACCAAAATTCAGCAGGCTGTTAATCCTATCTGGAGGTCGGCGCTTTCTATTGGTTAAATGAAAAGCGGGATTGTTTATAAACAAATTAAAATTGGAATAGATGTGGCGGGCCGCTAACCCTTCCAGGCCTCGAATTTCATTTATATCCGTTGCCGATTTCAGCCTGTGAATGGTTTCTTTCAGTAATTTGGTCAACGAATTCAGTTCAGGCCGGTATTTCTGTTGTATAAAATGAAGATAGTTTTTTAGTTTGGTGAAAGCCACATCTTTGGCCAAGCTGATTTGAGCTGCTTCTGAAAGAGAAGCATATTTTCTAGCGTGGAGAGAAGAAACAAGAAAATAGTCTTTTGAGTCCGGACGAAGGGTAGTCTGATAGTATCCACTGTTAAGGGCGATGGTGAGAGGGATTTTATTCTGGATACATCTGTTTATTAGAGAGGTTGAAAGAACAGCTTTTTCCAGGATTAGAATCTCGCTTATCCTTCTTAAGGGGATGGTCTGGATGATTTTACCTTCTTTCTTTATGCAGACGGAATTGCTATCGACTGTAACCAGGACATATGGCTCTGTTATGTAGAGAGGCTTCTTAAAAAGATGAAGATCAGGAGGGATAAAAACATCGGCTTCCTGCCCTTGGAAATTAAAACCGAGAAACTGAAACCCTTCAGCCACGTTTTTCACGGATGTTTTTTCTGGTTTAATTTTCAGGTCAAGACCAGAAAGTAGCTTCTCTACTTCTTGAATGACAGATTCAGCCTGTTCCCTGGTCTTACAGAAAATCAAAAAATCATCGGCATATCTTATGAGCTTAACATCAAATTTTTTTATCTGTTCATCAAAGGCGTCGAGGTAAAGATTAGTAAGACAGGGGGAGAGAGGGTGTCCCTGGGCAAGACCTGATGTCCTGGAATATATTTTTTCCCCAATCCTATATTCCGGACGAAGGATAGATTTTATAAATGCCTTAAATTTTAGGTCCCTGGTAGGAAGAATATTATCGAGAAGGTTTTCAAGAAGATTAAGATTTATGCTCGGGAAAAAATTTTCAATATCAGACTCAACTACCCATAAATAACCCTGATTAATTGCTTCCCTGACAAGCTCTATTGCTTTTTCCCTAGACTTGCCTTTACGAAACCCTATGGATTCTTCTTCAAAAGCTTTGTCCAGGACAGGGGAGAGCAATCTGAGAGCATAGAGACCGGCAATTAAATCGCGGCATTCAGGCTGCTCTACCTGACGTTCTTTACCATATTCGGTTTTAATAGTAAAAACTTTATAAGGGAGTGGGTAATAAGAGCTTTCGTTTATCTGATTAAAGAGAGAGGTAACGATTTCTTTGAGGTTAAGGGACTGGCTATCTGGTTGAATAAGATTTAGGAGGGCTTGGTCGTAGCGATCAAGGACGTCTTGGGCTATTTCCCGAATTTCGTTGAGACGGGGAAAGCGCAGGTCAAAATAGGGGAGACTTTCTGGAAAAAGGATAAAATAACCCAGCGAATTAGAAAATTTTGTCCCGGCGTGGAGTTCTGAAGCGAGATAAAGAAGAGGCTTCACTTTGGAGAAGTTTCCTCGAAGATAGAGGTGACCTATACAGCCGTTAATAAACTGGTAGTGGCCGGGTTGGGAATGTGATTTATGTTTGATTTCGGTATATTCCCAGTAATAGGGAAGTGTTTGGAATTCAGGCGTGGGTTCATAAATTAGATTAAGATTGAATAAACGGTTAAAACGGTTGATCAAGCTTCGCATAAAGGAGGGGCTGTCAAGATAATATCTGGTTTTGCCTGCTTTGGGCTTGAAAAAGAGAGGAGTCAGGAATTTAAGACATATTTCTCCTTGGTCTGGGATTTCCCCTATTTCCTCAATTAATGAATTAAGCTGGCGAGGCTCAGGGGGAAAAATTTCTGTTGGATAAAAAGTACGGCAATTATCTTCCTGATTAAAATATTCTTGAAGAAAATGCCGCCAATTGTTGACTTCGTCTAAATCTTTATCAGTAAAAATGAATTCAACCTCATAGAGCTCATCTGGGTTTAGCTTGAAATTGTGCGGCTTACCATGAAAATGAAAAATCGGGCGGTTTTTCCATTCTTTATCGGTTATGCCCCACACTCTATCGCTTACAGCTTTAGTAATTGCTTCCATAGCGCAGAGAGGAGATGAAACAAGAGAAGTTTCGCTCGGAGAGGCTTTAAATACCGCTTTTAGCTTAACCCACTTAACCTGGCTTAATTCACTAAAAAGCATCAGGCCAATGTTAAAGCTAAAACGGGTTATGATCAAATATCTTTACGTCGCCCGTTACCGGGCTTCTATAATAAAGACTGCGGGCAAGACCATGAACGGCATGAGCGGCAATAAGAAAAAGCCAGATTGGAGCCCGGCCGGTAAGAATTATATCGTTACCCTGACCAGCTTCCTGCTTTATTCTTTTAATATATTCTGGTATATCACTGAGCTTGGCGGTTTCTTCATAATAGGTACTCAGATCAATTAATACTTGCATTTAATCCTCCTCGGAGTAAGTTATATCATAAGTTCTTACCTTTTTGTCTATCGTTGAAACATATTCTGCGGAACGGCCCCGGGTAAGAGTGGCCATAACAGCCCCAATGCTTGTGGTAACCAGTCCACCCGTTACATCAACTAAAATTTCGCTGTCCTTTAATTTTTTATCTTTCATATCATCAAAGAAGGCATTTACCTGGTCATATATAGCTTTTACGTCGGAGAAATCGATTCCAGTGGTACCTTCAGGATATTCGCTGATATAAAAATTACTTTCAGGAAAAAACAAATTTATAAGTTTTGTAAAGTTATCAAAATCATTGTGAGTTTGGGTTGATGTTATAACATATAAATATTCTAGCCAATTCTTATGATATTCTATAGCTTTCACTGGCATTGCCCAGGACCAATTTTGGTCAAAAACGACTCTAAATGCATGAATAATATTAGAATTATTTGATAAAATTTCGATGATTTGTTCCCTTTTATCTATGTTATTTGCCTCAGGAATTCTTTCCTTGAAAAAGTTTTTTTCTGCATTAGAAATCCTGCCAATTGGGCTTAAAAAAACTAATAATGATTTAACTGGTTGAGGGTTTTCATCAACATTAACTACAAGAGGGGAGAAATATTTGTTCAATCTTTTTATACCAAATATAAAATAACCAATAATTAATAAGCAAATAACCCACTGAATCATTCTGGCTATGGAAACTTCAGTAGACAATATTTTAATTGATGGTATGAGGACAATTTGAGATAATAGCTCGGAAAGTAATTCAGGTAGCCACCCAGAAATTATTATAAAAAGAATTACAAGTAGAAGAATCCTGAAAGTTGGGTACTTTGAGCCAAAAATGGTGGCAAAAAAATTTCTGGTCGCAATGAGACTTTCATGATTTGGCTGGTATTTAAGTTTTGATTTACGCATGTTTTTAGTCCCCAATATTTAAATTTAATTTAAGTCAGATGCTTTTTTTAAAGGATGCCGCTGCTGATATTCAGCTAGTGAGGGATAATTTGATATAGGAACTGGGTCAAAAGAAAGAAGTGCTTTGAGTTCTTTTAATCTTGGATGATCCCATAAGCTTGCTTGGTTGCAATATTTATTCCAGTTAAGTTTATCTTTTATGAATTTTTCAAAAATTTTAACATAATTTTCAATGACAATTTTATCAGTCGTGATAGAATCCAACCACTCGGATTCCAGCGATGAGTATCTAGTTACTCGGTTTGAAATAAATAAATTTTCAACTTGGATTGTTACAGAACCTAACCCCAGGGGTTTACCCATGCCAAGCTTATGAGCACAATTCTTAGGTAAAGATAAAACAAAAAGCAGAGCCCCCAGTTCCACATCAGTTAGATTCTCAAAACGAATTCTGGCTTTGAATTCATTACGAGCGCTAATAGGGGTTATAACTGTATGCTGAGTATCGTATTTGGCTATTATGTCTACTATTTTTTTGAGGTCTTCTTTTTCATTTATCTTCCTTAACAAATCATTAGTTATTTCGAAATAACTTTCAGTTTCATTATTTTTTATTTGTATATTATGGTTCTTCAGGAAATCTATTTCGGTACTCTTTAATTTAGTTGCATCAAGTTTTATTGAACCTTTAAAATCAAGGTGTTCCTCAGTATGATGCCAGTATAACTTATAGCCCCTAATAAGATTATTATTATTATTGTAGTCTTTAAGTCCCCGATAACCTCTAAATTTATTATACTCATCAAATTTTTTGTTAAAATTTTCTTGCTTCAAATAAAACTGAAAACAGGTAGGTTTGGGCTCTGCCAGTATTTTTGGTATGCAGATGGGCTCAAAATCTACGTTGCCTAATGGAAAAGCATCTTCAAAAAAGACTCTTGAGGCAAAAGATTTCTCATTTCCAAAAATAGCCTCAGGAATATCAACCAGATTATCCTTAAGCAATGCTGGGGGAACAAGGTCTCTTATTTTGTATTGATAAGGGAAACGAAAGTAAGGTGTATGGCCAAAGGCGATGACCTTTTCATTCCCTGATGGATCTTTGCCTTTTAAATAAAAACAGGGAAGCATTGCGTTTTGCTGATTAGTTGATAAAGCGTCCAATAAATCAATTAAATTGACGGCTTTTCTGTATTTGTCTTTCTTATAAGCTTCTATGAACTCAGGGACTATATCTAATGCTGGAGCCCTATTATCAGGTGGCAAAATGATATGCTGCATGTGTTTATGCGGTAGAGGGCCAGTGATAATCAAGTAGCCTTTTCGATATCCGTCGATTTCAGTATCTGAAATCTTTGTCACTATTAAATAGAAGAGTTTAATTTGACCCCCTCTGTGCTTGTGCACTGGACCTGGATCATATCTAAAATAAACTTTTTGAAAGAAGTAATTATCGTCCAAATGAGTTTCCGGTATATTGAGATTAATCAAATCATTTTCGATTCGAAATACATAAACATTTTCACCATTTACTTTAATTGAGTCTGAAGGCTTTATGCGATATTCACCGTTAATTTTTGTTAAAAAGCCGGCGTAACATTTCATACGATAGCATTCCGTACCGTTGTAATTAATATTCTTTGTAAATAAGTTGTTATATTTATCTCTTAAATCCAGCGATTTATCTCCAAGGGCACGGTAGAAAAACTTTCTGTCTCCATCAAACTGAGTAAATTTACCAAAGGTGACAATCTCCATCATGATTCTTATCATTCCCCTGAGGGAAGAGCCGGGAATACGGACTTTTTTTCCGGGAGAGAAGAAGTCAGGGTTAATATAGCGATCTTTATTTTTTTCTTTTTCAGTTTTTTCTTTTAATTCAGTGTCAATTAAAGCATCGCGGATATAAAGCGGAGTTAATGTTGTTAATTTGATGTCTATGTAACCTGTTTTAAGATCGGGCAAATAAATATTCAATTTAAGTGCCTTTTCTTGGTCTATTATTTTCCCTGGGTAGCAGGTAGCTTCTACTGGATTTTCATTTAATGGAACAAAATTGTAGGGTGGATTTAAAATCTGATGTGGTGGATTTAGTGCTAGCTCACGTCGTTGATTATGCTGCTGTTCTCTATTTGGGTTGAATTGCTCACGATTGTTTTGTCGGTATGGTCGTCTCCCAGAATTTCTGTGGTCCTGTCTTTGATTATAATGATTGGGCATTATCATTCTCCTTATTTGGGATGCTAATCAAGTTAAAATTAATAAATCTATGGTCGCTATAATAGGCTTGATAGCTAGTGGGATTCCATTCAATATAATTCCGTATTCTTATAGAAGCGAGATATTCTCTGCCAAACTTGGTCAGATCATAGCCATTAAATACTGAGGCAGGAAGGATAATCTCGGTTCCTCTTTCCTCAGATAATTTAATCCATTGTTTATTCAGGCATTCTGCTTTTGTTCCGAAGAGTATCTGGTTGACGTCTACGGCGTTTATCTCTTTAGCAGCTTCTTGGCTTTTATCATCAATCCTTATACGGCCATTAAAGCCTCCTTTTTCTCTATTAGAGCTAAACAATAAAATTTCCATATCTTCATTAAATAATCTGAGTGACTGCAGATATGTTGGATTAAAGGAAAGATGGGGGGGAATTTCTAACAAAATATTATTATCGTTTAAGGACCATTTTCCAATGATGACAGCATAATCAAGATAAGATACAAAATAACTCGTTAAGGAACTGATTAAATCGGGGAGGTGAAAGTTTTGAGATTGGTCAGAATGTATTATTAAATTCTTAATTGATTTACCTTGCTGTTGGTTGTGGTCTTTTGTGATTATATTTAATGATTTTTGATCAGCGGATTCATTCCCGTTGGAGGTGTTTGAGATATCAATCGAAGTTGATTTGATTCTTTCTAAATATTTAAGCCCGTTTTCTTTTTCTGCCGTAGAAATAATAATTTTTTCCATAATTTGCTCCCATGATTTTATTTAACAAGCTGTCCATTGACCTGATTTTGATTATTATTTTCTAATAATTTTTGGTTTTCTTCACTTATTCTATTCTTTAAGGCTTCAATATATTCGTTTAGCTTTTTCAAGCAATCATTGCCAATCTGGTTATCCTGTTTTTTTATTACAATTTTCTTATTATTATTTTGATTAGTATTTGAATATTCAATTACGAACGATTCTTTAGATAAAGAATTATCTTGGTGAGTTGTAAAATATAGTTTGGCTGAAGAACCTTCAAAAACACCCCTGCCAATAGCTTTTTCTCCGCCTACAGGTAAATCACCCGTCCAGAGGTCTTTAAGAAGTAATAAAACGAGACCTACTTCCCAGTCTTCATAATCTTCTATAGTCAGAATTATTTTTATTAAAGCGCTTTCTTCATTAGAAAATACAGGCATTTCTTCTATAAGAGCTGAACCTAAAGCTCCGCCGGTAAAGCGGTCTATTTTGATTCTGGTCTGCTGTTCCAAAGGATAATGTTCTAATGATATTTCGTTTACAAACAATTTACCCCGTTTGGAGTTCCCCTGCCTTTTAGAAGCTGAACCGAAGAGATTATTTAAGAGGGATTCAGTTATAGCTTCATATCTTGTCTTATCAATGCTGTACCCAAGGGTATTGATAATTCGTTCTGCCCTTGACCTCAGTGCTCCCTTCAGGGAAGGGCCGCTTATCACCGGTATGCCGTTTGAGTGAAGGCTTACTGCATCTGGCTTGATAGGATCAACTGAATAATCTCTTATAATAAAGGAAGTTTTTAAATGCATATTTGCTTCAAGCCTAAATACTTTAGGCTTGGCGCCTTTAATTTCTGGCAAATTATTTAATTCATTTTTATATGATTCATAATTGCCACTAAGCCAGTCAATAAAGGATTGTTTATTGTTGAGATTAAAGAAGTAATACGTTAAGTCTTGCCCATTATCTAAACCTATTAATCCAAACCCAGAGGTGGTTTTGGCACCAAGCCGTATTTTTTCTTTGAAAAGAGCTCTAAATAGAGAAAAGGCTTTTTGGATTATTGCAGCGTTTTGACCATCTTTATCTATAGCCTCAAGGTGAAGCGCAAAAGTACCATTTTCAATTATCTGGTATTCATAAAGTAATTTTTCGGCCGCCCTGCCTGTGGAGGTATCAATTTTAACCCCCGCTCTTGTGCCTACTTTTATGTTCTCACATACGGGTAGATCAGAGAAATGCAAAATGCTTTGTTGAGCCTTGTCGGTTTGGGTGTATCCCCAGAGCAAGTTAATCTCATAATTTGTAAGATAATTAATTGAAAGGTGTCTTAGTACACCAGCCAGAGATGTACCAGGAATAAAAGGCTTACCTTGAGCGTCGAGTAGAAGGTCCAGGTCCGTTTCTTCTGATTCGCCTGAGCCAATGATTACCGGCGAATATAATTTTAATTTTCCCGTTAAGATATGGATATGTTTTTCCATAATTTAGTCCCTTTCCTTCTAAGGTGTTTTTTTCTGCAGTATTTTTTGTTTATGCCTCAGGGCTGTTATAAAAGTTTTTAAATATAGATATTCAAGGTCGCTTTTCATTTCATCCAGCAAATTGCTTTCTAAGGCATTAATGAATGATCGCAAATTTCCATCTGGCTGTGCTAGCAAAATTTTCTCTTTTAATTCTTCTGAATTTAGATTAATTAGCGAGTCAAAAAGATTCTGATTTGTGTTGTTTGTTTTTATTTTTTTCAATGACTCTTGATAAGCAGGTCGGCTTTTATTTAAGAATTCTTGTTTAATCTTTTCAATGGTCCTAAATTCATAAATAGCTTTTTCCAGCCGAGCCAGAGGACCTTTGCTGGTATGGCCTAAGCTTTCTTCATCAATCTTATTTGCATCTTCATAGGCAACAGCTTGTGTGGTTCTTCTCAAATAATTTTTGATGACTTCAATGGCTATATTTTTAGCCTGGTTGTTGTCCGGCCTTTGAAGTGAAGAAATAAGCTCATTAATGTCAGCAGATGGAATTTGGTTAGTTTGTGGTTGGTTATAGTAAGAAATATTTGCCTTTTGCCAGTTAATTTTAAAACGGCCAAATCCCTCTGCAGTTCGTTCACCTAACCCGAGAAAGTAAGCTTTTTTAAAGCTCGTGTTATTCAGAAGATCCTCATTAGTTCTTATTAACAGGCAGGAGCCTGCTCTTATAGCCACGTTAGTGGGGCGTCTGAGTTTCCAGACTGACACATAATTTTCTATCGTCTTTATCCTTAAAAAAGCCTTTTCTATTTCTATTTTAAGAGAATCGATTTGAAGAAACTCTTTTAAAAATTCCTGAATAGAGGCTTTGTCTGTACAAGGATAGCCTCTCTTATTAACAAGAATAGCGTCTGATATAAAGGTTAGCACAAAGCTATCATTATTGAGATTAATATCTTCATTAAAATCTTGTGGTGGGTTTAATTTTAAACTGACCCGGCCGTACTGGCTGTTTTTTGACCGACCTATGTAGAAATCCTGGCTCTCTTTATTATTAAAGAAGTCCAAGAAGCTATTTGCAAGGTCATCATCTTCGAACCTGATATCTCCTTTAAATAGCTGATCCTGGGCGAGGCCTTCATAATTAAAAAACTTATTTTCCTCCGGTGCGCCCGTTTTTTTATCTCTTTGATGATGAAAGAAAAAAGATTTTTCTACCTGCTCTATTGAAAGTCCATTATTTTCTATGTTGCCATATCCAAGAAAAGGTTTGGTTTGTTCAATACCTCTTTCTTCTCTGGTTTCAAGTAAAAGGTCTATGATTTTGCTTTTATCATTTTTCTCATGTTGAAGAGAAAGCGGCAGGGGATAATTTTCTTTGATTGAGTTGCCTTGATTATGAAGTGTGGCAATGTAAGCATTTCCGAAAGATACTTTATTGCTCAGGAAATAATTATAGAAAGTTTGGTCTTCATGAGCGTTAGTGGTAGATAAACCCTTAAGCTTTATATATGAATTAGCAAACAGGCCGCGGATAACTGTCCCGGGGATAAAATCTTTTGTGTAGGCCAGGAAACTTAGACCACCTGATTCAGAGAGGATAACAGGAGCTTCGGTTTTTAAAATAAATTCTATTAATCTCATTTGTTCCCTCCGTTTAGCCAGGTGATAGCCCCTTCAGTTAAATCTTTACCACTGCTATCAGCCAGGAAACAATCTAGTTCGCCAAATCCTCTAGTTCTTTTTGTTCCCATTCTTTTCAAGTTTTTACAGGCCAGGGCGAGACAATAAATAAGATTTATATAATTATTATTCATGTTTTTTCCTAATATATCCTTATCTATTTTTAAATCACCCACGAAAGTAATTCCTTTTTTGAGCACTCTTATAGTCCGCAGGGAATGAGGTAAAGCGGTTTCTGTAATCTGGTCAATGGCAGTTTGTTGCCTGAGATAGGTGAAGGCTTCAATGATTGATTCCTGGTTAAAAATTAATGGATATATTAAACTCAGCTTTTTCAGTGTATCCTTTAATTTCATATAATCCTCTACAAAGAGGTTAGAGAAGTAAACAGGGGATTCTAAGTCCTGGCCTGGTTTTCCAAAAAGCAAAATAGGATCCAAACAAACAGTTGAGCTAATATTCAACACCTGACAAACTTCTTCATAGGATTCCCTCAATAATCCCTTAATTCTTTTGGCTGGAACGTATGGGATTCCCAGGTCGTCAAAAACAATATCCTGGTCAATAACAGAGCCGAAGCCCTCTCCAGAACCAGGCAGAGCATCCGACTTAAATGTTAATTTTATAAGGTAGGTATCCATTACTCCCCCTTAGAAAGTTTAAAATGGATAAAATTCAGCAAGTTCAATCATGTCAAAATAAGGAGTACAATGATTGCCGTAGGTTTGAGTATCCCAGATTTTATTTTGGAAATTCCCTCCCGGATAAGCAGGAAGGGTTAGACCTCTAATTCTTAAATTGTTCAAAAAGGCTTTGGCCGCGTTGTCATCTCCAAGGGCTAAAATCTTTCTTAAATCTAAAACTTTTGAACGATGTATAGTATCCATCAGGTTTTTAGCACCGTTTTTCAGGGCTGAAAAACTGTAAATCCCGGTGCTGGTGTTATCTATCTTATATGGCCTTAAATACAAAGGTCCTTTATGAGTACGATAATGTTTTTCTCTAATTTCATTTATGGTGCCGGTAAACCCGCCATAGGCAATGTGGAAATCAATCCAGCTTCCTGTATCGTTTAATTCTTTACGTCTCTTTTTCGCTTCAGCACAAAGCTCTTCGGATAAGCGGTAGGCTCTATAAAATGGCATATGAGATTTGGTTATCAGAACACCAGCTGATAAGCTGAAATTACTATTGAACTCATTAATATTAGTAAGATTATGATAATTTTCTATGAATTTTTCTGTCAGCCAGAGGCCCAGTTTTCCATGACAAATGAAGGTAACATCATCCCCGCCCAGGATAATAGGCCTTATAGGCAGGTAGAATGAGCCATTGTTTTTAGCTAATTCTAAAAATTCTTGAAAGCGTGGACTCTTATTTAAAATCTCATCTATTAAATTTTGTATGGTAATTTTCATTGCCTCAGCGGTCTTGTCTTTAAGGAAAGATGATAAATTTCTCGTAGCAATTAGATTATTACAATTTCTAAAAAGCTGACCTGTAGAGTTGCCGTCAATGTGAACTATGGCTATATAGTTTTCCTGTCCCTTTTTCTGGCCAAGCTTGTCTATTTCCAGGGGGAAATCATATTGTAGGTTGGGGGGAAGTAGGCTTTTAAATCTATTATTGGCTTCGGCTGTGTAGTTAAGCTTTGTCTTAAGAATGCTCGATATGAACCCATATTCTTCGTCCTGGTATATTTCTTTGTTGCCACCGCTAAACTGACATTCAGCTGTAAGGCCGTGTCCCGGGATAAATACATTAACCGGGTATGAAACTTTGATTTCTTCTAGTTTTTCAAATAATTTTTTTATAGAATTAACATAATTATTATCATTAAAGTCAAAATCATCAATAAAAGCGGCGGCTGGTATAAGTCCGGGAGCTTTATATAAGAGAAGGGCAGTCCATTCTTTGATGAATTCCTTAGCTTTATTAACTTCTCTAGCTTTATTAACTTCTCTGAAAAATAAAAGAGCGTTGCCCCCTCCAATATAACCGACTTCGAAATCAGCACCATTAAGAATTTGAATGGTTTTAGAATTATTTTTCCAGGCAGTTAGATCAATAGATTTGCCACCATACAGATTTTGCAATACCTTAAGTATTGGTTCGTCATAAATCCATTCCACAAGGTAAGAAGCGCCAACAAATTCCCGCAGTTTTCTCCCGCTGAAAATGTATTTCTGAATAGATACTGTGTCCAATAAGACGGCCGTAACTGTTTTATTATTTGATAAGCTTTGCGTGTTATTTGCCATTGTGTTTTCCCTCGATTAATCTTTTAATTTAATAGCCTTATTAGCAATTTTTTTAATGATGTCAATCTTTGTTTTATCATACTTGAGAAAAAAGTTTCCATCTTTTTTTCTTATCATGGTCAGGGTTTTCTCTAAGCCCGCATGAGCGATAAAGTTTCTTGGGTTGGGTTGTGATTTTTTGCCATTTAAATCAGGTTGGCAAATATCAATAACAGATTTCCACTCCGGCTTAGATTTGTCAAAAATATATTTTGAAAAATAGTGTTTTTCGTTAAAAATAGTTGCTCTTATATTTAGAAATTTTTTGAATACAGAATCTGCCATAGCAGTAAATGCATCAAAGCTGATGTCGTCTTTTTGAGTTATGCCCTGGTTAGATAACAGCTCGGCCAATAAATAAGCTTTGTTAATGATGGCAAATTCTTCGGTAAAAGAAAGCTCCCTTTTTACTATAACAACAGTATTTTCTTTGCTAACTTCTATTTTCTGGAAAAAAAGATTGGTTGCATTATCTATTATTATTTTCAGCTCATTTGGTTCTATGAAGAAAGTATAAATAGCTAAGGGAAGGCCATAAAAAAGGGCACAAAAAAATGTGTTGATATCAAGTGGGGTTATGTTAGAGCCTATTAGCGCCTTTTTTTTATCGTAATTATCTGTGATAGGCTTTAATAAACTTATCTTATTGCTGCCATTATCTTCTATATATTCGTGTGGAAAATGTGGTCTTATTTTTGTTTCTTCTTCAACCGGGTGAATAGTAAGCGGAGACCGGTTGGAGCTATTGAATACAAATGGTTCTGAGTTATAAACAAAGAAGTGGACATTACTGAAGATGTCGATAATTTGAACCAATTCTTTTATAGCCCGATAGGTGAGGGCGGGCATAAAGTTAATTCCATGAGTCAAATCAAGATGGATTTCTAAAAAATCTTTTTTATTTTTGTCAGGGTATTTAGTGGAATGTTGGATTTCTATCTGTTCAATAAATATTGTTATTAGCTCATGTAGGACAACATGATAAAAGTCCTGTAATTTCCCAAGAAAAGTGGATGAAGGAAAATATCCTCCTCCAGGAGGAATAACTATTATTACCCTTTTTTCTGGAAGATAATTGAAAATTCCGTTTTCCTGACAAAATTTCCTTATCTTATCTTCAGCACTTTCCTTTAGGCTTTTATATGTTAATTCTTTCGTTGGATTAATATCAGCTATAGTATCAAGGCCGAATATGATTACAAGATCTGGATTCAATGCCTTTATTAAGGGTAAAAGTGATGTTTTAGACTTGTGGATTTGACCGCAAAAATTATACTCTACCTCATTCCAGAATGATGGATTCCCCCACGTAGCAATAAGAACTCTTTTGCCCATCCCTAAAATAATCTAAGAAATTGAAAGTTAATTGTCAACATTTTTTTTGTCGGGGGAGATAAAGGTCATAATAACTTGTTAATAAAGATAAAATTCTATTATCAAATGCGAAAGATTAAAAGATTATTATCAGGTTCTAAGGAAATTAAATTGATTTAATTAAAAAGGATAACTGGGAGACCTCCTGCTCTTGTTATCCACAGCCTTTTCAACGAATGAAAATGAATATGATTCGGTTGTTATTTTGAATAAATATTCTGAAAGAAAAGACCCATAAAATAGTATAGGCAATTTGGAAATTAGCTAACCACCTAGTAGTTGAGGTGCGTTTTATCGCCTATTTATTACTAAGGGGCTGTGCCATAAATAACAAGTCATCGTCCCCATACCTGGGGATGTCCCTTCCGGACATGCGGAGTGCTGATAATCATTTATGAAATGTTTCCGTCCCCATACCTGGGGATGTCCCTTCCGGACTATTATGCTCGGGCCCTGGGATAAGTCCCGGGTTGGGTTTCCGTCCCCATACCTGGGGATGTCCCTTCCGGACATTTTATTGCCGAGGTTGAGACGAGGGCCGGAAGGGTTTCCGTCCCCATACCTGGGGATGTCCCTTCCGGACTTTATTATCTTGAACG
>Ga0315298_1006045_pt1 | contig 16759 bp, 12 predicted proteins | sample WHS_1_MG_FD_203077 | JGI IMG/M metagenome (GOLD analysis project Ga0315298, IMG submission 203077) | Extremophilic microbial mat communities from Washburn Hot Springs, YNP, Wyoming, USA - WHS_1_MG | ecosystem: Environmental > Aquatic > Thermal springs > Hot (42-90C) | place: USA: Wyoming...
AACTCCTCTGTGACCAGAAAATTGGTACGCACAGAACGTCCAAAGTCGCCCCGTGCGATTTTGCTCAGATAACGCAGGTATTGAATGGGGATAGGGTCATCAAGGCCATAGGCTTTCCTGAAGCGCTCCACCTTCTCATTCGTGGCATGTTCCCCCAGCATGACATCGGCGGGGGTGCCTGGAACGAGGTGCATCATGGTGAAAGTGATGACCGAAATCCCCAATAAAACAAAAATTAATAGCATTAAACGCTGGACAATATAGCGAGTCAATGGCTATCCCCTTGTCAGGCTACAGTGCAGGGAGAAGAACCTCCCTGCACTGTAGGTTAGATTGGATTGCGGACGAACCTATTCTCCCTTGAATCCGCCGAAGAAGTCAGCAAAGTAGACATACTCATTGGTGTGGGCGGTGTTGCGGTAAGGATGGTTCGGATCCCAAGCCCGCTCGATGTTAAAGACCACCGCGTCGGCATTAAAGTCCGTGCCGTCATGGAACTTGATGCCCTTCTTGAGCTTGATCGTCCAAACCAAACCGTCGGCGGAGACTTCAGGCATCCCATCGGCTAGCTTCGGCTCGATTTCGGTCGAACCCGGCTTCCGGGCGTACAATCCTTCAAAGATCTGGTTGGTGACCATGAAGGATTCGCCGTCCGTCTCGTCCCAAGCATCCAAGCCCACAGCATCTCCAGCCCGGCCCCAGATGAACGTGCCAGTGGGGGTCTCGATATTCCACCAGTACTCCAAATAGAATGGGTCGGGGACGATGCCTTTGATTTCCTTCTTGGCGGCGAAGGCACCCGCGTTGTGCATCACCGGCACGCCTAGAGCAATGTCGTGGATGCGCTGGTTGGCTTTCTTGTACAACTCAGTGCGTTTGGCAATGTCAGGCTCTGACCTGGCTTTGACCAGCAGGTCATACAGCTCCTTGTCAGGCGGGCCCTTGGCCCAGCTATCAGTAGAGCCGCTGAAGAAGGTGAACAGGTTGTTGTCTGGATCGCCAAAGTCAGACATCCAGCCCAGCATCCACAGGTCAGCTTCGTCGTGGCGAATCTTATACAGGTAAGTACCCCAGTCGTAGGTCACCAGGTGGCAGTTAATGCCAATCGCCTTGAGTTGGCTTTGGATAATCTCCGCGATCAGCTTTGCCTCAGGGAAATAGGAACGACGCACCGGCAGGTACCACAAGTACAGCTCGAAGCCATCGGGATAACCAGCCTTGGCCAGCAGTTCCTTCGCCTTAGTGGGATTGTACTCATAGTCTACGATTTCGTCATTATACCCCCACATCAGCGGAGGTAAGTATTCCTTCGCTGGCTGCCCCGTCTCGGGTGCAACTGCTTTCACAATGGCTTGCTTGTCAATAGCATGGTTGATGGCCTGACGCACTTCGAGCTTATTGAAGGGTTCGCGGTCCGTGTTCATGCCCAGGTAGCCGATGGTGAATGCCGGGCGCAGGTACAACGCGAGATTCGGATCCGCCTTGACCACGGGGATGTCATCAGGCCGTATGCTGTCGGCACCGTCAATCGTCCCTGCCTGCAGTTCCAGGAGCCTGGCTGTATCCTCCTTGATAACACGGAAGACCATCTTCTGCAGCTTGGCTTTTTCACCCCAGTAATCGTCGTTGCGCACGATGGTGATGGTATCCTCTGGCTTCCACTCTACGAACTTCATCGGCCCTGTGCCTACGGGGTTCCGGAAGCTCTCGTCCATATACTTCATTACCGCGGCGGGGCTCACCATGGGCATCATCGCCGAGGCCAACTGCGCCAGGAAGGGAGCATGGGGACGATGGAAAGTGAACCGTACGGTGTAGTCATCCACCTTCTCCACCGACTTTAATACGCAAGCCGCTTCTGGTGTCGGCGTCGGTGCAGCGGCTACTGCTGCCTTGATCCATTTCTCCTCGAGCTGGGCGATAAGGCCCTTCTCTTTCACCGCCTTGAGGCCTTTGTTAATGGCTTCCAAGATCTCGGGGGCATTCTTCTTCACAGCAATGCCATAGTACTCCTCGGTGAAGGGTTCGCCAACGCTCTTGATCTTATCTGCATATTTTGCGACATAACCCGCCACCAATGGGTTGTCAGCCACTACGGCGTCAATCTGACCATTGACGAGATCTAGGAACGCCTGGTCAATCGTGTCATAGTTCTTGAGCGTGGCCCCAGCAATCTTTTCCACCTCCATGGCGCCGGTCGTACCAAGCTGCGCTCCCACTACTTTGCCCGCCAGGTCTGCTGGGCCTTTGATACGGTCATCACCAATACGCACAGCAATGAGCTGGCCAGCGTTGTAGTAGGGTTCGGAGAAATCAAATTGCTTCGCCCGCTCTTCCGTGATGGTCATGGCCGAGATAGCCGCGTCGTATTGGCCAGTGGCCATACCTGCTAGCAGAGGATCCCAAGCGACGTTGACGAATTCCACCTCAAAGCCAGCCGCTTCGGCAATAGCCTTCATCAGGTCAATGTCGAAGCCTACAAACTCTTTGGTTGTTTCATCAACGTACTCGAACGGCGGCCAGGTTGCATCAGTAGCCACTGTGATTTTGAGCTTGGGTTTTGGCGTGGCTGTTGGTGGCACTGGCGTGGGTGGAACAGGAGTCGGCTTGGGTGTCGGCGTGGGCGTTGGCGTAGCCGCTGGTCGGCAAGACGCCAGCACCATACTAATTACCACGAAAACAGCGATGAGAGTCCAAACCTTGCTTTTCACTTTTGCCCTCCTCTATCCTTTCTTTCTGTGGTCTACAAGCTGGAAACCAAAGGGACCCCACCCCGGTGTAAAAGCCCAGCGGTTCACCTGGTTTGGCTAAGGTAGAATCACCCCCTTTTGAGTCCTGCAAACTGCTGGTTCACAGATATAGATGGCACTCATCATAAGACGGAAGAAGCACCGCCGTATTTCTTTTTAAACTTTTCACCACATTCTGCGCTTTTTGGTTCAATGACCGCTCCGAACCAAAAAGCGTTGAACTCCTTCCAGGAGAGCTTGGCTCGCCGCAGAACCTATCTAGACATCTTTACCCATGTCCTCAATGACGTGCGAGCCCCGTCATGCTCTTCGCATGAAGAGAGCCGTGGAAACAAGAGGCGGAATCCCTTCGAACCAATGACGACAAGCAACGGATGGCCCTCTCATAAGAGACAACGCTGTTTCGAAGCCGAATTATACCACAAATCCACTATTTGTCAAACAAAGCGTATCTGCTTTCACACGAGATTGGGAGAGATGTGCCCGATCTAGCTGAAAGATATAGGGGAAAGGGGTTCCATAACTTGAGACCTGGCATAAATATCTCCCCAGAGGAGTGCATTGTCTATAGATAGCAGGGTTTCATAGAGGATATTCGCAGTTACCCACGTGGGGAGGAGCCATTGCGTAGAGTCATTAATGCAAGCATTGAAAACAACCGGCCCTATGGAGAGGAGATAGTCCATACAGTGTTTGGCTTCCGGGAGAAACTCTTTGACGAATTCGAACGAAATGACAGGGATAGGTCGCGTCAGGCCCCTGAGCACCGCCTCTTCATAACCTTCTACATCAATTTTGCAGAAAGCAGGTACACCATACGTTTGGATGAGGGCATCTAGCGTAGTTACAACGACTTGCTCTGAATGGGGCCATTCATGCTCTCTGGAAAACCTGCCTTCCTCTCTCCATTTCCGGGACATTGTAGAGATTTCCGGAGCCTCTTCGCATACTGCTAGCTCTGCATACCCTTCCTGCGCGCCAACAGCTTTGTCAACGATAATTACATATGGATCGTTGCCAAACCGCTGGTAGAGTTGTCTTAGACAGGTGCGCTGTGGCTCCACGCAGATTACTTTTGCTCCTAATTCTCTGAAAATGCGCGTCCTCTCCCCTGTGTGCGCCCCGATATCAAAACACAAGTCACCCTCTTTAACGAATTGCGCATAAAATGCGATCAATGCACGACGGCGACGCAGGTTCCAGGGAGCATAGTGCGCCATATAATCTTTGATGATTTTCGCTGGTTTGTACAAACGGAGGGATTTCAACAGCCTGATGAGCCACTTCTTCACAATCTGTAATCCTTCTGCAACATCAAGTGATGGGAATTAAAAACAACAAGTTCACCCTGTCGCATAGATCCTGGTAAACAGTAAACAAAGAGCCGCCAGGTAAATCTGGCGGCTCTTTATCAAGATCTAGCACCGAGGTTATTTGTTGATGCCGTTGTAGGTAGTGAAGTTGTCTCCGTAGTTCATCGGATAGCGCGTATCCACATCGCTGCGGTGAGACATATTGGCAATACCCACAATGTTCTTGGTGCACACTACAACCGCGGAACCGTTAAAGTCTTGCCCAGGTATTACGTTCGGCAGGAACTGGCTCCAGCTCTGACCAGGACCGAGTGTAAGCGGCCCAACGACTACATCCGTCCGCCCAGACATCGAATACGTAACGGTGAAAGTGCCTTCCTCATCGCTCACATTCTGGATCTGGATACCACTGCAGTATCCATAGAACTTGGAGGTAACCTGAGGGAAGAGCACCGTGGTAGTCGCCTGGCCATCGAGGAAGGCGTTGTACGTAATGCCCTGGCCTTTGGTGCGGTTATCCTCATTGACCGTAGCAATAACTGGCTGGCTGGCAGTGATAATCGCTGAGCCGGAACCAGCAACGGTAGCCATTTCTGGTGGCAACTGCGCTGGGCTACCCATATATGGCCCCCATGCCTGGCCTGGACCAATAGCGGGTGAGGTCTGTGTATAAGTATTGGCGCCGAATTTGTACTGTACGGTGACAGTAGTTGACGCTGTCCCCACATTTTGCACCCTCAAGCCGCTTTGGTACCCGTAGTAATCCTTTACCACGCGCGGAGCGTACAGCTTGGTAGCCCCAGATGGCAATCCGTTGTAGCTATGGAACTGAGCGGTTGCATCGCTGGTGCCGACATTGTAGAAGTTGCAGATCACGGCAATGTTCTTGTTTGCCTCGATCTTTGCCGAGCCAGCGAAGCCACTGGGCAGCCCTGCTTCATTCTCTTGACGGAATACATAGGTTGAATAGGGATGTAGACTTTGTGTATTCGTCGCTACCTGGGCGCCAGTAGCATCATAGTATCGTACCGTGACAGATGCAGTATCGGCGGTGGTATTCTGCACAGCGATATAGGAACTCCAGCCGCCGTAAGCTGCTTTCATGACCTGCGTTACGTACATCGTGGTGCCAGCCTGTGCCTCTGGCACGCCGCTTGCCGTACCTACACGGTTCGGGCTGGTTGGGCTAGCTCCGCTTCCGGATGGGAGCTGGGTGTTAATGATCGCCGCTACTGGCCGATCAGATCCAATGACCACCGAACCGATGAAACCGTCAGGCAAGCCAGCAATGCTCGGCGTATAGTAGGATTTTGCCTTACCAGCAAGGATGGTGTCGGTGAACGAGTGCGCCAGCGTACCTGCGTTAGGCGTGCCTTCCGCCCAATAGAACTGGATAGTCACATTCGCTGGGTTCTCTGTATCTTGGTTCTGAATCATGAAGCCAGAAACCCAAGAGCCGCCTTGAGCACCCACCATACTAGATGCCATTTGCAGGCTAATGACAACAAGCGCAACGCTCAAAAGTAACCGAAACAGTTTTTTCATCTACCTTTCTCCTTTCTTCTTTATCATCAATGGTTTTCCCTCTGCAAACACGAATAAACCTCTGCGCCATTGACCGCGCTAGAACTATTGCCATCATATCATAGAATCCATTATTTTTCAATAACCCGTTTGGGTGATTTTACTACCTAACGCCATTTGTCCCTATAACCGCTGAGCAACCCAGAAGCAAAACGCCTCGCTGATGATCGAAATCACTCGTGCCAAAATGGCTATAATGGCTGCCAATGCCATCGGCAGATGGCATCCAAGGAGAAACGCGAGCATCCCTTCCCTTACTCCAAGACCAGTGGGCACGAAGATAACTGCCAAGCTGAAAAGGGAAGAAGTTGCCCAGGCGAAAGTCAGAGATGGTAAATCAGTGAGGGCTACTGGATAGAGAGCGCTGGTAAGCGTATAGAGCGTCACCCCCAATAGCAGCCATGCGAGGATCATTAGAGCCAGCATGAACCACAATGGTTTGTAGACAATCCGAAGCTGGTAAGCATGCTTACGCCGCATACCCACATACTGCAGCACACGCTGGAGCAACCGAGGCGCAACAATAAGCAGGGCAGTCAGGAACGCTATACCCAGCAACCGCCATGGGCTCAGCTTTGCTAAACCCCAGGCGCGTAGCAACGTTTCAGGCACGGTCAAAACAATCACCCACAACCCCGTTAACACTATGCTGAAGAATTCCAGTGCCAGGCTGACACCGATGAGCCCACTAGGGATCCCTTGACGATTGCAGAGGTAAGCTTTGCCCAGTATCTGCCAGCCATAGCCAGGTAGGTATTTGACGATGTTTGCGCTAAGGTGGACTTTGATATTGGTGCGCAGAGAGAGTTCCTGCCCTAAGCCTGTCATAATGAATGACCAGCATAAACTGCCTATCAGGACTCCTATGGTATAAAGCAATATGGCTAGGATTAAGGGAATAGGGCGCGGACTGAATTCAGCCAGATCAATCTGCCTCAAGCCGTGAATGAGATGATAGCTTAGGTAGATGAACGAGAGGCCCACTATGAATATTGTGGCAACAGTTCTTATCCATTTCGGTAACTGAAAGAGGCTTTTCATCTACACGTTCGTTGCAACCCTTATTTGCCAACCACTTGATGGTAAAGTTGTAACACTTGCTTGGCGGCTTCTTCATTTGAAAAACGGCGCGCACGCTCTAAGCCTTGTAGGCGCAACTGTGCCTGTAGACTACGATCCCGCAGCACCTGTTCCAGGATACAAGCCCATTCGGCTTCATCTTTAGGGTTATCCACAATCATTCCTGCGTTGCCAATTACCTCGCGGATAGCACCGGAGCCTGAGGTTACAATAGGCAAGCCGCACGACATAGCTTCTAAGGGCACTAAGCCAAACCCTTCCTGAAGGGACGGAAAAGCCAGGACTGTGGCACAGTTATAAATAGCCACGAGGTCTTGATCTGGGACAGCCCCCAGCCAGATGACCTCGTCAGACAATTTTTCGTCCTGGATATAATGGAACAGAGCGTCATCACGGGCCTTTTCATAAATTCGCCCCACCAGCACCAACTTGGAAGCAACTCCTCTCTTCCTTAGGCTAGCGATAGCACGCGCCAGAGTCAATAAATTCTTTTTGCGCGAGATGCTGCCCACATGCAGGATAAACGTATCGGGGAGGTGATATTTCTGTTTGACCCGGGCCACCTCTTCAGCAGGCAAGGGGCGAAAGCGGGGGTCACAGCCGGGATAAATGACTTGGATACGTTCCCTAGGTATTTTGTAATAGGTAACAATATCGCGCGCTGTGTCTTCAGAAATGGCAATAATCTGCTGTGCTTGTTGCAAGGTAAGCGGTTCGATAAACCGCCAATAGATGCGGTCACTCCAGGGGTAAACATCAGGACAGATGAAAATACTGAGGTCATAAACAGTTACTACGGTTGCCCCTGGCGTGAAGAATGCACCTAGGTTTTTGGCATAGTGTACGAGGTCAACACGTTCCTTTCGTAAGATAATCGGCAAAGCCAATTGTGCCCACAATCTAGCAGCAAAGCGGCCTTTTATGCCTGTGGCATATTGTCGCACGTTATGGGCCGTGAGCGCTTGCTCTCTTTCATCCACAAAGAGCAGATAGGCATTCTCTTGGTCTATTTGGAAAAGAGCGGTTAGTAGATTGAGGGTAGCAGAGCGCCCGCCACCAGGCTGAGTAATACCCAGTGCATCAATGGCAATTCGCATTATCTTTTCCTAGCCAGGGCAAAAATGTCGTCGCAGAATACCCATCGGAATGGATAGTAATGGGATAGGGCGTGCATACAGAAGCGCACGAATCTGTTTTTCTCTTCCTGGTACGACTGGGTGGGTTCCAGCCATACTTTGGCCTGAAAGCCAGCGTCTTGTAATGCCCGTTTTAATCGCCAGATATCCTGCTTATTCACATGAACCGCGGATACAAATTGCCAGCGTTGTTGTGGGTCTCGGGGAAGCTTCTTGCCGCGTATTCGCTGCACAATACGATAAAGAGGGTAGCCAATACGGTAGTACCATAGATTCGGCATAGTGTGGATGATAAGCACTCCTTCCTCTCTGAGCACACGATGGGCTTCCTCAAGAGCATGCTGCAATTGTGCAGGGTAGAGATGCTCCACAATATCCAGCATAAAGATCACATCAAAAGCACCCCTTTTGAAGGGCAAGTGCGCTGCATCAGCCAGTTGAAAATGGGCTGGTCTGCCGCTTATCTGTGTATCGTAGAGAAACGCTGCCCTCTTAGCCAGGCTTATCGCTTCTGGCGAGTAATCAATGCCATAGGCAGTAGCGCCATTGTTTGCACAGTACCACACTACTTCCCCGCGTCCGCTGCCAACATCCAAGACCCTTTTGCCGCTCAGTATCCCAGCCAACCGCAGCGCAAATTGTAACCGGGGGGTGATGTTGCCTTTTAGGAATTCTTGATAGCCATTGCATTCGGTAAGAAAATATTCGCGGTTATAGAGATCTGCTGGCACTGCGGCCTTGTCTTTATCTATGTGCGGCGATCGCTTGTTCATATACTTCCACCATACGTTGCGCGATTAGCCTCCAGGTTAGATTTCCCTCAACCTTGGCTCTACATGCTTTACCATATTGTTGGGCGAGTGCTGGAGAAGCCAGTAGCTCAGCGATTGCCAGCGCTAATTGATGGGGATCCTTTTCTTCTACGAGCAGCCCGTTTTGTTGGTCAACGATGACTTCAGGTATGCCGGCTACCCGGGTGGCTACTACGGGTTTGCCGCAGGACATGGCTTCCAGTAGCACATTGGGTAACCCATCTACATTGCCCTTGTGGTCGTGTACAGATGGTACAACAAACACGTCACATAGATTCAAATAGCGAGGAGTATCTGTCCATGGCACACCACGGACTAGTACCAAATGATCCTGTACGCCCAATTCTTGAGCCAAATGCAATAAATCCTCGCGCAATGGACCTTCACCTGCGATGATCACCCGTACGTTACTAAATCGCTTAATGAGCTCTGGCATAGCCCGTACCAAGTACTCAAAGCCCTTTTTGTACACTAGCCTGCCCAAAGCCAAGACAACAGGAGCATCTGGAGCAATCCCAAGCTGCTCACGCAGGGCATAACGAGAATCGGGGTCCTCGCGAAAGTGGTCATGAGCTACACCATAGGGAATCAGTTGGGCTTTGCATGATGAAAGGCCGTGTCTCTGTGCCCGTTCTAGCAGGTCTGCACTGCAGGCGGTAACTTGATTGGCGTGCGCAAAAGCCCAACGCGCAACCCAATTCGCTAAAACGTTTCGCTCTAACATAAAGACATCAGAGCCATGCAGGCTGATAACCAACGGGGTATGAGTGCGCTTGGATGCAAGTGCAGCGACTGGACCGCTTGGGACGACCCAATGAGCATGGATCACATCCAACGCAAACAGGCGCTGCAGGCGGCACAATTCCTGAAATGCCGCAATGGTATAGAAAGGCAACAATAGGTACACCGTTTTCCTGAGCGAAACGTCTTTCTCCAGGGATTTGGCATGACCGATCAAGTACCAACGCTTTCCGACAAAATACCGGAAACGATGGACCTCGACAGATCCATGGAGTTCTTTAACCGCTGGATCATAGGGAGCCAAAACGTGCACCTCATGGCCTAACGCGCCAATGTTTTCTGCCAGAGAGCGTACAAATGTTCCCGCAATATCCCCCTCGAAGCGCGGATAGGAGGATGTAAGCATCCCGATTTTCACAAATTCACCTAAACGTCTTGGGAATAGCGCCCCCTCTGTGTTTCAAAGTTAATTATGAAATTCTGAGGGAAAATTTCGCTAAAAAAGCAAAATCCATTATAATGGTACTAATCCGTAAATCCAAATCCAAGGAGCTCACCGGTGACCAAAATCCGTTTCAGTGCTTTATGCATCCTGGTTTTGCTCATATGGAGTGGTTGTCGGTCTGTTGCTACACTCACTCCAATAATGCCAACGCCTTTGGCGCAGCCAACTCTGACCAAGCCTTCCGCTACCCCAACGATGAAAGTATGGCCAACAGCATCAACCCCTGCCCCTGATGAGCCTGTTATCCCAATTGGCTACAGCGCTGTTTTTCAGGACACCCAACATGCTGTCTCTGGTAAAGCAGTTATGGCGGGCTTGCAAACCATTGTGATTAGCGGCTTTACTTACGACGGTCAAAGTCCCCCTGTGGATATCCGCTTGGTCAAAGGCGAAGATCTAGATCACGCTGTGGCGATTTTGGCAAGGCTTGAGCAGAGGGCGTATGAACAGGAATGGCTAGTGCTTACTGTGCCTAGTCACCTAAAGCCCGGGGATGCAGATAGTATCGCCGTATATTGCGAGGAATTGAAAGCCAGTTTTGGCTGGGGACGATTCCAATAAAAGGCTATTTCGTCCTTCTAACGATCAAATCCGCTAGCAAGCCTAAGACAGCGATCTGAATCGCGGTGAGAAGTGTGAGGGCTGTCGACGGTGCGAAATGAAAGTGGTACGCAATGAGGTCATAGACCCCCTTGATTGCACCGATAGAAAAGAGCGATAGGCTGATAGGCAAGAACACTCTCAGTGGATTAAAATACATAACGGCCCGTACGACCAGGGTGAGATAGTTGTACGTATCGGTAAGGGGATGGAATGTGGACTTGCCTTTGCGCTTGTAGTAGTCAATGGGAATGTATTTGACCGAGTAACCATCGCTGAGAAAGGCAATGGTCAGCGTACTGACCCAGGAATGTGTCGTCGGCAGGATGTTCAAATATTTGAGAGCGATGTCTTTTTTGAAAGCACGGAACCCAGAATTCAAGTCAGGGATTTTAGTCCCTGTTAGGTAAGCAGCAAGGTTACGGATAAACCATTTGGCTGGCGTCCGCAGCAGTTTCCACGTACCCTGTTCCTGGATTCGTGCACCAATGACCATATCGCATTGCTCCATCTGCTGCAGCAGCCTGGGCATGTCCTGGTTGGGATAAGTGCCATCGCCATCCGTCATGATGATGACATCCCCCTTCGCCGCCTTGATCCCCGTGGTGCGCGCCGCTCCCGTGCCCCGGTTCTGTTCGTGATGAAGGAGTGTCACCCATGGTCGGCTGGACACAATTTCCACCGTGCGATCGGTAGAGCCATCATTGACCACGATGATCTCGTAGGGCTTGCCCGTAGCATCCATTGTCTGTTTGATGACATCCAAGTCACTACCAATGGCGGCTTCTTCATTGTAAACGGGTATGACAACGCTAATAAATTCCATCACTGGGCGAAATCTCCTCTGCAGATATTTTTGACTAAGGTTACCTCCAGTATAGCACATGACCATGCACAGCGCAAATCTTCACATACATTGACAGCCTTTCTGAAATGTAGTATCCTATGAGGCATAGGGGGCGTGGAATTGGCGTACGTGCAAGATTACCTGCAGCGACAGCGAGATTACCTGCTGAGCATCAGCCGGGCGATGACGGCTCGGCTTGACCTGCCTTCCTTGCTACAGCTAATTATTAGTAAGGCAGTAGAGATGCTGCGCGGCGAAGCAGGTCTGATCGCGTTGCAGGGACGAGACGGTTCATTTCACGTGCGCGCTAGTATTGGCCTTCCTCCAAGCACGCTTCAACTTTTCGCCCCTCTCTTGACCGATATCCCTCTGCAACGCACCCATTGGCCCATGCCTGATCTTTACACCCGCTTGCGGCTGGTGGCAGCCAGCGCTGCCATCAACTTGCGCCAGGTTGTGGGTCTGCCTCTTACTTTGGACGACAGATTGATCGGCTTGATTTACGTCTTCCGCACCCATGATACAGCCTTTTCTGCCGATGACCGCCAAGTGCTTTCCAGCTTTGCAGACCAGGCGGCGATTGCTGTGCGCAACGCAACGCTCTACCAGCAACTGGCGGAAGAAAAACGGCGGGTGGAGGCTATTATCGAGAATAGTGCGGACGGCGTGCTTATCCTAGATGCTCAATGCCGTATTGAGATCATGAACCGCGCTCTAGCGGAGATAACCGGTTGGACAGCAGAACAGGCCCGTGGTCAACCATGCTGGCGCGTGATCGCGCTGCGCAACGCACAAGGTATTCACCTGTGCGAAACAGAATGCCCACTACGAGCGCTGCAAAATGAGGGCAAACTGCAGATAGAAGGCGACATTATCCGCACGGACGGCCATCGTACCAGTGTCAGCATTACCTACTCTCCCCTCTATGATAACGAAGGTACACTGGTCAATATCATCGGCAACGTGCACGATGTGACTCGCTTCCGTGAAGCAGAAGAAATGAAAGCCATGTTCATCTCCGTGATCTCACATGAACTCAAAACACCGGTGGCTTTGATCAAAGGTTATGCCAGTACCTTGCGCCGTGAAGACGCCCATTGGGATGAAAACACAGTGCGAGAAAGCCTGGAGATCATTGAAGAGGAAAGCGATCGCTTGCATCATTTGATCAATAACCTGCTCGAGGCTTCCCGTATCCAGGCAGGGATGTTGAAACTGGAATTGAGCGATGTGGCTATTCCCAAACTGGCCGCTAAAACCGTAGAACGTTTTCGTGTTCAGGCTACCAAACATGACCTACAACTGGACTTCCCAGAAGATTTTCCTCCTGTTCTAGCCGATGAAGAGCGCTTGCAAGAAGTCTTCTCGAATCTCATCAGCAATGCCATCAAGTACTCGCCTGAAGGCGGCACCATTCGAGTGGGAGGGCGTGTCTATCCCGATTATGTGGAGTTGTATGTTTCGGACACCGGACCCGGTATCCCTTTGGAAAAACAATCCAAGCTATTCGAACCCTTCTACCGTGTCGATTCCGGCCTAGGCCGCCGTACCCAAGGCGTTGGGTTGGGGCTGTTCCTGTGCAAAGCAATTGTAGAAGGGCATGGCGGACGCATTTGGGTAGAAAGCACTCCAGGTCAAGGTGCTACTTTTCGTTTCACCCTACCGCTTAGACAGCCATAACCCGTCACTCGTTACTCATTACTCGTTGCTCACCCATCCACGCTGGCTGCTTTAAAAAGGAGAACCAGACATGACCGAAGCAAAAAAACATATCCTAATCGTAGACGACGAACCGCGCATGCTGCGGTTTGTACGCATGAATCTGGAATTGGAAGGTTATCAAGTCAGTACAGCCTCCAATGGGATGGAAGCCATTGAAAAAGTGCGTGATGAACTACCTGACCTCGTTATCCTGGACATCATGATGCCCGAGATGGATGGATATGAGACGCTGGAGCGCATCCGGCAGATTTCCAATGTGCCCGTCATCATGCTGACGGTAAAGGCTGAGGAAGAGGACAAAGTACGAGGCTTGGAACTGGGTGCCGACGATTATATCACGAAACCCTTTTCACCACGCGAATTGGCAAGCCGGGTCAAAGCTGCCTTGCGCCGTGCGGAAATGCCCTCGCCGGGGCAGAAGACGACCATTGTCATTGACGAGGACCTGGCGGTTGACCTTCAGCGGCGCGAAGTTCTTGTACGGGGCAAGCGCGTCAAACTACGGCCTACCGAATACCGTTTGCTCTATCATCTGGTCAACAATGCTGGCTGGGTGATGACCCACGAAACACTGCTCTCCAAAGTCTGGGGTTATGAGTATCGCGACGACACCCAGTTGCTGCGGCTGTATATTACCTATTTACGTCAGAAAATAGAGCCCGATCCCAGCCACCCTAAATATATCTTCAATGAACGCGGGGTAGGGTATCGCTTTGTGGACTTTCGCAAGGGCCAGACACAGGAAGTGAATTCTGCTAGCTCCCGCCAGCCTGACAGCCGCTCAGATTGATCCCCCTGCATTCCTTTAGGATAGAAGCGACTTTGCCAGCAGACAGAGGTCAGCTAGCCTGAGCAGACGCCTGCTGCAAGGCAGCGAGAATCTTCTCAGGCGTAATGGGCAGCGCCCGAATGCGCACCCCTAAAGCATGATGGATGGCATTGGCAATCGCTGGAGCACTGGATGCCACTGAAAGTTCAGCCATGCCCTTGGCTCCAAAAGGTCCCTGACTATGAGGGTCCTCGACAATTAGGGGCACAATCTCTGGGACCTGGGTGATGCGTGGGACTTGGCATTTGCGCAATGTGTCTGTGACAACATAACCCTTGTCTACGACAAACTCCTCAGAAAGCGCATAGCCCATGCCCATGACCACGCCGCCCTCGATCTGCCCACGGATGTTCTGGGGATGGATAGCCTTGCCAACGTCTTGCGCGGCGATGATCTTGAGCACACGCACCTCACCACTACGCTCATCCACTTCTAAAATGCACGCCTGAGCGCAGAAGCAATACGCTACATGCACGCGGTATTGATCGGGATTTTCTAGAAATCGCCTCTCGTCAAATTCGAGGTTGCGGTAGCACGCGGGCCCTTCATAATACGCCTCAGCGAAAAGGCGATAATTCTGCTGTGCTGCCTGGCGCGCCAACTCAGCGAGCGGAATCGCAATCCCAGTGGTTCTATCTCGAATGCATCCTGCCTCAAAGGTTACGGTATCCCGCTGCAAATCAAATTGGCTGCAGGCATAGTCAAGCAGTTTCTCGCGGAGCTTGGCTACCGCCATCTGGACGGCATTGCCTTGGAACAAAGTGGCTCTTGAGGCGGTGGTCATAAACGAATCAGGGCACGAGGCAGTGTCGCCAGTCACGACAATGATATCACGGTAGGGTATCTGCAGCGTCTGGGCGGCAATTTGTGCCATGACAGTATCCTGCCCCTGGCCCATGTCAATGCATCCTCCACGCAGGATGAGATGGCCTTCCGCGTCCACTTCAGCGATAGCGCCCGCTTTGTCCTCCACGCCTGGACCTAATCCAACGTTCTTGTAGGCTGCCGCAATCCCAACGCCCAGTCGCTTGCCCTTTGCGGGCTGGGGCAGCGGTTGCGCAGCAAGCGCATCTCGTACAGCGGTCAAGCACTCTTTGACCCCGATGCTTTCTGTAACCAGATGCCCAGTAGCCGTGATAGAGCCGGATTCCAACGCATTGCGCAACCTGAATTCGAAGGGATCCATACCCAGACGGTGGGCTATTTCGTCCATCTGACAGTCTGCAGCGAAGGCAACCTGAGGGCTGCCAAATCCCCGCATGGCCCCGGCAGGCGGGTTATTGGTATAGACTGCATAAGCATCCACTTTGACATTGGGCACTACATAAGGCCCGCAAGCAAAGGTAGCAGAGCGGAAAAGCACCGACGCCCCTACGGAAGCATAGGCGCCGGTATCGCCAATAATGGTGGCTTCCACAGCAAGCAACTTGCCATCGGAAGTAGCGGCAGTCTTGTAATGCAAGTACTCAGCATGGCGTTTGGTACTCACCCGGATGGATTCCGGTCGGGGCAATACCATCTTGACCGGCCGACCTGTGCGCACTGCCCCAAGCGCTGCCAGAATTTGAACAGTGATATCCTCCTTGCCACCAAAACCACCGCCCATTGGAGTATGCACAATGCGCACCTTCTCTGGTGGCAAAGCGAGGGAAGCAGCAACTTGGGCGCGATCCACGTATGGTCCCTGGCTCCCCACCCAGATTGCCACACCTCCTTCTCCATCAGGGCAAGCCAGGCAAGCCTCTGGCTCCAAATACGCATGTTCTACGAAAGGAGTGTAGTATGTATTTTCCACGATAATGTCTGCCTCACGGAAAGCGGCTTCGACATCCCCTTTGCGTACGTGGTGCTCAGCCAATATATTGCCTTTTTCGTGAATGCGGGGAGCGTCAGGCTCCATCGCGCGCTGCGGAGTGGATACGACCTCTAGTTCTCTGTACTCTACCTTGATCTTGCTCAGTGCTTCTTCAGCCGCTGCAATGCTCTCAGCATAGACGCAAGCCACCGCATCGCCTACATAGCGTACGCGGTCATCAGCTAAGACAGGCTGATCAGCAATGACCAAGCCAAAGCGATTGCGCCCTGGGACATCTTTTGCCGTCAACACGGCCACTACCCCCGGCACTTTCTCTGCCTCGGATGTGTCAATCGCCAGGATTTCCGCATGGGGATAAGCGCTGCGCAATGCCCTCGCGTGCAACATCCCCGGCACATACAAATCATCAGCGTACTTCAGTGTGCCGGTAACCTTTGCCCAGGCATCCTTGCGCATCACATCCTTGCCCACCACGTCCCATGCAGTAGGCGGGGCGATTGCTTCGGAAGGTAGACCTTGTGCTCGCAGCCGCTGCGCTGCCTTTTTCACGGCACGGAGAATAGAGACATATCCAGTGCAACGGCAAAGGTTGTCCTTCAGGGCATCACGTATCTCTTCATCGCTTGGGTCTGGGTTGCGATCCAACAACGCTTTGGAGGCCATCAACATGCCTGGGGTGCAAAAGCCACATTGGATTGCTCCCTCTTCAATAAATGCCTCCTGCAAGGGATGAAGGCGGCCACCCTTGGCTAAGCCCTCCACCGTCTCAATATGGGCTCCAGCCAATCGTTCCAGGCGCAGCAAACAGGAACGCTGAGCCTTGCCATTGACAATGACTGTACAGGCACCACAGTGCCCTTGCCCGCAACCGTTCTTTGGCCCTGTTAGGTGCAATACGTCGCGCAAATAGGAAAGCAGGGTAGTCTTGGGGTCAACGACCTCAGCCCGCACTGGTTCACCATTGACTGTAAACTCAATATAAAGCGTCATTGCTTCCTCCCTTTACAGTGCAGAACGATATAAT
>Ga0315298_1006046_pt1 | contig 16758 bp, 21 predicted proteins | sample WHS_1_MG_FD_203077 | JGI IMG/M metagenome (GOLD analysis project Ga0315298, IMG submission 203077) | Extremophilic microbial mat communities from Washburn Hot Springs, YNP, Wyoming, USA - WHS_1_MG | ecosystem: Environmental > Aquatic > Thermal springs > Hot (42-90C) | place: USA: Wyoming...
TTCTATCGGCTAACGCTTTTCCCGCTCCTTTTCCAGCCCCGCCGAAAATGCTGCCAAGAGCTCCTCCTAAAGCTTGCATTGCCACTTCTTGGGCTAGTTGACTCTTTGTGTCCTTTGCCTTTACTAATGCTTTTTTGCCTTCAAGCTCTCCTTCAAGCTGAACAGTTACAGCCCAATTCGGAACGTAACGAAGGAGAATGGCGCCCCATTCAGCTTTTTCAGCCATACCCCGAGTGACGAAGATTCCTTTTGCTACATGATTTTTGGCTATTTCAAGCACTTGAGAACCAGTAAGCAAAATGGGTAGCATGCTACATCTTGGAGGCTGTTCGCCAGTCGCGTTATTAACGTAACCGCAGTAGTTGCAAATTACGAGAATTTCTTCCGGATTATATGTGAGCGGAGCACCACAGTGCATGCAAGCCTCAAGTTTAGGCTTCGGCGGTGGCGGTGCTTGCGGTTGAACTGGAGCAGGTGGTTGTGCGGTGGGCGATGCGGGTATAGTTGGGGTTGGGGGGACCGCCATGGTTTCTGTATGACTTTTGAAAGCTTGAGGGTTCTTGGCTGACGCTAGAATAACGTCTTCAACAATAAACCAAGCTTCCTGATTGTCTTCTCTGATTCCGGAAACCACAAAGTCGTCTGGAACGCCTTTCACACTTATAGTTTCTTTTGCTCCAAAAACTCCTGGCTTCTTATACTCAATTAGAAAGCTTGTTTCGCCTGTTAATACACGCTCTATTTTATAACCTCGCTTTTCCAAAGAAGGCTTTAATTTTTCAAGTAGGGATTTAATGTCTACGCCGAGCCCTTGGTAACGTGCCATTAACTCTCACCGCTTTTAGCTTTTAGAATCTTCGCGGTCCACGGGCAGCCTCTCTTGCTTCATCACTATATTGACGGTTCCAAACTTCTTCTAAGTTGATACCACATCTCGGACAAGCCTTGACGGGTTCGGAAAGTGGTTGTGTTACGAAACCGCAGCCACCATAGCTTCTAAGACATTCGATTACATATGGAAAGTTAATGACAGGTTTTACTTCATGGGTTAGGTCTGGTCGACCTTGAACTGCAGCAACTCCTTTAACTTTCACTTCAAGTTCAGTGAAGGGGTCTGACCTTGAATACTGGGGAATGTTTATTTGAAAAGGATGTTCGTGATGTTGCCCTCTCTGTAGTTTAACTGGACCACCTATTGGAATCTTCCTTGTATCCAAAGATGAAGTTCCGCTATAGCTGCTGAAGCCCTTCTTCCATTTCACCTTTTTGCTGCCTTGAAATTCTAGTCGAAACTCGTTTACTAAAATGTCCTCTTCAGGTTCTAAAACTATTCTACCCGTGAGCTTGTCCTTATAGTCATACGCAACTTCGTCGAGTTTAAGCTCTATCTTCGCCTTTGGTGCCGAAAACTTCTTGAAAAGACCCAATTTTGCTATCTCCTTTTGATTTTATATATTGTCTAGGCTTTAAAAGTTTGCGGAACAAATGCTTTGTTGCACCAATAATTTAACAATCCATATAGCATAATTCAAAAGATATTATTTTATAAAAAAGGAGAATTAGGTTGGCGTTTCTTTGCTATAGGCGTAAGTCACAGTCATCCTCCCAAACCTCTAAGAAGCTCTGACCTCTTATCCACAAGGCCGTCGAGTTCCTCAACCTTTGATATCAACTCATCCATTGCCGTTCTCCAATCGTCTTTTCCAGGTTCCAACTCGATTACTTTTTCAACATCTGCTTTTATGGCTTCGGCTTTTTCTATCAAACTTAAGTCATGTTCAATAACCGTGTCAAGTTTGTCCTCTTTAACCTTGATGGCGTCAAACATTCCAGCATATCCAGCAACCGCCCGGTCTATGCGTTGTGTTACTCTATCAATTCGGGATGTAAGCGTGTCAAATCTAAATGTGTCTTCACTTGAGAGTTTCTGGATAAGCAGTGGATTTGCAAATTTTCTTCTAAAAGCGGTCTTCGCAGCCTTAAGTCTATTCACAACTTCCATCCGCACAAGACGGTCGCTTTCTCGCCGCAGTTCTTTCTCTTTGTAGCCTCTATATCCTGGAATGTAACCCATAATTTTCTCAAGAAGACTTCGTTCTTTCCGAACTTTCTCCAAATAATCTTTTCCACTCACTTTTTACTCCTCCAATATGCAACTATACCTATAACAGCAATGACAATTAAAAGTATGCCTAAAACAACAAAAGCGTTCACCACGTTATAGAAGGCTGAAATTGCTGCAACAGCAAACATTATGACGCCCCAAACCAGATAGTAAGTGGCTTCCTTGCTGGCTATAAAAGAAAAGAGAATAGTATAAACTCCAAGGGGACCAAGCAGCCAAGCGGGAATATTGAAAATATCAAGAGGAATCATGTTCATACCGTAAACCACCACCGCTAACCCTATGGATATAACAAGAACAACGAGAGCACCAACATTATAATCGAACACTTTACGTTCAGCTTTCATCTTATTCCTCAAGGCATATTTGACTTATTATTTTGTAATTGCGTCTTTTAAAGTTTCGTTACAATATTCCAAAGCCAGCCGAGGGTATGTCGCCTCTTACGACTGTTCCTGTTGCCCCATCTATTATTAGCTGGTAAGTTTTGCCCTTATACTCATATTTTATAAACCATATGGGAGCGTGAAGGTAAACTGTTTGGTTAACTTTTATTTCGCTTTCAATTTCAATTATTTTATCCACATCTTGCTGAGCCAAATACTTATGATGCTCCTCAATTTCTTGTTTCGCTCGCTCCAAAGCCTCATCCTTATCAATTTCACTGTTCAACGTTCTAGCATAACCCTCAATCTTCCTAAAATCATAAGGAATTTTACCCTCTAAAGGCACATAATATTCCTTTGTTGGAAATTCCGTTGCCTTCCTTGCCAAAATTAACCAACTATACTCCTTTTTGATTTGACCTTCTTTGATAATGGCTGGAGTTATGCGTTCAAAAATTCCTTTATATTTTGTTTCTGCTTCTGCTGTTATAATCCAAAATGGTATGTAAATTAAGGATTTTTCTATTATTTTCGATTTTCTGGCAAGGTCTGGAGGTTTCAGAAAGCCCGAGGTCATCCAACTTTTTACAACTTCTTCAATTTGCACCGTGTCATATTTGTTCAGCAACATTGAATGTTCAAATGTGAAAGCTTTTCCAGTTTCTATAACAACAGTGTAACCGCAATATTTGCATGTCGCTATTATTTCGCCAGGCTCAAAAGATATTGGAGCACCACAATTTGAACACCTAATTTCTTGAACTATTGCCATTTCAGTTTCACGCTTTCTGCTTTTCCCTTTTTATGATTTCTCTTGCCACAAGAACACCAGACGCTGAAGCCTGAACTAAGCCTCGGGTAACACCAGCTCCATCCCCTATGGTGAAGAGGTTGCGGATTTTTGTTTCTAAGTAGTTGCTTAGCTGCAGTTTTGAGGAGTAGAATTTCACTTCCACGCCATATAGAAGGGTGTCTCTGGAGTAAATGCCTGGAGCTATTTTATCCAAAGCCTGAAGCATTTCGCGAATATCAGAAAGATAGCGGTATGGCAAAACAAAGCTTAGGTCGCCGGGTGTGGCATTTTTTAATGTGGGGTTGATGACGCTTCTTGAGATTCTTTCAGGTGTTGATCTTCTTCCAGCTTCTAAGTCGCCGAGGCGCTGTATTATTACGCCTCCGCTTAGGAGGTTTGAGAGTCTGGCGAGGTATTTTCCGTAGGCTATTGGTTCTTTGAAGGGTTCTGTGAAGGATGTGCTTACGAGGATGGCGAAGTTCGTGTTTTCTGTTTTTCTCTCTGCATAACTTTGACCGTTAACTGTTAAAACTCCATTATAGGATTCTGTTATAACCTCGCCGTATGGCGCAACACAGAAAGTGCGAACTTGGTCATCGAAATATTTTGAGTAATATATGAGTTTAGGCTCATAAAGAACGCTTGTTAACTCTTCCATAACTGAGGCTAAAACTTCAACCCTTATTCCAACATCAACGGGATTGTTAAGGGTTTTTAAGCCTAAAGCTTGGGCTTCCGATTGGAGCCATTCAGCCCCACTTCTTCCAGGCGCAACAATCACATATTTTCCTAAAAACTTTTCACCATTTACAGTTTCAACACCTTCAATGGCGTCGCCTTTCAGTATAAGTCCTTTAACGTCAGTTTTCGGTTTGAACTCAACTTTATTGGTTAATTCTTGCCTCATTTTCCTCAAAGTCTGGGCGCATCTTTCTGTGCCCATGTGTCGAATCTTCTGGCGAATAAGCTTCAAACCAGCAAGGGAAGCTTCTCGCTCAATCTCCTCCACTTTCTCAACATTCACCCCATAACTATGCTCGGGCGCACCAAACTTTAGGTAAACAGAATCCACATAGTTTACAAGCTCTTCAAGTTCCTTTGACGAAACATATTGGTTAAGCCAACCGCCAACTTCTGTGGATAAAGTAAGTTTGCCATCACTGAAGGCTCCGGCGCCTCCCCAACCAGATAAAAGCAGACATGGTTCGCAGTGAACACATTCGAATCCTCGGCTTGCTGGACATTTGCGTTGGTTAATGTCTGGACCCCTATCCAATATGAGAACGCTCAAGTTAGTCTTTTCCGTAAGCTCTAAAGCCGAGAATATTCCAGCCGGACCCGCGCCGACGATTATTACATCATGCTTCAACAAGTTTGTCTCCTGAAACCCAGAAGTAGATGTGGTAACTTGCATATATTTTTAGCGAACACAAAATCATTTTTGTGTATAGGGTATGAGACAGAGAAACTTCACAACTTTCTCGCCAGTATTTTTGAATTGGTGTTCCTCGTTTGGCGGAATAAAAATAACATCGCCAGGTCTAAACTTGCGTTCTTCTCCTCCACTTTGGACAATGCCTTCACCTTCTAAAATGAAAACTTCATGTTCCCAAGCATGAGAATGCAGAGGACTGTAACCGTCAGGCTCCATTTCAAAAAGTCTCATAGCAAAGTTTTCAGCGCCCATATCCTTTGTTATAAGCCATCTAACCTTCAACTTGAATGTTCCCTTTTCTGCATGCTTCGCTTCCACACTGGTGTAAGGAAAAATTTTCATTTAAACCACCTCACTTAAGGTTACGTATCAATCTTTTATGGCTTCTAAAAGGCTCATTACGTTCCACAATTTAACTCGGGTATAAGGTGGCATATTAGGGTCTTGCAGAATTTCGTCTAGAATTGATATGGCGTTTGAGGCTCTAACTGCTGGCGTATACTCTGTTGTCTGCAAGGCATCCATGGAATCTTTAGCGGCTCTTCTAATGTTTCTAGGCGTTGTATTATCCTCAGAAACCGCACCCAAAACTGCTAAGGCTTGCTTTATTCTTTCCTCATACTCTTCAAGCTTCTTTTTTCGAACCAATGTTGCCACCCCTTGCAGTTTTCAATAATAAGTTATTATAGGCTTTTATACTATTCTATTAGAGGTTTAAACCTTGCCACAAGAAAAAGACGAAGAAAAACACGTTAAAAGAATGGTTGACCTTCTACGCCAAGGCTCAACCCTCACAGACCTTGCATGTCCTGTGTGCGCTTCTCCGCTTTTTAGATTAAAAACCGGCGACCTCTGGTGTGCAAAATGTGAAAAGAAGGTTATAGTTGTGAAGGAAGGAGAAGAGCCAAAAATAACGAGTTCCATGGTTCTTGACGCCATGGAGGCTACACTCCTAACAAAAATACAAGAAATACAAAACAAAATGCAAAATGAACAAAACATAGAAGAGCTTCAGAAACTTGGCAAGGCGCTTTCCGATTTATTGGAAAATCTTGAAAAGATAAGAAAAGTTAAAAGATTTTAGGCGAAAACATCGATGCTTGGATTTTACGAAAATTTTCCACAAAACATTCACAAAACAACACGCGCCACAACTTCACTTTCAAACAAAAAATTACAACAAACACTGATGCGCTTATTCCAAGAAATAAACACTAAAGCCTTCAAACTAGAAGAAATCGCAGACCCTTCCATTCCCCAATGCACAGTATTTTTTGAGTTTGGCATAGCTGAAGCCAACGCCTTCAACTTTCTAAACCAAGAAGAAACAAACAAAGTGTTGAAAGTTATAAAGAAAAAACCTTTCCAAATCATGGACTTCTTCTGCGCCATACGCTACTACAAGACACAAAATGAAGAGAAAAAACCATTAAAATTTGATTATTACATGATACGCTTCACATTTAACAAAAACTTCGTGGAAACACAAGTTTTCCACGAAAGAGGACCAAGATACATATCCCCAGATGACGTGACAAATCTTATTTTTAGTAGAATTAACGATGCCTTTTCAAGAAAAATACTAAAAACCATTCAGCCCGCTTAGCCTCGCTTCTCTAAAAATTTCAAAACAAATGTTAAAATGTCCTCAGCAACCTCCGCTTTTGATGAGTTTCCATCTATTTTAACAAGCTCACCACTTTTAACAAAATCCAGATATGCAGAGCGCACTTTTTTCTGAGTTTCCAAATCCTCCATAACAGATTTTTTTGACTTTAGCCTTTTAATCGCAATGTCAGGTTCAACATCAACAAAAATCGCTAAGTCTGGACGTATCGCATGCTGATTTATCTCTTTAATCCATTTTAAATCAAGTCCCGCAGCACCTTGATAAGCCAAGGAAGAATAAACGTAACGATCAGAAACCACAACCTTCCCTTCGTTCAAGGCTGGAATGATTTCGTTCTTAACATGTTCGAAGCGGTCTGCGGCGAAGAGCAAAGCTTCAACGATGGCTGAAGCCCGTTTTTCACCATGTAAACAATACTTTCTAATGAACTGCCCAATTTTTCCCGAACTTGGCTCCGCCGTATACACTGCTGCATAACCCATCTTCCTCAACTTTCTAACGAGAAGTTTCGTTTGTGTTGTTTTTCCGCATCCGTCTAATCCTTCAACACAAATGAAACAGCCTTTCCCTTTCATTCTACCAATCCTTTACCGCCTATAGCATTAGACATTATAAGAGCGAAGATACATTAATAATTATTTCAGAAAACTTAGAGGAAAGGCTATGCTAAAAAACCATTGGGGAGAAATAAAAGACCCAGTACATGGATACGTCTACATAACCGAAGAGGAAAAGGAAATCATTGATTCCTTTCCAGTGCAAAGGTTGCGAAGACTACGCCAATTGGCAGGAGCGGAATATGTTTATCCAGGAGCAAACCACACACGATTTGAACATTCTGTAGGCGTTATGTATTTAGCTGGAAGAGTTGCTGAAAACCCTAACATTTCTCAATACATAAACCAAGAAGAAAAAGAAATTATTAGAATAGCAGCTTTACTCCATGACGTTGGACACGGTCCGTTTTCCCACGTTTTTGAACATTTACTCGAAAAAAAGTTAGAGAAAACACATGAAGATATGACGTATTGGATAATTGCAAACAGCGAATTAAAGGACATAATTAAAAAGTTTGGTTATAACCCAGAAGAAATTGGAAAATTGGCTGTTGGAAGACTTCATAAACCCCAAAAAGCCTTCATAGACCAAATAATAAGCAGCGCCGTAGACGTAGACAAACTGGACTTTGTTGTGAGGGATACCTACCACACTGGCGCTGAGTATGGCTATGTTGACATTTTCAGACTAATCCACGCCTTAGACGTGTCAGAAGAAAATTTGGCTGTGGATTTAGGAGCACTTTCAGCCCTTGAATCATTTATAATAGCCAGAATAGAATCCTTCAAAAGCATATACTTCCACCGCGTTGGAAGAGCCGCACAAATAATGCTTGCCATGGCTATGGAAAAAGCAAATGCAGAGCTTGAATTAACCCAATTTAAATTTCCAGAAGAGTATTTGGCTATGGATGATTACACAGTTTGGACCCAGCTTAAAAAATGCAAAAAATCAAGCGAAATCATAAAAAACCTCGAAAGACGAAAAATGCTTAAATGCGCTTACGAATGGACCTTTTATGAGAAAGACGTGAAAATTTCAAACATTTTCAGCAAAGAGACACACAGAAAGCAACTTCAAATCGACATCGCAAAAAAGGCAGGAATCGAAACAGAAGCCGTAATAATAGATGTACCCACCGTCCCATCAGTTCCATACCACCATTCAGTCCTAATGGAACCCATGGAAATTCCAGCCTTCTACAAAACAAGAGAAGGCGAAAAAGTTATGCAACGCCTAAGCGACATCTCAAAAATTTTCGAAGTCCTAAAAGGATTTATAAACATATTACGCGTTTACACGGACGAAGAAAACCGTGAAAAAGTCAGCACTGCAGCGGCAAAGATTTTAGGTGGAATACCAACAACAGCAAGAATATCATATTAAAGTGCGTGAAATGCAGCCAATAACACTAAAGGGAAGAAGAATAGTTGAGGGACACTGCAAAGCAGAAGCCCTCGTATCCACTAAACCAATAAGTTTTCTAGGAGGGGTAGATCCAGCCGACGGAAAAATAATCGAAAGAGATCATGATTTATACGGAGAGTGTATAAAGGATAAGATTTTGTGTTTCCCAAATGGACACGGCTCAACAGTGGGCAGCTACGTGCTATATTCTCTAGCCAAGAAAAAATGTGCACCAAAAGCCATAATAAATCAGACTGCTGACCCGGTTGTTGTGGTTGGAGCCATAATAGCGGACATTCCCATGGTTGACCGAATAGACATTAAACAGATAACAACAGGTGATGCAGTCGAGGTTGACGCATATAAGGGCTTTGTTAAAATTTGGAAAGGGAAAGGGACAAATCAAGCATGTATCTGACAAAGGAAGAAGAACGCATATACGACGGCGAGTTTGGCTGGGCAAACGAAATAAGTATGAAAATACTTGTCCGTTTGGGCGAACTTTTCGAAGCCTCAAAGCTTATTCCAATAAATTCCTCCCATGTTTCAGGAGTTTCTTACAAAACTTTAGGGGATGCACCAACAGAATTCCTAAAAACTCTGGCGGACGCTGGCGCAAAAGTAAAAGTTAAATCAACGCTAAATCCTCAAAGCCTTGATTGCGAATTTCTCTGCAAAAGGCTTCCATCCAATTTATGCGAAAAACAGTTGGATGTTCTGAATTATTTTGAGAAAATGGGTTTTACGCAATCATTAACATGCACTCCATACTATTTGGAAAAGCAAAAAAGAGGTGCTCATCTGGCATGGGCTGAATCATCCGCAGTGGTTTATGCAAATTCTGTCATTGGAGCATGGACAAACCGCGAAGGAGGACCAAGCGCCCTCGCAGCAGCAATAATAGGAAAAACGCCAGATTATGGAATGCACCAACCTGAAAATCGACAACCAAAAGTTTTAGTGGAACTAGAAAAACCATTAACAAGCGAAATAGAGTTTGGCGCCTTAGGAATTTTCCTCGGCGAAATCTTGAAAGATGAAATCCCAATAATCCAAGGTTTACAAAAAGCTTCAAAAGACAACCTAAAGCAGTTGGGAGCAGCCCTCGCATCAGCTGGCATGACGAACATGTTCTATCATAAAGACATAAGCACAAAAATCAGCGAAGTTGAAAAGATAAATGTGCAAGCTGAAGACTTGAAGAAAACCATTGAAAAACTAACCACAACATCCACACGAAAACCAGACCTAATTTTTATAGGATGCCCTCACTGTTCCCTAAATGAAATAAGACAAATCGCAGAGTTAATAGGCAATAGAAAAATCAGAAACGAAACAGAGCTTTGGGTTTGCACATCACACCACATAAAAGAAAAATCCAAAAAATACGTGGAAAAAATAGAAAAAAGCGGAGGGCATGCGCTCACGAACACATGCGCCGTCGTAACATGGACAGAAAAACTCGGAATAAAAACAATAATGACAAACTCAGCAAAAACAGCCCATTATGCACCTACACTAAACAAGGCAGAAACAATACTTGCATCACTAAAAGAATGCATAAAAAGAGCTTGTATGGGATAAGGTTTATTCGAGTGAAAAAGCATCTTGCATGATGCCACAAAAGAAAGCTCCGGTAGTATAGCCCGGTCAAGTATTCCGGCCTTTCGAGCCGGAGACGCGGGTCCGAATCCCGCCCGGAGCACCAAAAATCTGCCTGCTTTCGGAAAAAGCAGCCTTATGCGGGCTGCTTCAGTATTCGTCCTTTGGGACCGTCCTGGGACCGTCCCAGATACATGGGGAGGACCGTCCTATGGCCGGAGACAAGATAAGCGAGTTAAAGAAGCGTGTGAATGAGCAGTGTAGGGCTTTGGGTTCTTTAGCTTCAAGCATAGAAGGCGAAGATAGGCTTGGACAACTGTTAAAGCGGGTTGAGGGACGGTGTGAGGCTTTAAGCTCTTTAACTGCTGGTGGCGTTTCAGACGAAGGGTTTGTTTTAAACTGGCCTGAGACAAGGCAGATTTTTCTGCAGTATTTAGAGTTTAAGCGTTATGAGCCTGCCAATGCGAGGAACATGCTTAATTATTTAGATAGGTTTGTGAAAGAGCCGTTAAAAGAGCCATTAGACGTTATGCGGATGTTTTCGCCATTAACCGCTGGACAAAGGCATCATTTGAACCGTGCCATGCGGGCTTGGTTTAAATGCTTAGAAATTAACAAGCCAAACCGGGAGTTTAAAGAGTTTCTTGACGGTTTGAGGAAGGCTATTCCGAAGGATGATGTGGGCATAGACATTAAAGTTCCAGATGAACAACAGATAATTTCTGATTTGAGGCGGATTGTTTCAGAGCCTTTGCCAATTCAAGCAGAATACAATCTCCTATTAGATTCTGGTTTAAGGCTTGTGGAAGTTGTTAAACTTCTAAACGATTTTCCAGAGGCTGAGCGTTTAGAAGGCTTCTACCGCTGCCCAGTAGGGCTTTTCAGAGGTTCAAAACAAGCCTACTACTGTTATTTAACGGAATATACTTATCAGCTGATAAAGAAGTTGAATGAGAAGGTTTCAGAGATTAGGCTGAAAAGGAGGCATCAACTCCACAAATATACCAGAGCGAAATACTTGCGGAAGTTCGCTAATGACATGATGACGAGTGAGAGGCTTAACATTCCAGAAAGCGTTGCAGACTTCATCCAAGGGCGGGTCCCAAAAAGCATAGGGGCAAAGCATTACATGCAGCTTAAACGCAAAGCAGACCAATTCTATCCAAGATATGCGGAATACATTACAGAGTTGAGGCGGAAGGCTGGAACATTAACAGCTTAAACTCTTTCTCCATTTTTTGTTTGTTGCAAAAGCCTTTTAATGCCTTCGGGTAGATAACTGAAACATTGAGCGAAGGGTGGTGATTTTTGTCTATTAACACTCAACAGCGAAAAAAAGCCGCGCAAAAGGCTGTTAGAACGAGAAAAGAAAGAGAAGAAAGTAAAAAGCATAGTTTATGGGCTAAAAAGGCTATAGAAACGATAAATAAAAGTGAGAAGGGTTATATCCCAAAATTAGCGAGACGTTTCAGAGTAAGCAAGGAGCAAGTTTTTCACCATAATGGCATACCTGACCTGATGGTAATTTGCAGAGACGGGAAAATCGCATTTTTCGAAGTAAAACCTGCAAAAGGTAGCCCAAGAAGGAGGTTGCTTAACAATTACCAAAAGGAAGCTGTGGAAAGGTTGCTGAAGTTGGGATTGGAAGTTTACATTGTGAATTATCAAAAACGCGGAAAAGGTTATGACTACGAGGAGCCAATAAGGCTTTCCGCAGATAATTTGAAGGAATATTGTATCCCTAATAGAAGCTGACAGTCTATAACGTTCACTTCTTTTTGTATGGACAAAAGTTTAAGCGCTGGTCTCAGTTTTTAACGAAATTCGGATGAGCTTTTGACCAGTTATATTCATCGATGATTCTTGCCAATGTCTTATTTTTATATCTTCGACGAATCTCTTGTTCAATCTCATGAAAGTTTTTTCCCGTTTGTTTTTGCCTTTCCTCAAAGGCTTCTTTTAGTTCCTTTTGTGTTTCCTTTAAAAATTCTAAATAACCCTCTGAAGTATCACGAATGTGCTTATTCTTTTTCTTATACATCTTTCGGATATCGTTATCCCACATGACAAAAATTTCAGGATTTAATAAGTGCAAGATTTTCGATATTGCTGTAGGGCTACCTATATAGGGGATATTGTCCAATTCTCTATATATGGTTCTTATGGAGCTGGATACAAATCCTTCATCAAAATTAATCGTGAGCAACTTTTTCCCTCTAAGCTGTTTGAATTCTTGTTCTAGGCCACGAAGCATTCTACCTAATTTTTCCCACTCTAACCCCTCTCTACCTACAACCCTACCCATCATCCCCCACTGAACAAGAAATGGTTTAATCACTCTTTTGATATGCTGAACATCGTCTAATTTACCTATGTCTGTCTGAACATTTTCCAGTTTTTTAATCGCTCCAAAGTAAATACACTCAGTTAAGTCAATCTCTTGTTCAAATTCATCAACAACATTCACCAGATCCTCATATTTCATAACAATCCTCTTGATCCTCAGCATGATCTCCTTTTACCCTATAAGCGATAAAACATTTTCCAAACGCTTAGAAGGCTTTTACCGATGCCCATAAGTCCAATCAATTTCAAAAAGAACAAATCTGAGTTCAGCATAAAATCATCAATTTAACTCAATTATGGCGTGGTTTGGTTTATTAATGCACAGTTAGTCAAAAATTTTATAAACTTTTTTACCTAAAATTAGTATACGTGGTTAATATGGTGGAAATAACTGTTCTTACCAAGGCCTCGACTAAAAGCAATAGATCGTTAAGGACCACGGTGCCAATCGGGATAGTCCGGCATTTTAACCTTGTAGAGGGAGATAAGTTAATTTGGGAACTCCGAGCCGAGGAAGGCAAACTTGTGGTGGTCTTAAGACCGGAAAGACAAAACACGAAAGCTCTATGATCATCTAGTTGAAATAGAGGTGACAAAAATAATGGCAAGCGAAAAACAGAACTCTACAAATCCTATTCTGCTGGTTGACAATAAGATATCCCCTGAAAGCCTCCTTAAACCCTTCAGCGGAACAGTTAAAGTTACTCACATCCCAAATTTAAGCAATTACGACTCAGTTGCTGTTTATGATGCTCCAGCATTTTTACCATTCTGGTTTAATGAATTTAAGAGGTGGAAATTCGATTTCAAATATCACATCGTTATATATTTTGATCCTTTAAATGAATTTAAGGCTAACAATTTGCTTGTGTCACATGTTGGCCTTTTACTGATGTCCAAAAGATTTATTCCCAATAAAGTGAGGATACCTCATCAATACTGCCTATTTTGCAAGAAACCCCTTAAAGATTGGGGAGGCAAAACTCATCTCATGCATCCCGATGGGTCCCTTATTTCCGATGTTTGGAAAGATCTGCCTTTAACTTACAGGGATATCATTGGAAATAACTGTCCAACTCTTGTGGTTAAAAGGTTGGAGCAGTTGTTTGGCAGAGCTGATATAATAAAAGGCGAAAAAGAAATATTACATAACCATCATGAAATTTATTTCGAAATAAACAATTTTCCTACACATATTAAAAATGCAGTGCTGAACGGCGATGCAGCAGAAATTTTGAAAGGAATTCCTTCAAATTCAGTCGATATGATTTTCGTAGATCCTCCTTATAATTTGGGGAAAAAATATCTAAATTACGAAGACGAAAGAAAAGACTATGTTGAATGGTCACTTGTATGGTTAAATGAGTGTTTTAGGACTTTAAAACCCACTGGCAGTTTATTTCTTTTGAACATCCCGAAATGGGCGCACGAAATTTTGGTTGAATTGCTCCCCAATTATTATTTAATACGATGGATTGTTTGGGACGAAACAGCCGAACCCAGAGGAAAATTAATTCCTGCACATTACGCATTGTTATGGCTTTCAAAAACTGATAATGTCAAAAATTATCCATTAAAAGAAAACCAAGACTCTATGAGTTATTGCTTAAGGATAAAATGTGCTAAAATAAGGAGAAGTTTAGGAATTAAGGATAAGATAAGCATTAGAGATGTAAGATGGGATATTCACAGAATCAAACATCGTCAAAAAAGGTTCAAATTTCACCCAGTCCAATTGCCTGAGAAGCTTTTACGTTTCATAGTCGACCTTACAACAAATGAGGGAGACATAGTTTTAGACCCTATGGTGGGGACTGGAACAACTGTTGCTGTTGCCAAAAAATTAAAGCGGGCATTCTTAGGCATTGATATTGACCAAACTTATGTAGAGATTACGAACAAAAGGCTTTCGGGCGAGTTTAAAGAAATTTTGGAAAGTCCAAGCAGAAATAATCTAAAGGATAGAAAACTTGGACTTACCAAAAAATGGGTGCAAATTGAAATGGAAAAGTTTGCTAAAAATCTTGGGCATCTTCCGACAATTGATGAGGCAAGCCTATACTTAAGCGTGGGAAAAGATAAACTGGCTGAAATTTTCCCAAACTGGAGTAAAGCGCTAAAACTTGCAAAAGCGAAGCTTCAGATGAATATGGACCGATATGTTAATTAGGATTTCATTCAGAAACTGATAAAGGGTAGTAAAGGTGTGGTATAAAGCGCAAGCTTCTGAAGGTCTTAAGGAAGATTATATCAGTAAAAATACATTCTTGCTAACACCTCCTTTATTAAGAGAATATTTGGCCCAAGCAGGGCTTATTAAAAAGGAAAAAGAAACAGTTATAGAGAAAACTTCCTCGCTGACAAACGATTTAGAGAAATTTCTAAATTTTATCGCTCAAAATCCATCAAAGGATGATTTTTTGAAAACATTTACTGAAAATCCAGTTTTTATCGATTTATTTGTAACAATAGCGTTAGAATCTTACGAATTTCTTTGTCGAATCCTCCTCATCTTGGACAGACACTACGAAGAAAACAAAATAAAAGATGACGAATTAAAGGATTTAATAGTCAAAGTAAAGAAAGATAAATGCACATCTCTTCCAAAAACAAGTATAGAACTAAAAAAGAAGATAAGCCAGAAAAATCCTATGAAGAATTTGTTAGTATTTATTCTTTACAAGATGTTTTCAGAAGATTTCGGGGACTACTATGTTAAAAATATATCTAACGGAGAACTCCGTAAGCTACTTGGCAAATCTCTGACTCGTTTTTGCGAGAGAATAACTACTATAAAGACACTTGCTGAATTAATTAAAAAGGATGTTGAGATAAAATCGCAGATATTGGAATTATTAACTTTAATATATGCATCAAAAAGTAAAGGTATGAGAAAAGCAATAGAAGGAATAAAATACGAGGAAGTTTTGAAGGATGTCTTAGACTTTTATGGAATACCGCATGAACTTGAAGAAGAAGAGGAAAATGACGAAAGTGAAGATGCTGAAATGAATGAAAAAACTAGAAAATGGGACATCTATATTCCGAACAAAACTGATCCAAAAATAGTTGTTGAAGTAATGTATATGATTACGACTTCAAGCGGTATGACCAATAAACGGAAAGTGATTGTCGCTGAATCGGAAAAGGGAATTAGGAAAGTATTTGCACTGATGGATGGTGCAGGATGGATAGCAAGGTGGAGTGATGCTAAGAAAATTTTGGAAGCTGACGTGTATACATTTACTTTTCACAAAGACAGCTTAGAAAATGCAATTAAAAATATGAAAATTCAATTGGAAAAATCGGCAACATAAAGTTTTTTTATAGTGATGTTAGTTCGATTGATTTGTTTGGTCGAATATTTGTAATCGCAAATTTGCCTTAAATTTTTCCATTTACTCCTCCTTTGCTTTTTCAATCTTTTCTAGCCATTTTTCGTATTGTTGGATGGTTTTGTCTATTTGGTCTTTCTATGAATTCTGTTGCGTTATAGTATGGCATATTCATTTCCTTTAATGCTTTGCTCAGTTTGCTGTGTTTTTGTTTTGGTATTTCTATATGTTCGTATTTTTCTGATTCCAATTTTAGGTAGAAGCGTATGGCTTGGCGTATGAATTCTTCTTTTGTTGTGTAGCCTAAATGTTTGTTTTTTATTATGACATTTTCAACTTCTGTAAGGGTTTCTTTTGGTAGCTTCACTGATTGTGTTAATGTTGCTGTTATGGCATCTTAGTATGTTTGTGGTTTGCCTGCTTGCACCATTAGTATTCCAAGCGTGGCTGTTAGCTTTCTGTGGGTTTCGTCTGATATTCGTATGGTTTTCAGGTTGCTTCCTGCTTATTCTATTTCGGGCAGTTTCCATCCTTCCATGCGTTTCTTCTCTATTATTTCGCGAATTTTTGGGACTGTCAGTGCGAATTGTATGTGGCGACAGTTGTCTGTTTGGCAGTAATCGCACCATACGCCCTCAGGCCTGAAATAAACGTCTACGATTCTGCCGTTTGATACACCGTTTTTGATTGTTCTGTCGAGGATACGGACTCCGCGTTCGCTTATGTTGAAGTGTTCTTGCGGTGGAAGCTGTGGAATGGGCGTTAAAATTTGGAGTTGCTCGCATTTTTCGCGGACAGCATCTGTTACGAAGTCTGCGAGGCTTGTGTAGCCCATTTCCGGATGAGCTTTAATGTATTCTTCTATTTTGTTTACGAGTTCCCTTTGGAGGGTTATTCCCCTGTATTTGCCTATGGGCATATACCATACCTAAACCTTATATATGCGTTAGTCAAGCCTTAATAAATTTTCGGTTCCCACAACTCGATTTTTTAATTTTGCTAAGTTAACAATCCTTATATTTAAACCATATGAATACCACAATTACAAAGTTTGAGTGGGGTAGAACGAGATGCCCGCTGGAAACTATAGAAGCGTTTCAGTTAGGGAAGAGCTGGTTGAGCGTGTTGAAAGACTCATTCG
>Ga0315298_1006049_pt1 | contig 16750 bp, 14 predicted proteins | sample WHS_1_MG_FD_203077 | JGI IMG/M metagenome (GOLD analysis project Ga0315298, IMG submission 203077) | Extremophilic microbial mat communities from Washburn Hot Springs, YNP, Wyoming, USA - WHS_1_MG | ecosystem: Environmental > Aquatic > Thermal springs > Hot (42-90C) | place: USA: Wyoming...
GGCTCGCAATGACAGGAAAGAACTGAGAAAAGGTTAAGGGGTTGAGGAGTGGTATGAGTTTATCTTTACCCAATTCGTTTGTTAAATCTGCTAACGCTGAGTAAGAACAATACAATACCAAACAGGGCAAGCGCAACTACATCGGGCCACAGGATCCCCATGCCAGCCCCTTTCATGAATATATATCTTACAATTACAATAAAATATCTAAGCGGAATAAGAAAGGTAAAATATTGAACTGGTACAGGCATATTGTCAATGGGAGACATAACACCTGAAAGTAATATTATAGGCATAATTATAAGCATTGCTATCATCATTGCCTGTTGTTGGGTTTTGGAAACAGTGGATATGAATAACCCGAGTCCAAGGGTTGTGAGCATAAAGAGGGCAGAAAGCAAGAACAAAAGTATAAAACTGCCATGAAGTGGTATCCTGAACCAAAAAACAGCAACCATTGTAACAAGTGCGATATCTATAAAGCTTATAATAGAGAACGGTAAGAGTTTTCCAGCTATTAGTTCTATTGGTTTTATAGGAGTAACAATAAGCTGTTCTATGGTACCACGTTCCTTCTCCTTTACTATAGCCATTGATGTGAGTACTGTGCTTATAATCATAAGCACGAGTGCAAAAACCCCTGGAACCATAAAATCTCTACTCTTAAGCGTTGGATTGTACCAGATCCTTGGCTGGATGTTCAGAGGGGTAAATGGTTGTAATCCATTTCTGGACATCTGTTTTGCTGAAAGTTCAAGCGCCCTGTTTGTTATAATCCTTTCCAGATACGATCTGACCATAGTTGCATATATGGCATTTGATCCATCTATAATGGTTTGTATGTGGGCTTTTTTACCTCCGTTTATATCCCTTTCAAGTCCTTCTGGTATAACGATTCCAACCATTGCAGTGCCATCATCCAGGCTCTTTTTCACATCATGAATAGAAGCTACCTTGCTTTGTATTACAAAATAACCTGATGCAGTAATGTCATTAATTATAGCTCTGCTTTGCATACTTTGATCCATATCACAAACAACTACAGGAACTGATTTTACATCCAATGTTGCTGCGTATCCAAACAATGTAAGTTGAATAATGGGTGCCATAAAGGCAATAAAGAGCATTCTTTTATCACGCATAAGTTGAATAAATTCCTTACGTGCTATTGCTTTTACCCGTAATATAAAAAGTTTCCAGTTGATCATAATAACCTCAAATATTAAATGAAAACTTTGGGTTTACACCCTTTACAAAAGACAAATCTCCCGACCCGGGTTCCGCTCCTTTTAAGAAAAGCAAATCCTCCCTACCCCCTTTACTAAAGGGGGGAGAGGGGGGATTAATAAAAATATTTTCTGCTTATTCATGTTAATCAAGGCTCTTCTTTGTCTTTAATATGCACAATGTCAGCACAATAAACGAGAACAGGATCATGATCAGAATCTGGGGCATAAGAACCAGAACACTTGAATTTTTAAGAAAAATTCCCCTCAAAATAACAAGAAAGTATTTTGCAGGCACAATATAAGAGAATACTTGCAGAGCTACCGGCATACTATTGATAGGATATATAAAACCAGAAAGCAATAGTGCTGGTAGGGTAGTTCCCACAAATGACATTTGCATTGCTACCTGTTGGGACTTTGTAATAGCTGAAAATAAGAAGCCTATACCCATTGCATTTATAAGGAATAAAAATGTTGTAAATGCCAGGAGGAGAAGGTTTCCTTTCAAAGGTACATGAAATACAAATACCGCTATAAGAATGACCAGAGTTACCTGGACAAAACCTATTATCATGTATGGAACCAGCTTTCCTACAATCAATTCGTATACCTTTATCGGAGATACAATGAGTTGCTCCATGGTTCCTCTTTCATACTCGCGAGCAACACTTTGAGATGTCATAAGAACTCCGAGGATCATCAGAATGGTTGCTATCAGTCCTGGAACAATAAAGTTCTCTGTACGCAGCGTTTGATTGTACCAGATACGAAGACGCTGTGATAAAAGGGGAAAATTTTTTGAAAGGCTGGATGCACCTTGTTCATTAAGGATACGATTTGTAATATCAAGAGAGTATCCTTGCGCAGCAGATATAAAATAACCAAGGGCAACACCACCTACATTAGCATCGGTACCATCTATAAGAAGTTGAACAGGTGCTGTTTTATGGGCATTTATATCTTCTGCAAAATGTGGTGGTATTATCACTCCTATTTTAATATTACCTTTTTCAAGAAGTAAGTCTATTTCTTCTCTACTTCTGGCATTGTCCACTACAATGAAATATGAAGAAGCTGTTACATCCCTTATCAACTGTCTACTTTCCTGTGTATGCGATTGATCAAAAACACCCATAGGTATATGTTTTATATCAAAGCTTACAGCATAACCGAATAACAAAAGTTGTATAATAGGTATCAATATGACAACAGCAAGGCTAATAGGGTCCCTTATAATTTGAATAAATTCCTTTTTTATTATTGGTTTTAATAGATTATGACTTTCCATTATTATCTTCCAGTTTTATCAAGTTTATGAATATATCCTCAAGAGACGGAGGTATTGTATGAATACTGTTTATACCTATACCATGTGTCTCCATAAGCTGTGATATATCCTTCGTAAGCTGATTTATCCTGTCTGGAGGAATTGTACTAACAGCGTGAATAAGTCTCCCAAAAAAAGACACCTCAATTATTGTTTCTGTAGTTTTCAGGAGCTTCAGTGCATCTGAAGGGGCGTCTGTATCCAGTTCTATAATTGTTCCTTTCATCTGGGTATGTTTTATTTCTGCTGGTGTGCCTAACGCAATAATCTTACCATTATAGATAAAACCGAGTCTGGCGCAATTCTCTGCTTCGTCCATATAATGGGTTGTTACAAACATGGTCATACCTTTTTGAGCAAGGCTATATATAAGATTCCAGAACATCCTTCTTGAATCAGGGTCAACGCCTGCTGTTGGTTCATCCAGAAACAAAATTCGTGGTTCATGAATTATAGAACATCCAAGAGCAAGCCTTTGCTTCCAGCCAACGGATAATGTAGATGTTATAACATTTTCTTTACCTTCAAGTCCTATTAACTTTAATACCTCTTTTTTTCTAATTTTTAACCTTCTGTCATCTATGCCATAGATATTCCCGAAAAAATCTATATTTTCAGAAACGGTAAGATCATTATAAAGAGAGAACTTCTGCGACATATAACCTATAGAACTTTTCACCTCATCTGGTTGTGTGGCAATGTCAAATCCAGCAACCTTAGCCGAACCCGAGCTTGGCATAAGTATACCGCAAAGCATCTTCACGGTTGTTGTTTTACCTGCACCATTGGGACCGAGGAAACCGAACACCTCGCCCTTTCCTACACTGAAGGTTATGCCGTCAACAGCGACAAACTCTCCGAACAACCTCTTTAGATTTAAAACCTCTATTGCTGTTTCTGTCATGATGACCCCTTTTCAAGGATTGAAACAAATACATCTTCAAGTGTTGGGGATGTATATCCAGTCATGGTAACAGCTATTCCATTGTTACTCAAAAGCTGTTTAATCTCATTTATATACCTTTGATCTTGCTTATCCACATACACATGGATCCTATCTCCAAGTATGTGCACGCGGTTGTAGACATCCGTGCTGTCCAGAATCTCTTTTGCACGAAATGGCTCTTTTAAAACAACCTCAAGCATTGTGCCTTTTATAAGGCTTCTTATGTGCTGAGGTGTATCAACAACCGGTAGCATGCCATTATTCATAAATGCAATGGTTGTGCATCTGTCAGCTTCATCCATATATGGAGTAGAGAGCAGTATTGTCATACCCTGGTGCAAAAAGGAATCAAGTATCTGCCAGAACTCTCTGCGTGATACTGGATCAACACCGGTTGTTGGTTCATCAAGAATAAGTAAGTGTGGATGATGGATGAGTGTACATGCGAGACCAAGCTTTTGTTTCATACCACCGGATAGTTTACCCGCGAGCCTTTTTTTAAACGGCTCAAGGTTTGTAAACTTCAGTAAATAATCTTTTTGTTGTACAAAACTTTCCTTTTTTACAGATCGAAGTGAGGCAAAAAATTCCAGATTTTCCTCAACAGTAAGTTCCTCATACAGGCTAAATCTCTGCGGCATATAGCCGAGCATCATGCCTGTTTCTGCTTTGTGCTTTATCGCATCAATACCAAATATGCTGATTGAACCACTGTCAGGTGTCATAACACCTGTGATAAGTCTCATAAGTGTAGTCTTACCTGCGCCATCAGGTCCTATAAGACCAAAGAGCTCTCCTTTATTAATGCGTAGATCAACACCACAAACTGCTTCTATTTTATCAAAAGATTTTCTTAAGTTTGATGTCTCAACAGCAAACATTATTTTGTCTCAAAAACAGCATCAGCTGGCATACCAGGCTTGAGAAGCATTTCTTTATTGTCAATGTAAACCTTTACTGCAAATACAAGTGATGTTCTATCTTCTTTTGTCTGAACATCGTGCGGAGTAAATTCTGCTTTATTAGCTATCTGCTCCACAACGCCATCAAAAACCTTGTTAGGAAAGCTATCAACAGTTAAATGTACATGTTGACCAAGCCATACCTTTCCAAGGTCCGTATCGCTTACATATATCTTTATCCACGGTCTATGTAGATTACCCAATGTATATATGGTTGAACCGGGCATAACTACATCACCTCGTTCGTAGTTCTTTGTTAAAACTACACCGCTGATCGGCGCTGCTATCATGCTCTCATCATACTGTATTTCTGCAAGTTTTAAGGCACTCTCAGCCTGCTGCTTCATTGCAATTGCTGCATTTAGTTGTGCTATAGCAGAGTCTGTTTGTGATTTTAAAAGATCAAGCTGTTGCTGAGAGGCTCCACCCTTTTTGTAAAGGGCTTCAACCCGTTTTAGTTCTGTAGATAAGTATTTGAGTTGAGCCTTTATAGAAGATATCTGAGCGTTTGCTGCATTAAGACTTGCCTGAGCCCTGTTTTTTTCAGCAGTTAATTCACGCGTTGTTAATTTTACTATGATCTGACCTTCGTTAACCTGATCACCCTCATCAACCCCGAGCCAGCCTATTCTTCCGGGAATTTTTGAAGCAACATCATACTCTGTTACCTCTATGGTACCACTACCTGTTACAAGGTTTGCATTCTTTTTCGAACAAGAGATAACAAAAAAAACTGATATGCCAATTAACAAAAATACTAATATATGTGTCTTCTTAAATACCATCAGTATCTCCTTTTCTGTTTATATGTGACTTCTGGCTTTTCTTATTTAGGGCTTTTTTGTTGTAATGAGCCCTTGCTTTATCTGTTAGAACACCATTAAAAAAGATATTTATTATACCACGAAATGCATCTTCTGTTGAAAAAGACTGAGTAGTTAAAATCTCCGGAGTCAGGATCCCTTCTACAGCGGAAGCAAGCATCAGCAAAATGAGATCTTTCTGAACATCACCTCTTACAATACCAAGTGCTATTCCTTCATCAAGCATGTTTTTGAAGATAGGAAATATTTCCTGTTTGCGATAAAGTTCCAATTTTTTCCACAGGTCAGGCCTGTGTCTGACAAGGTCTTGCTGAGCAGTTTTATTCATCTTTGATAAAAACTGAGCAATAAATTCACAGAGTTTATAGAGTCTATCAAGATAATCAATATGTTCGCTCATGATATTGAGGAGGTTATTTTTTATGGAGCGTGTATTCCAGTTGAAAACAGCGTCAGCTATTGCATCCTTACTGGTAAAATACTGGTAAAGAGTTTTTTTACTTATACCAATTTCTTCACATAGCTCATCTACAGTTACTTTTGAGAAGCCTGAACGGGGAAACAGTTCTGCCGCTTTCTCTATAATCCTTTGTTTTATATCCTTATTCATAATCGCTCATTACATAAACTTCCCTGTTTTGCAGCTGCTATCTTCACATTGTTCTGATCTTTATGCGTATTAATGTAAATCACTAAAAAGAACAAGTCAACTATTAAAGTTTTTTTAGTTTCCAGAGTAGTATCTTTTAAACATTATTTACAGGTGAAATGAAGTTCTGGAGAGGTAATTGCGAGACGGTTATTGATTGATTTTTGTATATATGTTATCTTAATAAAGTCTTTTATGGAGGGCTTATGAAACGACAGATTAAGGCAAAGACACTTCATGGGGTGAGATCCTTATATTCACCAGAGGTTGCAAAAACACACATGCGAAAGAAACAACCAGAGATAAAGGTATTTGTGATCATTCCTGAAAAACTTTACCAGAATGGCATCAGTAACCTTATTGGACAGGCAAAAGGAATCAAAGTAAAGGAGGGTAGTGATAACTGGCTTGAAACATTATCTAAACTTGAAAAGTTTAAACCGCATATTCTCATAACATCTCTTGAAATTCCTACACCTTTAAGGACGATCCTTTTTTCTTTTTTAAAAGAAAAATTCCCATCAGCAAAGGTGTTGCTTATATGCACAAAAAAAGACACAGATGAAGAAATAATACATGCACTTTCAGAAGGTGCGAGTGGTTATGTATTAACACAAACAGGTAAAATTGGATTGTTAAAAGCAATAAAAGGTATATACGAGGGTGAAATCTGGACTCCACGACGACTCATGGGCAGTGTTATTGAATATCTTCGCAATAAGAACGACATCTCATCAAGACTTTCGCTTGGAGATAAAAATGTAGCATTATTATTAGCAAATGGACTAACAGACAAAGAAATAGCTCAAAAACTCAGGCTCTCTTATTTTACTGTGAGGGAACATCTTGAGCGTATTTATAACTTCCTCGGAGTTAGTAGTAGAAGTCAAGCTATTGTAAAACTTCTTAAAAAAGAGTAACCCCTAATTTTAGGGTAGGGAAATAAATTAAAACAACGAAATTTCAATAACTTAGCAATCACTCTAACCTCTTACCCCCCTAATTTTAGGGATTGACAGAGGTTTTTGAAAGGGTAAAATGAATTATAGAAGAAAGGAGGGATATAAAGATATGAAGATAATAAAAAAATATTATGTTATTGGTTTAGCTCTTGTGCTTGGTTTTTTGGTAATGGGTCAGGGACCCTGTACATTTGAAGGATGTACTTTCTCAATACCACCTCTTAATCTTATATTTATAGGCACTAATAGTGAGTCATTGTGGTGGACATTTATAAATATGAAAGACACGATAGTTCCTGCAAATGGTGAATCATGGCATGGTGTATTAAATCAGGGGGATACGCTTCAAATCCATTCTGTTGTTCAATCAGTACCTCTTGGAGGACACCTTCAGGTATGGGTACCTTCACCTATTGGGAGCATAAGTTCACCGGGATACTATAATGTGGAAGACTATCCAGGTGAAACGGCTCAAGTAATCAGAAATGCTTATATGGAATGGAGACCGAGTACCCCGTATCAAGTTTACGCACTCCCTGTTACATGGACAGGGCTTGGCACATCATACGAAACTTTTAATATAGCTGTATTTCCGAATGATAGTCCAAAAACACTAAACACTATAAGGATATGGGGGACAAGCACGGGTGCAACTCAGGCTAAAGATGATACTACAGATTCAATCAGGGTAGTAGACAGCAGTGGTAATGTTGTTTCAACAATAGGCTACAGTGGAAGGGTATTCACAGTGCGTCAGGGTTGTGCTGGGGTATATACTCCTGCATGCTCACCTATTAAGGTAGTGGGTGCTAATTTCCCAGCATATTCTCTATCATGTTATAGTGCGACCAGCCCACCTGTAGTGACCGCTGGTTTTCAGCCCGAGATTCAGACACAAGGTCAGCTTTCTTATGTTGTGGCAGCTTTTATCCCAACAACAACTACACTTGGAATTTATGATGGTAAACCTATTATAGCAACAACAACTCAATGGTGGGACCCTGTAAATTTTGTATACCATTATGTGTTCGCACCTTCTTCACCACTTGCACCTAATACACAATATGCGTTTGTCATATACACGCAGGCACCATTGCTTACTACTGATGCACCTATTGAAAAACTTACTCAAGGGTTTGATGGCAACATACTTAACGATCCCAACAATGGAGCAGTACATTTAATTTCTTTAACACAAAGATCATCTGACACCAATACGCAGGTTATAGCTTCATGTTTTCAAACCGATCCAAACCTTTATGGCACACCTAATATATCACAGCTTTTGCCGGCAACAGGGTTTATAGCACTTGCAGAGACAAAGATAGTACCGCGTGCATGGATGCAAAATACCGGTGTTTTCTCTGCCATGGTAGAGTTCCCTGATGGCTATAATATTTCGACACTCAGTCAGGCATGGGCAAACGGAGCGCCTGCTACAAGCATACAATTTTTTACAGAAACGAACTCGGCATTATTGAAATTCAACCGTAGTGATGTTACAAGCTATTATGGACCTGGTGGACGTGTGTTTGTCGTATATGGGAAGACAACCGACGGGCTTGCATTCTACGGATATGATATGCTCATAAAGTGTTTTAAGCAAGATACTCCTCCAGTGGAATGTGATGATGATTAAAGAAGATGAAGTTTAGCAAAACATTGTGGCTATGGCTATCTGCCATAGCCATTATTTTGATTGTGATAATTGTATTATTCAAACCTTCAAGGCATAAAGGATCTGTCAATGGTATAAATAGACAGCAGATAGGGACATTTGAACAAAACCTGAAAGCACCAAAGCCATACTTAAACTTCAAGCAATCGGCACAGGAAAACCTTTCTAATGGTAACAGCATTTCAAATAGTGCAGCAGAATTTAATAGAAATAACAGAGAGTATAGAAATACATTAAAAAACATTATGGATAATACTAATAACATTTCTGTGATGATAGGTGCAGCAGGAATACTTGCCAATCAGGGAGAGAAAAAGGCTAAGGAGTATCTGGTCAAGCTCCTTAAAACATCACCAGGTAATGGGATCAAGGTATTAGCAGCAGTCGCACTTGCACAAGCAGGGGATATGAGCGGATATAAGGATGTAGATAGGATAGCAGAAAATGGAGATTGGGGGACAAGGATATATGCGGGTAGGGCACTCGGTTATTTTGGTACACAAGGTCTTTCAACCCTTAAAGCCATGCGTAATTCCAGGGATGGGTGGATCCGGTATGGAGCAGATGCCGGTCTTGCGAAACTTGGAGACGATGAAGCAATAAGAGAGCTTATAGGAGGGCTTTCACATTATGATCCAGCAGTGCGGATATTCTGTGCTGAAAGCCTGGCAGATATACATAACCCTAATGCAATAGCTTATCTTGAACAGGAGTTCAGTTCAAGTGATCCTGATGAGAAATTTCACGGGGCTAAATATCTGTACATACTTGATAAAGATAACAGAGCAAAGGCGTATCTTGAACAGATAGCGGATTCAGACAGCTCACACAAATATGATGCAATAATTACACTTGCACAGTAGACTTAGATATCTACACCATTTTCCTATGCATCCCCTAATTTTAGGGTAGGGAAATAAATTAAAACAACGAAATTTCAATAACTTAGCAATCACTCTAACCTCTTACCCCCCTAATTTTAGGGATTGACAGAGGTTTTTGAAAGGGTAAAATGAATTACAAGGGAGGGAAAAGTGTATGAAATATTATAAACTATTTTCCGTAAAGGGATTTTATCTTTCAGGTGTATTGGCAAGTTTATTCATTGCAGTTCCAATCATTCTTGGATGCGGTCAGCCGCTTGTTTTTGTTGGTATAAATACAGAGCCTATTGCGCTATTTACCGAGGAATCACCTGATAAAATATTGCCACCTACTTTTGGAGAAAGCTATCATGGCGGCATATTGCCGGGAGACATTATATCGCTTCATTCGGACATAGGAGACAATCATATACTTGAGGTGTATGACCCTACAACAGGGAATTACATCAGCATCAGTGGGAGCACAAGTGCACAATCTGCTACTGATATAAGGAATTATTACCTGGAGTTAGATCCATCAGCAGGACTAGTCCAGAGTCGTATGGCAGCCTCATGGGTTAGTGCTGATACAAGGTATCCTGTTTATACAATTGCTACGCCATCCCCATTTCCACTTTATATATCACCATTCACACTATTGAGACTGCATATAAAGGGTATAGTCCCTGGTTCTCTTATAACCAGTGTACCTGCTGGTTACAATGCATATAACCTTCCAACAATACGGGTTGTTGATGCAACAACAGGTGCCGAGGTCTGGCATATAGAACAAACAGGCAGGGTTGCTTATGTAAGGATCGGAACATTATCGGATGTTAACGGAATTAATGTGGTTGATATACACGGTATGTCAAGTATACCTACAAGTCCGAATAAGATCACAGGTTATCCAACAATCACTATAGAAACAGATGATGTGCCTGAGAATGGCATTGGCTATCTCGTAGCTGCACTATATCCTGAAGACCCAACACACCCTGGATGTTATCTGAATAATCCCATTGGCGTAAAGACAAGCAATGTGGTGCGGGATGTTGTATCTCCAACAGATATTGCAACAGTGTGTCCTAATGCTACATCATCGTGTGAGCACTGGACATACACGCTTCAACCCATGAGCCCACTTACTTCAGGCACGGCGTATGCACTTGTTATTGGTGTAGATGATCTACATTATTTCGGTAATATCCCTCCGAATATAGATCGACTTGTAAAGCTAACACAGGATATGAGTGGGATAGTAATTCATGATTACACCTATTGGCCAACCGGTCCTATAGATCTTGGCAATATATGGTGTCAACCACCAACAGGAATAAAAGTATATTCATATTTCTTTGTGGATACCGGAAACAATGGCTCTAACCCACCCATGCCATTGCCTGCAATACCTTATGTAAACATCCATGCATCTGTTGAGATAAAGCCGGAGGTAATGAAGCAAAACAACGGTGTATTTACTGCATTTGTATCATTTCCGGATGGCAGTGATATAGCAACTATTAAAGATGCATCATGTAATGGTGCAACAGCAACAAGGATCATATATAGTTGTTCAGATGCAGATGATACCGATGATACAGCAAGCCTTGGATTTACAACAGATTGTTCCACACTCACATGCAATAAGAAATTTGCTATAATGAAGTTCAACAGATCAGACATCACATATCCTGGAATATCCTTTATCTGCTGGGGGCACACCACAACAGGTCAGATCTGGGCAGGCTATGACATAATAAAGCAGTATATTCCGTAAAACAGATTGTATTTAGGCAGGCTCTATATGAACCTGCCTTTTTCATTTTACAGGAGGTTTATAAATGAAAAGATATATACTTATAAGTGCGATTGTTATTGCGGCAATTGGTATTATATCCTACCTTTTAGTAATACCGCATACCTATAGTAGCCGTACATACACAAAACGGATAAATGAACAAATAGCTTCGTATTTAAAAAATTATAATCCAGATAAACCCGATAATAAGGCACTGGATAATGCCCTGCTAAAAGTAATAAGCTATGTGGACACCCTGCCGACACCTCAGGCGAAAAGCCTTGCATGGCAGAGTGTGGCAGAGATTACACATATCCCTTATACCATGATTGAACAGAAAAGAAGGGAGATAAACAAGAGACTTGCAAGTCCAACCTCTGTATTATCCAGTCCTCCAAAGCCGCTTAATAGCTACTTGAATGAGGCTACAGAGAGGTATACCACCTTGATGGGGCAAACGAAGGTAGCACAATCCGATGAGGCAAAGCAGATTTTAGACAATATGAACTCATCGTCATATCAGTCATATCTTGAGCAGCAGCTTGGTTCAAAAGACCCGCTGATACGCATATATGCTGCATCAGCATTACTTAAACAGCATAATACAGAGGGTGTAAACATACTGAAGGATGTGGCATCTAAGAATACGAGCAACTGGTATGTGCGTTTATATGCAGCTTCATCACTTGCAGGTATCAATGATAAGAATGCTATTGGCATTGTCGAGGGATATCTTAAAGCTGGAGATATGAATTATAATAAGGTCATGACCGCTGAGATCTATGCAGGTAAATCCGGCAATAATATATTTAAGCCCTATCTTGTTAACCTCACATCTGATAAAAACCCGTATGTAGCACTTGGCGCAAACATAGGGCTTGCTTATCTCGGAGACAGCAACGCCATTAGCTATCTGCAATCGGCATTAACGAACCCGGATGATGCGATATCAAACCTGTCGGCAAAAACACTTGCGGAGCTTGGCAATCCATCGCCCATGCCATACTTTAGAAAAGAGTTTGCTTCAGATGATCAGATGATGAAGCTTGAGGGTGCAAAATATCTTGCCATGATGGGTGACTATTCTGGTATGGATACATTGGAGCAGGCTATGAATTCCTCCGACTATGCAGCGAGCCTTTACGCAACAGGTGCACTCATAGAGATCGCGGCAAAAGGCAGAAGAGCTAACTAATACTACTAAGAATGCATCTGTGGCTAATAATCCCCTACAGTGTCGCTGTATTGAGTTTTGTTTTTATCTCTCTGTACCTTGTATCAACAGGATGTGCGAGGCATGGTATTGCATCACCCCATGATGTATTCCAGATTATTACATGGACAACAGTTTTTGGCTTTATCGGAGCAAGATTGGGTTATGTGCTTATTGAGTATCAGGTTTATCTTCATGCACCTCTACAGACATTGATGCTCTGGAAAGGCGGATACTCAAGCATGGGCGCGGTGATTGCAGGTGGAAGTATCGGGTTAATATTGCTTAAGAAAAAAAACATATCTATATTGAGATTTGGCGATATTGTCTCACCATATATTGCATTGAGTATATTTTTTGCAAGGGTTGGTGGTTTTATCAGAGGCTCATCGTTCGGTAAGATTACTAATCTTCCATGGGGCGTTATATATCCAAGAGATAGCCTTGCATTTAAAGCACAGTTAAGCCAGGGGATTATAAGTGCAAACGCCCCGTATGCACTACCAGTTCATCCGACAACACTCTACGAGGCAACAGGAGCGATCATCGCGTTTATTGTTGTAATATATATGGGGCATCGCAAGCACAAGGATGGTGTCGTAATGTGGACATTGCTCTTAGTATATTCAATAGAAAGATTTGTAATTGATTATTTTAGAGGAGATATGAGTCCAGTTGTATTCAATATCCTTACACCATCTCAAATAATAAGTGGACTAATAGCAGTAGCTTCTGTTTATGCATTGATGAGGGTACGACATTTGTAGATTAACCCCAGAAAATACATTTGCAAAAATAGGGAAGCATGTAGCGGTTTGATTTATCAAACTCTATTCTTACTCTGAACTTGAAAAGGTTAAGCAGTTGGGGAGTTTTGGAGTTAGGGAGTTTAAAGTAAGATCTAACGCCCTCTGTCCCTCTTTATCAAAGAGGGATGACGCTGATGACGGCTTGCAATGACAGGCATTGACACACCCCGTCCCTTCGGGACACCCCTCTTATTAGAGGGGAATTTTAAAGTTGGGGGTGATGGAGTTAGGGAGTTAACTTCAGATTTTTTAAAATTCTTTGAACTCCTGAACTCTAAACTACAGAACTCTGGAACTTTTAAATCAAGAAACTGGATTCCTGCTCAAGCATACCTTAGAAGAAGCCCACGGGCAGGAATGACAGCAAGCATAGAGAAGTGGCTGTCCGACAATGTCATTGCGATACGCCTTTGGCGGAGAAGCAATCCCTCTGTATGCTGGTAGATTGCTTCGTCGTGCTTCAAAGCACCACTCCTCGCAATGACCTATTGCTGCTGTCATTGCGAGCCACAGGCGAAGCAATCCCTGTGCTTGTAGATTGCTTCGTCATTTCATTTTTTGCAATGATAATCTTACAGAGAACTTAAACATCCTTTACAATACCCCCCTAATTTTAGGGTAGGGAAATAAATTAAAACAACGAAATTTCAATAACTTAGCAATCACTCTAACCTCTTCCCCCCTAATTTTAGGGATTGACAGAGGTTTTTGAAAGGGTAATAATTAAAAAAAAAAGGAGGTGCTTTTATGCGTAGAGAAAAAGATCTAAAACATATGATAACAATACCAATAGTTTTTGGTATATTTTTCTTTTTACTTTTTATGTTTTCTTGTTCAATTTCATTACCTCCTTTCCCACATCCAATTTTTATTGGTGTAAATACAGAATCTACAGTTTATGATTATCTTGATATGGCTGACACGAGTCTTACTTTACGATTTGGGGATGGCTGGCATGGTGCAATAAACCCGGGAAGTACATTATCAATATATTCTGACCTACCTGAGCTTACGACAGGCGGACACCTGCAGGTGTATTGTCCGGTAGCAGGTGCAGAAGGACTACCAAATATCGGTTATTATAATGTAGATCAGTACCCTTCACAAACTGCAGCATTAATAAGAGATTACTATCTTAATATTCAACCTACAACTTCTATTTTTCAGATAAGACAGATGAGCGTTGCATGGAGCAATCTTGGAACTGAGTTTCCCATATATAATATTGTAATTCCCACTGGCTTACCGGGTGGTGATGGAACATTATATCACATTCAGATTGCCGGTGCGTATGCTGTTGGAGTACCACCCATACAAACTGTGGATAGTTCGGGCAACATTGTCAATCAGATGGATCCAGAAGGTAGAACTTTAATAGTTAGAAAGGGCAATAACTCACCACAACCCATTATACTGAAGACAAATATGTCAAGCAGCTCATATTTCCCAACGCACGGTGTTACAACTTCGGGTTTTCAACCTCAGATAACTGTAGATAAACAACTTGCATACATAGCTGCATTACTTGTACCTACAACAACTACCGCAGGCTGCTATAACGGGGAACCTATAAAAGGAAGAATTACTGCTACGCAAGATTCAGTTACAGGATATTGGACATATACATTTTATCCAATAAGTCCCCTGTTTCCAAACACATGTTATGTATTTATGGTAGGTATTAGCGAACCATTTTCTAAATATGGAGGTCCGCCCCAGATGCTTACACAGGGCATGGGTGCAACTACAGTAACGGATAATACAGGAGCGCTTCCAGAAGAAATATCAGACCTTAGCTGTGCTTCTTCACCAACAGGAGATATTGTATGGCCATATTACTTCTGCACAGGCAATGATCCTGGAGTAAGTATACAGTTAGGACAATTGTTTACACAACCTATAGTTCAAGAAATACCCGCAAGTGTAAAAATTGTGCCAAGGGTAATGATGCAAAACACAGGTACATTTACTGCATTTGTTTCATTTCCATCAGGTTTTGCGATTACCTCTGTTACACAGGTATGGGCAAATGGAGCGCCAGCAAACAATATAATCTTTAATGATACAGAAGATACAAATAGTATGATATGCAAGTTCAACCGCTCAAATATCGTTCAGTACTTTGGTCCTAACGGTAGACTATTTGTTGTATATGGCAGGACAACAGACGGTAATGTATTTATAGGTTATGATACAATCCAGAGATGCATGATACAAGACAATCCAGAAATAGATTGTAATTCTGATTAAATTAAGGTGGGGATTAAAACCTGCCCCTGATTCATAATTATGGAAACATCGGGTAAACAGAAAACATGGTGGGTAGGCATAGCAATACTGTTAATTGCTGTAATAGCGGTAGCACTCATATATTGGTTTAAAAACAAATCTGCTTTCTATTTTTCGTACAATAATAGTAATATAATAAGGCAAAATATAGAAAGAAAAATGCACCTTGCTGCTCCGCTAATGCCTTCACAACAATCCATTCAGAGCCAGGGGTATGTAAAGCCAATGCATATTGAAGAAGGTATAAAAATTCCTTTCATACAGACGAAAGAAATGCAAGATAGGTTAAAAGAGATTGCGATGAATAAACATAACGCAGTTGAATCAGTTGAAGCAATGTCAAGACTAATAATGATAGGAGATTATCCAGAATTTCGGAAGATTTTAAACGAGGATTTAACAGTTACGACATGGCAGATCAGCTTAAATGCGGCAAAAGGTCTCGCGATGGCAGGTGATTACTCCGGGTTTAATACAGTGCAAGATGTATTAAAAAATGGTGAATGGTCTGCAAAGATAGAGGCAGCAAATACAATGGGTTTATTTGGAGATAAAGGTAGGGCAGTGTTAAAAAATCTGGTAAACGATCCTGATAGATGGATAAGACTTGGTGCTGAGGCAGGACTTGCAAGGCTTGGGGATAAACAAGCGAAGGAGGCACTTGTAAAGGGGCTTAGCAATTTTGATACAGCGGTTCAGGTTTATTGTGCAAAAGCTCTTGCAGAAACAGGAGATGAAAGGGCAAAGGGATATTTTGAGAAGCTATTTGCATCAAGCGATCCATATATAAAAGCAGAAGGGGCGAAGTATCTTTATTTACTTGGTGATAAACAGGCAAAGATGTATCTTGTAACAATGTTGGAGGATGTTGATCCATACTGGCAGAACTATGCAATCTTCGCACTTACACAAAAAATAGATTTGCAAAAATAGAGAAAAACAGAGTTAGAGATTCTAAGTTGTGTCCAACCACAATAATCTTTGGCATCACAAACACATGGATGAGTCAATTGTATTTATAGTTTTTTACTATGCTATCTCTCCTATTAGTCCCCCAAAATTGCACAAATGAACTTTCCTATTGTATTTTTTGGGTTTATATAACTTCAGCGTCTTTTTTCATCACATATTCAACGCTTACATTAAGTGCCTGCTCCACGCAACGAGGTTCAATTGCACTGGAAACATCTCTTGATGT
>Ga0315298_1006050_pt1 | contig 16750 bp, 13 predicted proteins | sample WHS_1_MG_FD_203077 | JGI IMG/M metagenome (GOLD analysis project Ga0315298, IMG submission 203077) | Extremophilic microbial mat communities from Washburn Hot Springs, YNP, Wyoming, USA - WHS_1_MG | ecosystem: Environmental > Aquatic > Thermal springs > Hot (42-90C) | place: USA: Wyoming...
AGCAGGCCGAAAGACTGGCGATGGAGTTCGGCGATGGGGGATTGTTGTTGTGTGACGTCGTTGATCGTCTTGGCAGTGTGGTGATTGGGGAAAAATCCGGGGTTTCAGGGGCGTTGAACGGGGCTGGAGACGTTTTGCTGGATCAAATGTGAGGTTTCCGATGGTTGTTTGGTGCGGTTGAGGGGTGTTTCGTGCCGACGACGCAAATAGAGGGACAGACACGATATTTGGCCTTCTGATCAAACGGGCACAAGCACCGTGTCTTTGTTGGGCGTCAGGCGACTTTGGTCGGCTACGCCGGGCTGGGAAACAGCCGGACCAAGACATCCGCAAGAACATGATTTTGAATTGACTTGCTATACATCAGATAGGAGTGTTCGCCGTAGGCATCAGAAACGAGATCGCATATGAGGACGACAAACCACGCCCAACCAGGCAAAACCTACCGTTGGAGTTTCTTTCGAGCAGGGGGATTTGACCAGGTCAGATTCAAGACCGGCCAAGACCTGCTAAACATTGATCAACTCGACCAGAAACTATGGGTTGCATTGGCGTGTCCCGTTTCCGGCCTTCACTTTGACAGGAAAACCTTGAACCTCATTGATACCGACAAGGACGGTCGCATTCGCGTGCCGGAACTGATCGCCGCCGTCAAATGGGCGGGGTCATTGCTCAAAGACCCGGACGTTCTTGTCAAACACCCATCCGCGCTTCCCCTCGATATCATCAACGATTCAGTCCCCGAAGGCGCTCTCATCCTCAAGTCCGCGCGCAAGGTTCTGACTGTTCTCGGCAAAAAAGACGCCACTTCAATCAGCGTGACAGACACGGACGACACATCCAAAATCCTGGCGCAAACTGCATTCAACGGCGACGGCGTGATTGTCGAAGACTCGGCATCCGACGAAGCCACCAAAGCCGCAATACGAGACATCATCGCCTGCCTCGGCCCTGTCGCGGATTGCTCCGGCAAACCCGGGGTTGACCAAGCCAAAGTCGATCTGTTCTTCGGCGAAGCGAAAAGCTATGCCGACTGGGTACAGAAATCGGCCAACAACCCGGCAATTCTCCCGCTGGGCGATGCGACGGCGGATGCCGACGCCGCAATCAAAGCAGTCGCCCCAAAGGTCGAGGATTACTTTGCACGGTGTCGGCTGGCCGAGTTCGATCCGCGCGCTTCCAACGCCCTTAACCGCGACGAAAAGGAATACGCTGTCATCGGAGCAAAGGACCTCACATCTGAACATCGTGACATTGCGGCACTGCCTTTGGCGCGGGTCGAACCGCACCGCCCGTTGCCGCTCCTCGACGGTGTAAACCCCGCGTGGGCCACAACCCTTGCCAACCTGCATGCAAAGGCTGTCAAGCCGCTTCTCGGGGACAAAACCACCCTCACTCTGCAAGACTGGAATCTGCTCGTCTCCAAACTCGCCGAGTACAACGCATGGATTTCCTCGAAACCAAAAACCACAGTTGAAAAGCTCGGCATGGCGCGAATACGTGAGTTGCTGGCCAGCCGGATCAAGGACAATCTTGCGGCTCTCATCGCCCGCGACAAAGCCGAAGAACAAGAAGTCAAGGCAATCGCTGCCGTGGACAAACTGGTCCGATACACCCGCGATTTGCTTCCTCTTTGCAGAAATTTCGTGAACTTCGAGGAGTTCTATGTTGGCGATGGAATGGCGATATTCCAGGCAGGACGTCTTTACCTTGACCAACGGGCTTGCGATTTGACCCTGCCGGTTGAGGACGTTGCCAAGCACGCCACCCTCGCAGGTTTGGCAGGCTGCTACCTTGCATACTGCGACTGCGTCCGCAAAGGCACCGGGGAAAAAATGCAAATCGTTGCCGCTTTCACCAACGGCGATTCGGACAATCTCATGGTGGGGCGCAACGGTGTTTTCTACGACCGGAACGGGCGCGATTGGGACGCCACCATAACCAAGATCATCGAAAATCCCATCAGCCTGCGGCAGGCCTTCTGGGCGCCTTACAAGAAATTTGTGCGCATGATTGAAGCCCAGATAGCCAAGCGCGCCGCCGCCGCAGAAGCAGCTTCAACCCAGAAACTCGAAGCCGCCGCAACAACCGCCGCCACTCCTGAGAAACTCAAAGAAGTCGCGCCAAAAAAGGTTGACGTCGGCACAGTGGCTGCAATCGGAGTCGCTTTCGGCGCCATCGGCACATTCTTTGCGACCTTGCTCGCCTATGTAACAGGTTTGATGAAGCTGGGACCACTGGCCGTGGCCGGAGCGTTGATCGCGGTCGTGCTGCTGATTTCAGGCCCGTCAATGATTCTTGCTTACATCAAGCTGCGAAAGCGCAATCTCGGTCCCATCATGGACGCCAATGGTTGGGCAGTTAATGCCAATGCCAGAATCAGTGTCCCATTGGGAGCTGCGTTGACGCACATGGCCAAGTTGCCGCCCGGATCACACCGCGAACTCTTCGATCCTTACGCAGAGAAAAAGAGTCCATGGCCAATAATCATAATCCTCGCCCTGGTCCTGTACATCGCCTTCAGCATCCTCAACAGCAAAGGCAAAATCTACCAATGGACCGACGGCTGGATCGGCAAACAACCTCAAACAGAAGCCGTGCAAAAACCCGCTGAGGAAAAGCCTTAGCTGGCAATCTGACCGTCTCACCAGACCGAAACACCAAAAGCTTCATTCCAGCAAGACTTCCGGGCCGGGCGACGCAGCCGCCCCGGGCAGCGCATCATGGCGGAGTCCCAAGCCTGCAACGAAAGCCTGTATCCCGGCGTGATCATTCGGGTGCGGTTGCGCCGCGCTGCGCCAAGGAAGGTTGGACAACAGCCGCCAACGAAGTTATTCTGTGCATGACGAATGGAACCAACGGCAACGACCACTGATGCGCGTTATCGCGGGGAAGTGGTTTACCTCTTTGCTTTCGACATAGCTTACGAGTTGTCTGGCGTAAGGGCCACGCACTTGCTCGGCCAGAAACTCCAAACCTACGTGGTTGATACCGGGAAACGCAGCCCGAAGGAAGCTTTTTTCTACCGAGCGGGGATGGTCAGGTTACCCCCTGTCGAACGACAAGGCCCGCACGGCCCGATCAGTGTCGAAACTGTTATCAAAGTCCTCACAGTCGGCGCAGTGAGCATCTCGATCCGCGTCCCGTTCGCCGTGGATCGCATCGAGGACCTTGTCGGGTACCACGACCTGCAGTTGGGTGACAAGCCCATGGCAGCCGAAGCGCGGGAGCTTGCCCGCCGGGTCCAGCAGGAACTCATCGAGTACTGCCAACGGCCCGTCACAGAACTGGCCGAAGAAGAGGCTTACACTGTGTTTTGCCTCGAAGCCCCGCTCAAAACGGCGCAAGGCCAGCCGGTCAAAGGCGAAGAATGGTTGCAGCAGAACAGCGCCACCGTCGCGTGTTTGTTGATGCAGGAGACCGACGCCGGGCAGTTGGCCCGGCAGGAGATCAGAGAGTGCACAGCCCGGCACCTGAGTTATTACGAATACGATCTGGTGGTTATCGACTGGGACGCCGCCCTTGTTGTGGACTATCCGGCTCACTTTGAAGAACTGGTGTACGTGCTCGAGCTGGCCAATGTTCAGTTGGCTGAACTCGAAGCGTACGATCGTCTTCTGGACGCGACATTGGCCATGCCACACCATGGAATGCGCGATTTGTCATGGCGCGGACGCGCCGCAGTCTTGCGAAACCTGCGCGAACTCCGAATCGAGCTGACGCGATTCAGCGACGAATTGCTGAACATAACCAAGTTCTTCGGCGACTGGCACCTTGCGCGCATTTACCAGAACGTTTCCGCAAGGTTCCACCTCGCAGACTGGCACAAGATCGTCGATGACAAACTGCGGAACATTGACAGTTACTATCAGTTGCTTCAGCACGATCAAACAAACCGGTGGATGCTGATTCTTGAAGCGACGATAGTGTTGTTGTTCATAGTTGACGTGGCACTGCTGATTGCGGGCATTGGAGGAAAATGATCGAGATCGCAACTCGCCATTGCCAAACCGGGGCCGGCATGTTCGCCCCTTTTTGACAATGGCAATGCAAGAAAAACCATGATTCTGTCAGAAAGCGAATTCGAGTCGCTCACCCAGCTCCGGCACCGGTCGCCGCATGACCTGCTCGGTATGCACGTGCTTGGGAACAAGAAGGGCGTCGTCGTGCGCGCTTTGGTCCCCGGCGCCCAGAAAATAACGGCAGTCCCAACCGTCGAAACTCATTTGCCACCAATCCCGCTGACGCGATTGCACCAAAGCGACCTTTTCGAGGGGGTCAGCGACGCGATAAATCGCGTTTACGCGTACAACCTTGTGATCGAGGACAAAGCCGGGAACGAGCTCGTCACGCGCGATCCTTACTCGTTCCTGCCGACACTGGGTGAATTGGACCTGCACCTGTTTGCGCAGGGAACCGAACGCCGAATTTACGAGAAACTCGGCGCGCATGTTCGGACAATTGACGGGGTTCAAGGTGTCAGTTTTGCTGTCTGGGCGCCAAATGCCCAAAGAATCAGCGTGGTCGGGGATTTCAACAACTGGGACGGCAGACGTCATCCAATGCGTTTGCTGGGGTTGTCGGGCGTTTGGGAGATTTTCATCCCCGGCGTCAGGCCGGGGAGTTGCTACAAGTTCGAGATTCGCAATTGTCACGGCCAAATCGTGCTGAAGTCGGACCCGTACGCCGCATGGTACGAGGTGGCCCCCAAAAACGCCGCCCTTGTATGGGATGAAAAAGCTTTCCCGTGGACGGACGAGGACTGGATCAAACGTCGGCGTGCCCGCGATGTTTTCCGGTCGCCAATGAGCATATATGAGGTTCATCTTGGTTCGTGGAAGAAGCGGTCCCTGAGCGAGTCTCTGAGTTACCGGGAACTGGCGCGGTTGCTGGTGGACTACGTTGTTGAAATGGGGTTCACACACGTCGAGCTGATGCCCGTCTCCGAACACGCTTATTACCCCAGTTGGGGTTACCAGGTGACCGGTTTCTATGCGCCCACCAGCAGATACGGTACCCCCGCCGATTTCCAATACCTTGTCAACGCGTTCCACCAGGCCGGCATAGGCGTGATTATGGACTGGGTGCCGGCTCATTTTCCAAAGGACAATTGGGCTCTCGCACGGTTCGACGGCACCGCACTCTACGAACACGAAGACCCCCGACTCGGCGAGCATCGCGACTGGGGCACGCTGATATTCAATTACGGCAGACACGAAGTCAGAAATTTCCTCACCGCAAACGCGCTTTACTGGTGTGAAAGGTTTCACGTGGACGGTCTCCGCGTGGATGCCGTGGCTTCGATGCTTTATCTGGATTATTCGAGAAAACCGGGCGAATGGATTCCCAATCGTTACGGCGGTCGCGAAAACCTCGAAGCCATCGAATTCATTCGCGAGTTCAATCACCTCGTCCACACAGAACATCCGGGCGTCGTCACAATCGCAGAAGAATCAACCGCATGGCCGCAGGTCACCAGACCCCCGTACCTTGGCGGTCTCGGTTTTACTTTCAAATGGAACATGGGTTGGATGCACGACACCCTGAATTATTTCAAGCACGATCCAATCTACCGAAAGTACCACCAGAACGAGCTCACATTCGCGATGCTCTACCACTACCACGAGAACTTCGTCCTGCCACTGTCGCACGACGAAGTGGTGCACGGCAAAGGCTCGCTCCGCACCAGAATGCCCGGTGACGACTGGCAGGGATTTGCAAACCTCCGAGCGCTCCTCGCTTATCAGTGGCTTTTCCCGGGCAAACAACTGCTTTTCATGGGCGGCGAGTTCGGCCAAAAAAGGGAGTGGAATGAGAACAGCGAACTTGACTGGCACCTTCTCGGGAGCGGCCCTTACCATGCGGGGCTCCAGCGCCTCGTCAAAGACCTCAACAAACTCTATAAAGCCGAGCCCGCTTTCTGGTCCGCCGACTATGACACACGCGGATTTCGGTGGATAGACTGCAGCGATTCCGATTCATCCGTGCTGTCGTTCCTCAGATTCCCATCCGAACACGGAAGAATTCATGCCGTCGTGCTCAACCTCACCCCGGTCTTGCGCACAAGCTACAGGGTCGGTTTGCCTTCTCCAGGCCCATGGAAGGAAGTCCTCAACACCGACGCCGCTGTCTATGGCGGAAGCAACGCAGGCAACGCAGGCCGAGCCATGGCAGAGGAAATCCCGTGGCACAACCAGCCATGCTCGGCACTCATGACCTTGCCGCCCCTGAGCGTTCTCGTGTTCGCAGAACCGCAAAATGATCACCTTGATGGGCCGGGCTTTTAGCCCTTTGATCCTGAGAAACGATGTGTAACGCCTCGTCGTCGGACATCGCCACAGACGGGCGCACCTAACGCGGACATAGGTTATCCGAAGTTGTTCATCGGCGGGGCGGTGGCCCGCCAGATGGTTGTATTGGGAAATCGATCATATTTACGGAGATTTTCAAACTGCAAGTTTGCTCAATTTGTCAATGTCTGCTTCGCTGGTACCGAGCAGTGCGGTCGTAACAGTGCGGCCTTTGGAGTGTTAATCGTATAATCTGCGCGGAAATCGCAGATTAGCGGGGCGTTCGAGACTTTTGCCTTCGAACTGTTCGTCCGCGGGTCCCACGCGCATCCACCCCGCGGGCTAAGAAGTCGGCCCTTGCAGCGCAGCGCGACGGAGTGCCCGGCCTGGAAGGAACGCATTTATCCCGCCGCGATCATTCGGTTGCGGCTGCGCCGCGCTGAGAATCTCACCGGGCAACGTCCAGCATCATGCGGCACGCAGCGGGATGCGCCCCGCTCTGACCGCCCTGGTCGCTGATTCAATTTCGATCCGCGGCAATTGTGACCTGTACTGCGTGGGCGACATCCCGGTAATCCGCTTGAACACCCGGTTGAAATGCGTCAGCGACTGAAACCCGACCTCGAAGGCTATTTCGCTGATCCGAAGGTTCGGGTTCAGCGCGAGGTTCTTCGCCTTTTCTATCCTCACGCGGGAAACGTAGTCGGTGAAGTTGATGCTGGTTGTTTTCTTGAACAGCTTGCAAAAATAATACGTGCTCGTATTCACCGCCCGCGCCACCTGGCCAAGTGAAAGGTCTTCCGATTGATGCGCGTGGATGTATTCCCTGGCCCTTGCAATGATTGGCGGCTCGGCGTGTTCCTGGCTCAAGATGAGCTGATTGCTCACCATGGCCAAATGCTGGGCAAAAATGGTGAGCATTTTCATGATCGCCTGATGCTCGCGCTCGGATACCACGCGGGTCTGGAAATAGGCCTTGCGCAGCTCGTCACGGCCCACCTGAATGCCCCACTGCTTGATCAGACGCTCGATCCGTTTGAACCCGGCCGCGCTCGGTCGCCTTTTCAATACCTGGCCCGTTTGAAGAAATCCAATGACCCGCTCACCGAGCCGTATTGGCACGGCGATTTCGATCAGACCCGACATGCAGGTCACCGATCCGGCTTCGCTCGCGGCATTTTCTGACAGCTTCTGTTGTGTTTGAAGGCAGGCTGCGCAGGCGCTGCTTTTGCTGGCCATCAGCGCGCAGTACCGGTTCTCCTTTTTGTGTCCGCGATACGGCAATTGCCATGATTCAACCGGCCTCAGGATCAGAGCCAAACCGGTGATCTCGCCAAACGCTTGGGCGTAATCGAGAAAGACCTTCGAGCTGGTCAAAGCATCAATCACGCTCTTTCCGTTGCTGTCCATGGCTGAGTTGACTGGCATAAGCATGGTGCGCTCTACATCCGGAGCTTTGTTTGCCAGACCTGCCACGCATTAGGGCTGTCAGGTCTGATCATTTATTGCCTTTTGGTAAGCAAAATAGGTCTGACTTGCGCCAAGCGCAAGTTTTTCTGCAACAGGTGCAATGCTCCGGAACCAACTCCAGCCAAACTTGCGCATTGAACAGAAACACATATCCTCGAGCCAAATGAGGTCGGTGCTGATAATAGGCGGTGGTCTGGTCGGGCTGGCGACTGCATATCGGATTCTGGAAAGAAAAGGCGCTCCCCGAGTGGTTCTTCTTGAAAAGGAAGATCGTCTCGGCGCGCACCAGAGCACGCACAACAGCGGCGTTTTGCATGCGGGGCTTTATTACAAAACCGGATCGGCCAAGGCGCGATTGGCGGTGACGGGAATTCGCCAAATGGTCGAGTTCTGCAAAGCCGAGGGTGTACCGCATGAGATTTGCGGCAAGCTGGTTGTGGCAACAACCCCCGATGAGTTGCCCAGATTGGACGAGCTGTTGAAAAGGGGTACAGCCAACGGACTTCAAGGGTTGCGTCGCCTCGAGCCGCCGGAGTTCAGAAAAATCGAACCCAACGCTGCCGGGCTTGCCGCAATCCACGTGCCCGAAGAAGGCATAGTCGATTACGCTATGGTGTGCGAGCGGCTTGCAGCGCGAATACGAGAACGCGGGGGAAGCATTTTGACCGGCGCACGGGTCGAGCAACTCAAGCGGCTCGGCAACGAGTGGGTGGCGACAACCCGGCATGGCGATTACACCGCAGAATTCCTTGTCACGTGCGCCGGTTTGCACGCGGATCGCGTCGCCAGGCTCGCGGGCGAGCAGCCTCAGACACAGATCATTCCGTTTCGTGGCGAATACTACAAACTGGGCGGGACCGGTGCGAATTTGGTGCGTAACCTGATCTATCCCGTACCCGACCCGAAATTCCCGTTTCTTGGGGTGCATTTTACGCGGTTGATTCATGGTGGTGTTGAAGCCGGGCCGAACGCGGTGCTTGCATTCGCGAGGGAGGGGTATTCAATTTCGGAGGTCAATGTTCGCGATTTGGCGGAGGCGCTGGCGTTTCCCGGTTTGTGGCGGTTCCTGAAAAATCACCCTGCAATGGTCAGGAGCGAGCTGGCGCGCTCTTTGAGCAGGAGCGCGTTTTGCCGTGCGCTGCAGAAACTCGTGCCAGAAGTTCGTCCTTCTGACCTTCGGAAGGGTGGCGCCGGGGTGCGTGCACAGGCAATGAGCCGGTCTGGGGAACTGGTGCAGGATTTTGAGCTTCTGCATCGAGATGGCGCTTTGCATGTTTTGAATGCGCCGAGCCCTGCGGCGACGGCCAGTCTTGCGATCGGGAGCGAGATCGCAGCGCGGGTGTTGGGCTCTGGAAAGTAACACTGGAATCTCACCTGTTCCCCGGCCAGGGACACCGAAAGCTTCGTTCTCAGATCTCAGCCAGATAAAGGTGTTCGTTGCACGCTCGGCACTTTACCGTGGCGCGCTGACCGGGGCGACTTCCTGGCTGACAGTGGACATGGGGTTTGGATCAGTGGTCGAACATTTTGGCGGCAAGGGTCTCGAACGATCCGACAATTTGCGATTGCTGGACAGGTGTACGATGGCCTGAGATATCTGCGAATCGGGTGGCAGTTTCTTTTCCCGAGCCGTGTTATGTTCTTGACCTTGTTGGTGAAATAGCATTATACCGTGCATGTAGCGATGAGGTAGCCTTAGGTGAAATAATCAGCCAGTATGACAAAACGTGACTTGGTCGTCCGCATTAGTGAACAAACCAAGCTCGGCCAGCAGTTGGTTTTGAAGGTGGTGCAGTTGACTCTGGATTACATTTCAGAGGCTCTGGCAAAGGGCGAAACTGTGGAGCTGAGGAACTTCGGTGTGTTCGAGGTCCGCATTCGCAAAGCCAGAGTCGGGCGCAACCCAAACGCTCCCGAGGCCGACATTCGCATTCCGCCCCGTGCGGTTGTGAAGTTCAAGCCCGGCAAAGAGATGCGCGAAGAAGTGTTGAAGTTGACGCCTCCCAGTTGATCGCCTGCCTGACTGCGAGTGAGCATCTCAAGGTTTCGGTGCCGAAATCGGCGCACGCTGGCTTTTTCTATCAAGATGGAACGATTACCCGGGTTTCGCGATTTTTATCCTGAGCCGTTGCCTGCAAGCGGGGTGTGGAGCATCAACGCCAGACAGCACGTTTTTGCCGGATGGCGTCGCCTTGCCGCCCGCTATGGCTTTACCGAATACGACGGTCCCCCGCTCGAGCCTCTTGAACTCTACACTCTCAAGAGCGGGGATGAAATAGTCGGACAGCTTTACAACTTCACCGACAAGGGCGGGCGTGAAATTGCGCTGCGACCGGAACTGACTCCGACTTTGGCGCGGATGGTCGCGGCTCACCACCGGCAGTACAAGAAGCCAATCAAGTGGTTTGCCATGCCCCAGTTGTTCCGCTACGAGCGCCAACAGAAAGGCCGTCTCCGCGAGCATTTCCAGTTCAACGCTGATATCGTGGGCGAAGCCGACCCGGCTGCAGACGCCGAATTGATTGCTCTGCTCATCGACATCTTGCGCGAGTTTGGCCTCACCGCCCGCGATTTTGTGGTCCGCTTGAGCAGTCGGCGCGCGTGGGAGGAGTTCTTCCGAAGGCGATGCCCGGACGTTGCACGCGCCTATGAGTTTTATCAGGCCGTGGACAAACTCGAGCGTGAATCTCCCGAGAAAACCAACGAAACACTCAAACAACTGGGGTTCACGATCGATGAAGTGCGGGATTTCATTTCCGCCGGCCGCCCCACTCCCGAGCTCGAGTTCATCGTCAACGATCTGGCCGCACGCGGTCTTGCCGAGTTCGTGCGCATTGACTACGGAATTGTGCGCGGGCTCGCATACTACACCGGTCCTGTGTTCGAAGCGTTTGATCTCAAGGGCGAATTCAGAGCAATTGCCGGCGGCGGACGTTACGATTCGCTTGTCAAACTCATCTCCGGCGGCAAGGTGGATTTGCCCGCGCTCGGATTCGGCATGGGCGATGTGGTGTTGACGCGGTTGCTCGAACGGCAAGGGCTTTTGCCAAAGTTCACGCCGTCCCTCGACCTGTTCTGCGTCATTGAAGACGAGGCGTCCCGGGGTGACACCCTGCGCACTGTTCAATTGTGTCGCGACGCAGGCTTGAGTGTCGAATACGCGCTTTCGCCATTGAAACCAGACAAACAATTCAAACGCGCCCTGGAACTTGGCGCGGGACATGTGGCATGGGTCCAGCGCGGTCCCGACGGGACAAAGTTGGTCAGACTGCGAAATCTTGCCACACGAACCGAAGCTCTCGTGCGTGAAAGCGAAATTGTGATAATGGTGAAAGCGGCGCGTGCGGAAGATCGGTCTTGCCCGCAGCCCGGCAATAAGATCACACTGACCTGAGCATTCGCGAGCAAAGGAACCTGGTATGCGCACCTTGGTAATAGGCATAGATAGCGGCACGCAATCAACAAAAGCTGTCGTGCTCGATGTTGAAAAACGAAAGATTCTTGGGACCGGCACATCGCAATACGGCTTGATCCCCGGGCTTCCCCCGGGCGCAAAGGAACAGCATCCTCACACGTGGCGGGATGCCGCCGCCAAAGCCGTCAGGCAGGCCCTCAAATCCGCAAAAGCAAAGCCGACCGAGGTCAAAGCACTCGGCGTGAGCGGTCAACAACACGGGTTTGTCGCATTGGACAAGAACGGCGAGGTCATCCGACCGGCCAAGCTGTGGTGCGACACCGTGACTGCGCGAGAGTGCGAAGAGATCACAAGCGCGCTTGGCGGGCCGGCTGCGACAATTGCTGCACTTGGGAACGCCGTTTTGCCCGGCTACACAGCATCAAAAATCCTCTGGCTCAAGAAACACGAACCGAAAAACTTCGCCAGACTCGCCACGGTGCTGCTGCCCCACGATTATCTGAATTGGTGGTTGACCGGGCGCGCGGTGATGGAATACGGCGATGCCAGTGGGACAGCCCTGTTGAACGTGCGGACGCGCCAGTGGTGCACGGCTGCAATCAACGCCATAGACGCCGACCTTGCCTCGAAACTACCACCGCTGATCCCCAGCGATGAACCGGTCGGCCCCGTCCGAGCTGACGTTGCAAAATCACTTGGCATTGCCACAGACACGCTGGTAAGCGCCGGTGGCGGCGACAACATGATGGCTGCGATCGGGACCGGCAATGTCCGACCAGGAGTTGTCACCGCCAGCCTCGGCACAAGCGGCACAATATACGCATGCTCGGAAACACCGGTCGTGGATCCTCAGGGCGAAATAGCGGCTTTTTGCGATTCCACAAACCGCTGGTTGCCGTTGCTCTGCACCATGAACGTAACCGTCGCCACTGAAATGGTCCGACGCGACTTCGGTTGGACCCACAACAAGTTGGAGGCGGAAGTGGCCCGCGCCAGTGCCGGTGCCGGAGGGCTTTTGTTGCTTCCTTATTTCGAGGGAGAAAGAACTCCAAATGTACCAGACGGTACAGGGGTGTTTTTCGGCGTGAACCAGCGCACTTTCACCGCACGATGTTTTGCCCGCGCCGCCATGGAAGGCGCAACTCTTGGGATGAACTACGGGCTGCGCCGGCTCATCGAGCTCGGCATCAAGCCAACTCAGATTCGCGCCACCGGTGGAGGGTCAAATTCCAAAGTCTGGCGGCAGATACTGGCGGACGTTTTCAACGCCGAAGTGGTCACACTCAAGGTTGCCGAGGGCGCAGCCTATGGTGCCGCTCTCCAAGCCTTGTGGTGCTGGCGTAAACACAATGGCGAACAGGTGAGCATCCAGGATATTGCCGATGAGTTTGTGCAGTTGAACCCGAAACAGAGTGCCTCACCGCGCATTGAGCAAGTCGAATTGTACCGTGAAATCCAGGAACTCCACAACGGCTTGTCCACTGCGTTGAGGCCTGTCTTCCGCAAGCACCGAGAGCTGGTGTCACGTTTGAGTGGATAATGTTAATTCCGTTGCAACCAATCAGCCAATTCACACATGAAGTTCATTCTATCAACACACAACGTCACTTACACTGAAGCGCTCGAAGAGCACATCCTTGACAAGCTGTCCAAGCTCGAGCACCTGGATCGTTGGACTGTCGATGCACGCGTTCTGCTCGAACACGACACCACCAAGGCGCCCGAGAAGCAGTTCAAGTGCTCTGTTCGTCTCGGTGTGAGGGGCCCCGACCTTTTCGCTGAAGCCTCGGAAAGCGACCTTTACACTGCGATTGACATCGTGTTCAAAAAGATCGAGCAACAGTTGCGCAAACGCCACGGCAGGCGAAAGGCCAGTAAACGCACGGAAGCAGCCCGATTCAAGCGCCAGCGGCAGGAATCAGAGCAGTGAGGCGTTCCGGCCCGCAATCCACCCCAACCGTCCTGCTCCCGGACAGCGGGACAGCACATGCCCGGGCGCGTCACGCCCCCAAAGCAAGACCGCTGTTGATACGAGCGCGGATCGTTATGCCAGTGGCGTTGCCGTCCATCGAAGACGGCGCGGTGCTGGTTCGCGGCTCCAAGATATGCGCCGTTGGACGATGGCGCGAAATTGCCTCTCGCGCGCCGAGCACCGCTCTCGAGATCGATCTCGGCGAGGTTGTCCTCTTGCCCGGGCTGATCAACGCTCATGCGCACCTTGATTACACCGACATGGCGGGGCAACTGGTCCCCACAAAATCGTTCACAGATTGGATCAAACTGATCACGGAAGCAAAGAGCGGTTGGGGACCGGACGACTTCGCCGCGTCATGGAGAAACGGCGCGGAAATGCTCGTTCGCTCCGGTACCACAACCGTGGCGGACATCGAGACTGCCCCGGACATGCTTCCGGATGTCTGGGCCAACACCCCCTTGCGTGTCTTTTCTTTCCTCGAGCTTACGGGCGTGCGCAGTCGGATCGCTCCCGAAACAGCCGTCAAAGAAACTCAGGACCGCATTGCGGCATTGTCTTCGGGGCCGGGACGCTTGGGTGTGGCACCGCACGCGCCGTACTCGACGATCCCGGCACTGTTGCGAATGGTCGCCGGGGCAGCACAATCGAAAGGCTGGCTTTTGACCACCCACGTCGCCGAGTCGGTGGAAGAATATGAAATGTTCAAGCATGCCCGGGGCCCAATGTTCGAATGGTTGAAGAGGAACAATCGCGACATGTCAGATTGCGGAGGCATCACCCCGGTCGCGCATCTCGATCGAAATGGATTGCTGGGACCGAATCTGTTGGCTGTGCATGCCAATTACCTCGACGGCGACGATATCGCGCTCCTCGCGCGAAATGGGGTGCCTGTGGTGCATTGCCCAAGAAGCCATCGTTACTTCAATCATGCGCCTTTCCAGTACGAAAACCTCCTGCGCACCGGCGTCCTCGTTTGTCTTGGAACAGACAGTCTTGCCACCGTGATCATGAAGCGCGGTCGAAAAGTGACACTCGACCTGTTCGAGGAAATGCGCGAGTTTGCGAGTGAGTTTCCGTGCAGACCGCCCGGTGAAATACTGCGGCTTTGCACTGACGCTCCCGCTGCCGCCTTGCGCCTTTCAGGCCGAATCGGGTGTGTCGTGCCCGGAGCGATGGCCGACCTGATTGCAGTTTCTTATGAAGGTTCAATTGCGGGTGTTGACGAGGCTATCATTGCACACGAAGGACCGGTGGCAGTATCAATGATTGACGGGAGATTCGTCTGGCCTTTGCCCGGCTCGAGTATTTCTCAGCGTGGCGCGGTCGCAACCGAATGATCGCGGCGGGACAATAGCGTTGGTTCCAACGCTCGGCACTCCGCCGTGCCATGCTGAACTACTTTCTCGGAAAATCTGTCCAGAAATCGCAGATTAACGGATCCTTCGAGACCTTTGACGTCAAACCGTTCATCCACTTGTACCAACATTATCTCTCATCGTGGGCAACGAAGTCGCTCCGTTCATCGCAAAGACGCCGGGCAGCAAAGGCCGCAAAGAACAAGACCAGTGATGAACGCAGATTGCCGCACAAAAAAACCGGTGAGGAAGTGATCCTGATCAAGGACCGCCGGGCACGCGTCACTGGTTTCGACCGGCTGAGTTATCCGGGAAAAACGGCGCTTCCGGTGCGGCTACCGTCTGACACAATCCCACAGCCGGCCTGACGACAGCTCTGCCGCAGACGGTTGAACGTTGGCACGCTCGGAGAAGTTGTGTGAATCCGGGGGTGAAAGTCCCCCCCAGGCCGGCGGTGAACCCGTCGGCGTTCAGAACGAAAGAACTGAATGGCAAAGTCTAGCCAACAGCCCAAGACCGAGGGTTGCTCGACCCAAGGAGGACCGGTGGACCTGTGGTTCTACCGGTCCGAACAAAGGCCGAGAAGCGTACCCAGGGACAAGCGTGAGCCGCAGGCCGGACCCGCATCTGGCCAAAGCAATTCAGCCTCGAAAGGACGTAACGCAAGCGGGGACGAAGTCAACGTATCGGAACCCAACATGGTGGCGCCCGGTTTAGGCGAGGGCGACACCGGCTTGCCGGGGTCTAAGAGCGTGGCGCGCGCGGAAGGAGACACACCAAACCGAGGAGGCCCGAAGCACTCCGGCCGTTCTAACTGCGAGAGCCAAGCCTGAACGACGACGCAACGACAAGGAGTGTCGTCGGGTGATTCGGGAGTCGGATCGGCTCATAATAGGTCGCTGCAAGGCCAGAGCCCGGAGGCGACTGAAGGGACCGACATGTCAATGCCGCCTGCACAGGGAACCAGTACCGTAAGAATGACGGAGAAAGACTGGCAAACCTTCCTGCGGGCTTTAGCCGAGAAGGCCGACGGAAACGGCGGTCTTGCCAGCCGGGACAGAGATACGGCCAAGGGTCGTTGGATTTTTCTGCGATCTTGGGCCAGCCGGTGGGCGTATGCGTGAGCGAATTGACATGAAGAGCCCGGTGCGGGAATACCGCCCGCCGGGATCTGTGAGGGGGGGGCGCAGGGCAACCGACGTCCCCACCTCGACGACGTTCAACGTTCCTGATCGGTATACTGGACATCGTGTCTGTCCCTCTATTTGCTCTGCCGGCCCCCAAACATCGTGCCTGTCCCCAAATCCGGGTGCCCCGGGGCAGCCTCGACCGCCTGACCGGCGCTTGGACAGGTCCAGCAGGTCAAAAGTCCGGCCCCCCCGGGCCAAATGTTGTGTCTGTCCCTCTATTTGCACCGCCGACCGGCAGAACACCGTGTCTGTCCCCATATCCAGCCCGCCATGCGCCCTTCCGGTCACCCCGTTGAAAGTTGAGAGTTGAACGTTGGACGTTGAACGTTCCCAATCGGTATATCGAACATCGTGTCTGTCCCCATATGTGGGTGCCGCAGCCCGGTTGGACCACTCGACCGGTCGCTGGGTCTGTTCCGATGTGTCAAAAGTCCGGTCGCCCGGCCCAAATATCGTGTCTGTCCCTCTATTTGCACCGCCGACCGGCAAAACTCCGTGTCTGTCCCCATATCCCGGTCACCATGCGCCCTTTCGGTCACCCCGTCGAAAGTTGAGGGTTGAACGTTTCACGTTGAACGTTCCTGATCGGTATACCGGACATCATGTCTGTCCCCATATCTGGGCGTCACAGCTGGCTTGGAACCGCCAGACCTGCGCTTGGTCGGGTCCGGCGTGTCGAAAGTTTGGCGGCCCGGGTTAAATATCGTGTCTGTCCCTCTATTTGCGTCGCCGGCACAAAACACCCCCCAACCGCACTAAACAACCATCGGAAACCTCAGATTTGATCCATCAAGGCGTACCCAGCCCCGTTCAACGCCACTGAAACCCCGGATTTATCCCCAATCACCACACTGACGAGGCGATTAACAACACCAGACGACAACAATCCCCCATCGCCGAACTCCATCGCCAGTCTTTCGGCCTGCTCAATCTCTGATTCCTGGAAATCTCCCTACCCCCTTGCTCCGACCTCGTGCTTTTCCCCTTACTCGATCGCGTTCACTTTGAGGTCGCGCAACGCATATACCTCCCCCAACAACATCCCAGGTATCCGC
>Ga0315298_1006055_pt1 | contig 16744 bp, 14 predicted proteins | sample WHS_1_MG_FD_203077 | JGI IMG/M metagenome (GOLD analysis project Ga0315298, IMG submission 203077) | Extremophilic microbial mat communities from Washburn Hot Springs, YNP, Wyoming, USA - WHS_1_MG | ecosystem: Environmental > Aquatic > Thermal springs > Hot (42-90C) | place: USA: Wyoming...
AGGTCGAGCGGGGCCTGACTGGCCAGGCCATCAGCCACTACAACGTACAACCGGTTCTCGATGTCTACGCGGACGTGCAGGATCGGGATTTGGGCAGCGTGGCGCGCGAGGTGGACCGCATTGTCGAGCAAGTGCAGCCCAAGCTTCCGCGGGGAAGCTTCACTCAGGTGCGGGGGCAGATCCAGACCATGCGCGAATCCTTCGGCGGGCTGGCCGGCGGCCTCGTGCTGGCGGTCTTGCTGGTCTACTTGATCATGGTCGTGAACTTCCAGAGCTGGCTGGACCCCTTCATTATTCTGCTGGCCTTGCCGGGAGCCCTTTCCGGCATCATCTGGGCGCTTTATGTGACCGGGACCACCATCAGCGTGCCCTCGCTCATGGGAGCCATCATGAGCATTGGGGTGGCCACGGCCAACAGCATCCTGTTGGTGACCTTCGCCAACCAGCAGCGCGCCCAAGGTATGGATGCGACCCAGGCGGCCTTGAGCGCAGGCCTGATCCGATTGCGGCCGGTTCTGATGACGGCGGTGGCCATGATCTTGGGGATGCTGCCGATGTCGCTGGGGTTAGGCGAAGGCGGCGAGCAGAACGCACCGATCGGGCGAGCAGTGATTGGCGGCCTGATTGTTGCGACCTTCGCAACGCTGTTTTTCGTACCCGTGGCCTATAGCTACTTCCGCGGTCGGCAGAAAGAAGCGCCGCTCGAACCGGATTGGGAGTTGTTGCAATGAAAATCGCCGCTCAGCCTTCTCATCCCGTGCCCAAACCAGGCGTCGCGCGACCTGGCGCACCGAGGGCTCTGTTGTGGATGGCGCTGTTTGCGCTCCTGGCGACGTTGTTCGCTCTCGGTTACTGGCCTCGCCACGCGCGCGCCAGGCGATTGGCGGCGGCCGCGCAGCGCGCCGGACAGCAGTTGCCCGCCGTGGCCGTGGCTGAGGTCAAGAGGGCGCCCGCCGAAATTGAACTGAATCTGCCGGGCACGGTCCAGGCGTGGGTGGAAACACCGATTTACGCGCGCGCCGACGGCTACGTGCGGCGCCGGCTGGTGGACATCGGAGATCGCGTCGCAGCCGGGCAGCTCCTGGCGGAAATCGAATCGCCCGAACTCGATCAGCAGATTCTGGAAGCGGAGGCCGCGCTGCGCCGCACGCGTTCCGCGGCCGCGCAGGCGGAAGCCGCCCTGGCGCAGGCCCGGGCCAACATGGAACTGGCCGAAGTCACTGCGAAACGCTGGCAGACCCTGGTGGCCAAGGGCGTGCTGCCGAAGCAGGAAGGCGACGAGAAACAGGCTGCCTGGCTGGCGCGCAAGGCCGACGTGGCCGCTGCCGAAGCCAACCTGCGGGCCGCCCGTGAGGCGATCACGGCCGCGGAAGCCAGTCTCCAGCGCCTCCGCGAGTTGCGGAATTTCCGCCAGGTGCGTGCTCCCTTCACCGGGGTGATCACGGCCCGCAATGTGGACGTGGGCACGCTGGTCACAGCCGGCAGCAGCACGGCCGTGCGGGAGATGTATCGGCTGGCGCAGATTCATCCCTTGCGGGTCCACGTCAGCGTGCCCCAGTCCGAGGCGGCGCACATCCGCATCGGTCTTGCTTGCGAGGTTGAAATCGAACAACTAGCGGGACGCAGTTTTCCCGGCCGGGTGACCCGCACCGCAAACGCGCTGGATCCGACCTCGCGCACCCTCCTCACCGAAATCCGTGTCGAGAACCCGACGGGAGCTCTGTTGCCCGGAATGTACGCCACGGTTCGCTTTCGCTTGCAACGGGCACAACCGCCCCTGCTCATGCCGTCGGGCGCTTACCGGAACACAGAGAAGGGGCCTGTCGTGGCGGTACTCGCGTCGGACGGCACGGTGCGCTTCGCGCAGGTGCGACTGGGCCGCGACTTCGGAACCCAGATCGAGGTGTTGAGCGGGTTGGAGGCTGGTCAGAAGGTGGTCACGAACTTGTCGGACGCAATCCGCCCTGGCGTCAAGGTACGCGTCATCGCACCTGCCAAACGCGATTTGCAGAAACAAGGAGAACGCCCGTGAGGCTGCTGATTGCGCTCGCCGCGCTGGCGGGCTGCCTGGCTGCGCAACAGTGGGAGGATCGCCGCACGCTGCGCTCGCTGGCGCGAGGCAATCTCGTGCATTTGAGCTTGCAGGACGCCATTGCGCTGGCGCTGGAGAATAACCTTGACGTCGAGCTGCAACGATTGAGCCCGGCCATCGCGGAGACCGAATACAAGCGGGCTCGCGCAGGCGCCATTCTGCGCGGGATTCCCATGACGGTGCGCGAGGGGCCGCGCAGTGCCGCGGGCGCCGACCCGTTAGCCTCCCCCTTCACCGCCGGATCGGAATCCAATCTTTCGATCGCCGGCCCCACGCCGATCAGCACCGGCAAGTTGCCGCCCGCTTTCGATCCTGTTCTGGCGGGCAAAGGCAGTCGCAGCCACCAGTCAGCGCCCCAACTGAACTCCTTTACGGTTGGCACCAGCGCCCTGATCTCGGACACGGCTTCCGGCTCCGTTGGCTTGCAACTGGGATTCCTGACGGGCGGCGAGGTCACGCTTGGCTGGGAGAACCTGCACCAGAGCATCAACCACCGCCGCTACGATTTGAACCCCTACAGCTCATCGAGCTTCGGGATCACGTTCGTGCAGCCGTTGCTACGCGGCTTCGGACGAGCCTTGAACTCCCGCTTTATTCGAGTGGCCAGCAATAACCGGCAGGTGTCGCGGCTGCTGCTGGAACAGCAGGTCATCAATACCGTAGCCGGGGTAATCCGACTCTATTGGGATCTGGCCGCTCTGAACGAAGAAGTTCGCGTGCGCAGGCAAGCCCTGGAGCGCGCCGAACGGCTGCTGGCCGACAATCAGGCGCAAGTGGAGGCGGGAACCCGGGCGCCCATCGAGGTAGTCCGCGCCCAGGCTGAGGTGGCCCGCACGCGGCGCGATCTGATTGCGGCCGAGGCGCTCGTCCGCCAGCAAGAGAACATCCTCAAAGATTACCTTTCGCGGCAAACCGTGGACAGCCCCGCGCTGGCGCCGCTGCGGCTGATCCCGACCGAAGCTTTGCGAGTGGAACTGCCGCAGACCTTGCCTAGCCCGGAGGCGCTGGCCGAGGAAGCCCTGCGGACCCGGCCCGATCTAGTGCAGGCACGCTTGCAGTTGGAGAACGCCCGCACACTCATAGAGGGCGCCCGAAATGCGCTCAAGCCTTCGCTGGATCTGGTGGCCGCGGTGCGCAATAACGGCCTGGCCGGGGCGATCAATCCTCTCACCGTGCCCGGCGCCGCCCCTCACGCACCTGATCCCTTGCTGGTCGGCGGTTACGGGAGCGCCCTCGCGCAGTTGCTAAGACGCAATTATCCGGATTATTCCCTGGGGGTGCAAGTGTCGCTGCCCTTGCGCAACCGGGCCGCCGAGGCTGACTATGCCCGCGATCGTCTCACCCTGCGTCAGCAGGAAATCCGGCTACAGCAACTAGAAAAGCAGGTGCGGGTGGAAATCGCCAACGTCCTGCTGGCGCTGGAGCAGGCGCGCGCTGCGCTGGAGGCGGCCGAGCAGGAACGGCGCTACCAGGAGCAGGCGCTGGCTGCCGAGATCGAGAAGCTCTCGGTAGGTGCTTCCACGACCTTCCTGGTGATTCAGTACCAGCGGGACCTGGCCCAGGCACAATCGGCCGAGGTGGCCGCGCGCGCCGCCTGCCTGAAAACCATGGCGGCCTTGGACAGGGCGCGAGGGACCTTGCTCGCCCGCCACGCAATCAGCCTGCACTGATCGGCTCCAGGCAGCCGGCGCAAGCAGTATCCTGAAGGTAGCCGGCCCCAGGCCGAAGGCCGGGCCCGCACTCGCCTCCCGCGGAGGCGCAATATGCAGGATAAGCTCAAAATCGCTGTTTTCATTGACTACGACAACATCGAGATTGGCGTGAAGACCACGCTCAAAGGCGAGTTCAACGTGGGCGTAGTGTTGGATGCCCTCAAGGAGCGCGGCGACGTTGTGGCTAAGTTCGCCTACGCCGACTGGGGCCGCAACGAGCAGGCCAAGCGGCAAATGGCCGAAAACGCCGTGCAGATGGTGCAACGCGTGATCTCGCCCCGCGGCGACAAGAACGGCGCCGACATCAACCTTGCTCTGGATGCCCTTGAGATGGCTTTCACCCACGATCACATCAACGCCTTCGCCATCGTCAGCGGCGACAGTGACTTCATCCCCCTGGTCAACAAGCTAAAGATGTACGGCAAGACCGTGTTCGTGGTGGGCGGCCGCGCCTTCACCAGCACCATCCTGCAAAAGAACTGTCATGAGTTCATCAGCTTTGAATCCTTGCTGGACAACGAGCCGCGCGACAAAGGGCACGCCCGCCCCTCACGGCCGCAGCGCCCTCGCCCGGAGCCGCTTGATCTGGCGCAGGCTATGCCTCTGGTTGAGCGCGCCTTGCAGGCCTTGGAGCGCCGGGGGGCCAAACCGCAACTCGGCCTGCTGAAGTCCACCATGCTTCAGCTCGATCCCGCCTTTAGTGAAAAGGCTTACGGCTCCAGCACCTTCACGGATTTCATCGAAAAGCTTCAGCAAGCGGGCTATCTCAACGTCACCGGGGCCGAAGGCCGCTACTTCATCGAACGCAAGCCGGCGCCGCAGCCCGAACGCCCGCCGCTGAAACCGGAGGAGGCCCTGCCGCTGTTGCGCGACGTTCTGGAGATCCATCGTCTGGAAATGGATGCCGGCGTGCCCGCCGAAGTGCTAGCCGCCTGGGTGGCCGAGCACTACCCGGATTTCGATTGCAAGCGTTACGGGTTCCAGGAGTTCACTGAGCTGCTCAACTATGCGCAGGACAAGCTGCTGGTACGCATTCAGCCTGACGAAGACAAAGGCCTGATGGTTTACCTGGGCGCCGAATTCTATCCGCCGGCGGACGCCGAGGTTCTCCCCGCCGCGCCGGTGCTACAGTTCGCCGAGGCTATCGCCGCTCCCAAGCCCGCCCGCAAGAGGCGCCGTGCGCAGACGGTGGCGGCCGTGACGCAGACAGGGGGCAGGAGGACCACCAGGACCTCGCGGCGCAAGAAAAGCAGCAGCGCTTCGGCCGACTGATGAGCTGGCTCTGACCGGCCTGAGTAAGCTAAATTGTACACGATGATCGAAAGAATCACCCCTGCGGGCGTGCCCGCGCCTCGCGGCCCTTATTCGCCGGCTGTGCGCGCCGGTGATTTCTTGTTCGTTTCGGGCCAAGGCCCCATTGACCCTACTAGCAATGCGTTGATAGAAGGCGATATACGCCAGCAGACCAAACTGGTGCTTGATAACATCCGGCGGATTCTGGAAGGATGCGGCGCTTCGGTGGCCGACGTGGTTCAGTGCACGGTGTTTCTGGCTGACGCCGCGGATTTTGCGGCCATGAACCAGGTATATGCGGAGTTCTTCGGGCCGCACAAGCCTGCGCGCACCACCGTCGAGGCCAAGTTCGTGCTGCCCGGCATGAAAGTCGAGATTGACTGCGTGGCCTATAAACCCGTGGCCCCGCAAACTTGAAATCGCGGGAGCTGGCGCTTGGATGCGCTAGGGCGCGCCTGGGCGCGGTTGTTTAACCGCGCCGCTTCAAGGTTGGGCGTTCGTCCTCGTCCTTGGGCTTGTCCTTGCGATCCTTGTCCTCGTCGGCATCCACCGGGCCGCCGCCAGGTCCTTTGCGCAGACGCGGCCGATTGGCGTCTTTATCCTCAGGCCGGCGCCGGTTATTCATGGCTATCAAGCGCGCTTTGACCTGATCGAATTCCGAAGTGGTCACGATGTACTCCGGCTTCGCCTTCAGGATCTCTTGTATGTTCTTCTGGGCTTCCTTGATGCGGTCGTCGGTCATGGGGTGGGTCGAGAAGACCTTGGCCATGGTGCCGGGCTTGCGCTTCTCCAGGGCTTGTATGCGCTCAAAAAAGTCCACAAAGGCGGTCGGATCGTAGCCGGTCTTGTAGAGATATTGCAAGCCGAGCAGGTCCGCCTCGCGCTCGAAGCCGCGGGAGAATTGCAGAAACTGCATGGGGATCAGCACGCTGGCAGCCTGGCGCACGCCGTAGCCCGTCCAGCCGCCCATGAAGATCAGCGGGATCATCGCGTAGTTGGCGATGGTGCCGCGGGTGGCCTGGCGGGTGCCGTGGCGCGCCGCCACGTGCGCGATCTCGTGTGCCATCACGCCCGCCAGCTCGGCCTCGGTCTCTGCCTTCATGATCAGGCCGGTGTTGACGAAAAAGAAACCGCCCGGCAAGGCGAAGGCGTTCACCTCGTCGCTATCAATTACCTTGATGGTGAAGGGGACTTTGGCGTCGGAGTTGCGCACCAGGTTCTGGCCGACCCGGTTGACATATTCCGCGATCACCGGATCATCTACGATTTTGGCCTGTCGCTCTATCTCTTGCGCCAGCTCTTTACCCAGCGCGATCTCCTTCTCCAGCGAGTAAAAGTTGATGCCCCTGCCCACATCGCGCTCGCCGATGGCGTCAGGGTCCTTTTTCTTGTCCTTGGCGGAAGCTGAACTGGGCGCCAGCAACGCCAGCAGCACTACGCCCGCCAGTCCGGCTACCCACGAGCGTCGCATCACGCACCTCCTGATCCACGCCCAAGCATCTGCGGAGGCGGGACCCACTGTTATTATACGGCGGGCGGTCCGACGGCGGGGTCTCGACGGGACCACCCATTCCTCACTTTGACTAACGTATAGTTTCTGTAATGGGTTACCCGAAAACCAACCTCGCACCGCCGCTAAGCGAGCCTCTCTGGCGCACGTATGCTGCCCAGTTCCCTGTGAACCGGAATCTGATTTACCTGAACCATGCCGGGGTGGCTCCCTTGGCTAAGCCAGCCGCCGAGGCCATGAAGCGACTGGCCGAGGATGCCTGCCACTGGGGATCTTTCCATTACTCGGAATGGCTGGAGGCTTACGATGGCCTGCGGCGGGCAGGGGCGCGCCTGATTGGGGCTGCGCCCGAGGAAATCGCCATCATTAAGAACACCTCCGAAGGCATCGCCATTTTGGCGCTAGGCATTGACTGGCGGCCGGGGGACAAGCTAGTGGTTTTCAGCGAAGAATTTCCAGCTAACTACCTGCCCTGGAAGTGGCTGGAGAGGCGCGGCGTCCGGGTGGTGGAGCTCTCGGTGTTTGATCCGCTCGACAAGCTCGACCAGGTCTGCCGGGGAGCGCGCCTGCTGGCGCTCAGCTTCGTGCAATATCTGAGCGGCTACCGGGCCGACATCGAGGCCATCGGGGCGATTTGTCGCAGCCGGGGCTGCCTGTTTTTCCTGGACGCCATCCAGGGCCTGGGGGCTTTTGCTGTGGACGTGGAGCGCGCACGTGTGGACGCGCTGGCGGCTGACGGTCACAAGTGGCTGCTGGGCCCGGAGGGTTGCGGGCTGCTGTATGTGCGGCGAGAGGTGCAAGAGCAAGTGGAGCCGGCTGAGTTGGGCTGGACCAACTTCGCCAACTATAACGACTTTGGCAACCGCGACCTTACTCTGCGCCCGGAAGCCGGCCGTTACGAATGCGGCACCCTCAACACAATAGGCTGCTTCGGCCTGCGGGCGGCCGTTGAATTCTTGCTGGAGGTCGGCATCGAAGCGATTGGGGCGGCGGTGCAAGCCTTGGGCGATCAGATAGCCGAGGCTGTGCGGGCCAAAGGCTATGAGGTGCTGGGCGTGCGGACTCCTGCCACCGGTGCCGGCATCGTCTCGTTCCGCAAAGCCGGGCTGGACAGTACCGCTCTGGTGAGCTATCTGAAGAGCAAGGGCATTGTGGTCGCGGCCCGCCAGGGCTGGGTGCGCGCCTCCCCGCACTTTTACAACACCCCGGAGCAAATTGAGCGGCTGGTGGCGGAGCTGCCCTGAGCCTTTAATTCAACGCAAGGCCTGAAATTGTGTCCAGGGGCGCGATTTCAAGTCACGCAGATAGGCCCTCTGCCAGGCGAACTGCGGGTGACGCTTCAGATGCTCGGCGGCAATAAAATGCAGGCCGCAGGAATGTCCCATGGCCGCCACCAAAGAAAGTCGCTCGCACATGCTGGCGTCAGCGACCTTGGCCTGGATGGCGCCGGCAGGCGCGAAGGGCGGTTGCCAGGGTTCCAAGCCCCGCGGCGAAAGGTCAATGTGGCCACAGAGGGTTCTCTCGTTCGGATCCTCTTTGCGGGCGAAGCTGTCGTAGTGATCCGAGAGAAAGCGCTGCCCGGCGGCCAAGTCAATGCGTCCCTTGTACTCCTGCATGAGTTGTTCCCAACGCACGCGGCGGGCGTTGGCGCTGACGCTCGCATCCTGCATCGGAAAGCTGGTTTCCTCCCGGGCTAGCTTCTCATTGACGGGGAAATTGGCGCCCACGTAATAGCCGTCGCGAGTGCGCCGCAGGGTGACGTTTTTCAGACCCAGCTCCAAGCTGGCGATCTCACCTGTCTTTATGTCGGCCACCAGCCAGTTGTTGGCGTAGCCGCCATTGTTGCCCTCCTGCATGATGCGGGCGAAATCATCAATGGAGCTGGCGTACTGCATGGCCTTGCGCGCCCGCTGGAATTCCGGGATGCCCTTTGGATCATACCCGTGGAACTGGCTGATGGTGGTTTCGGTGATCATGATGCCGGCTGCGTTCATGCCAAAGTCGTCGGCGCTGTGGATGAGGCCGGGGAAGCCGTCCATGAAAATGTGGTGGCCGCGGCTGGGAACAATGTCGAAAATTATGTTCCAGCGGGCGCCCTCCAGGTAGCCCGTCCAGGCGTTGTGTCCGATCACCGGGCGCCCGTCCCGCGTGTAGCTGCCGGTAGCCACGAAGGCGCTGCAACTTTCCCGCGTGGCCAGCTTCAGGCTGGCGCGCTTGCCGCCCTGCTTCTCCCACCATTCCATGTAATACGGCGTGAATTCCAGGAAGCCGTTCAAGGCCGTGACGTCCCAAACGTCCAGCTTGATGCCGCGCGCCTGCAAGCCTTCGGCAATGCCGGCCAGTTCCTGGCGGTACTCTTCATCCAGGCGCGGCCAGAACACGTTGCGGGCGGCCTCGCGGAAGAAGCGCCAGGGTTGTTTGGTATCGTGCTCCAGCACCAGTGCGATCACCCTCTGCGCGTCGGCAATCTCGCGCGCCAGCAGATAGCCGTGCTGGAAGCCGATTTGGGCAGGGGGCCCTTCCAGGTGTACGAAGATCCAGCCGTTGCGCTCTTGGCGAGAGGCAGCTTGCAAACGGGGATCGCTCTTGGGTGCGTAAGAAAGCAAGCCCAGCGCGGCTGCGGCCACTAGCAAAGCAGAAACCGTCAGGCTACGACGCATTTTTCCTCCATGACTTTAGCTTAGGCTCGCCGGCGCGGCTGCTCCAACCGGCACTAGCGCACCCGCGCGCGGCGATCGGTAGGCGCCAGCTCGCCGGCATGAATCTGATACATCCGGCCATGGGCCAGGCGCGCGAAGTTCACCATCTCCGGATACGGCAAGTCCTGTTGGTTGACGAAACCCAAATTATAATTCTCGCCGTCGAAGCGCCCGGTGACCGGCTGGTCCACCATTTGAAAGTAATGTACGCCCACGATATCCGGCTGGGCGGCCGCCTGCTCAAGGTAGTACTGGTAGGCCACGCCACGCTCGGTTTGATCGCGCACCATGACCAGCGAGGGTGCATAGCCGCGCTCGGCGGCTCCGAAGTGAAACTCGCCGATCAACACCGGCCGCCCTGTGAGTCGCGCCGCTTTTTGGATTTGCTCGGCCGGCGGCTCGAAACGGTATATGTTGATGCTGAAGACATCAAAGACGTCGTTGGCGCGCAAGACCGCATCCGGCGCGGCGCCGGCCCAGCGGATGCCCAAAGTCAGGTGGTTAGGATCGGCCTTCTTGATAGCTGTGCAGACGACTTGGAAGTAGCGGCGGGACAGTGTCTCCATTAACTGTTCGCGCGCCGGGGCGCTGTCGCCCTTTTCGGCCAGGAAGCGACGTACGAAGTCCTGGGTGGCCGAAGGCTCTGCATCGCGCAGGATCAAATCAATCAAGTTGCGATAGGGCCAGCGGGGCTCGTTGCCGATGAAGTAACCGATAAGGCGCGGCTGTTGCCGGAAGCGTGCGCACTGGGCACGCGCGTCCTCTTCGGCGCTGCGCAGGAACTCTTCGGCATACACGTCCGGGAAACCCTGCCAGTTCTTGCGGCTGCGCCCCACGCGCACATTCGTCACGAAGGGCATTTCCGGTTGCTCGAACAAGGCGGCGTCCGACCAGTTGCCGATGGTGTTGAAGCCCCAAGCTTTGAGGCGGCGGGCCTGGGCGGCTTTCCAGCGCGCTAGAAAGTCTTCTTCGCCGTGCCGCAGGCGCACGTGGGCCTGGTAGAAGTCCGCCGTTTCGCCGGCCCCCGGCGGCAGCTTGGCGAAAAGCATCTCGCGGCCCTTCACGCGTGTGGGATCGCGATAGCGCACGCAGTCCATCCCGGCGGACCAAAACAGATGCCCGTCGGGATCCACAAGCCACCAGCGCCCCTCGATGCGCGCCGTGTGGAAGAAGCCGGTGGCGCTTTGCTTGCGCTGCACCCAGCCGCCGTGAGGTGAATACGGGAACTTGGGCGCGCGCTCCAGTTCGGCATCTTCTCGCTTCCAGGCTTGCTTCAGCTCCTCGAGCGAGTGCACCTTGCCCGGCCATTCGGCTGCGATCCACTGGCCGAACTCGTCCACCACCGGCCGCTCCAGCAATACTTCATCGGTAGCTTCGCCTTTGATGAGCGCAAATGGGCCCAGCCGCAGCGTGACCTCGCGATTGGGGGCCATGCGGATCACCAGCGACTCCACTTCTCGCAGGTCAATGTGATTGCCCCAGTTCGAGAGCCAGTACCCGCGAAACTGGCGGCTGTTGGTGTATTCGCGCGTCAGCAATGCGTTCGAGATGACCGCCTTGACAGGCACGTTCTCGAAAGGATGCACGCGGTAGGTAAATGCCTGCCCTTGCCGATTTCTGATTTGCAGCTCCCAGCGGATGGTGGAGTTGGAAACGAACTCAAAGCTCAGGCCGTAGCTTGTCCAGTCTCGGGCCGCATCCGGCACCGGGATTGCCAAGCTGCCCGGTGCGTCGCCAGGCGCAAAGCGCAGCACTACGCTGTCCGGCTTGGGACCGGGCGCGAGCTGCACGCGCTCGATTTGCGCTTTCTTGAGATTCTCGGGGGCCAACAGCCCGGCCAGCGGGTTTTCGGCCGCTGCCGCGTTCAACGCAACGGCAAACGCAATGGTGAGTGTGGTGGCAGTTTTCATCAGAAATCCATCCTCATGCCCACTTGCACGGTTCGGTTACCGCTCACGCTGGTGACTTGCCCGAACAAAGGGTTGGTGACAGTGGTGTTGATGCCCCCCCAACGTGTGACGGTTGAAGGCGTTCAGGAACTCTGCCCGCACCTGGAAGCGCCAGCGCTCTTTGAAAGGGAAGTTCTTAAGCAGGACGAAATCCTCGCTGCGCGCCCAAAAGCCGCGAATCTGCCCGTAACGCACGGCGGCATTGCCCAGCGTCAGAGGGGGCGGGTGCGAGAACAGCGCCTTGTTGAGGTAGGTGTTTTCCGGCGCCGCGATGTCGGCAAAGTTAAACCTGGACTTGTCGAAAAATGAAGCGGTCGGTGGGGAAGCGGTTGTCCCAGTTGAAAATGCCGCGCCAGGGTTCGACCGCATTCGCACTCAAGTTATAGGATACTTGCCGGGGGCAAGCCCTGGCGGCCCCGCCCAACTTACTGTATCTTGCCCCTGGCCGCCACCTCCCAGACCACTTCAACCTGCTCTCCCCGCACGCCGTAGACGCGTTCGTGCAGGTTCACCGCCGTACAAATGTGGTTGGGTATGATGCGCAGGCGATCGCCCACCGACAGCTCCACGCCCGCCCGGCGCACGTCAATGAAACCGTGTTCCTCATTCATGCGCGTGAAGACAGCGCCTGGCGCTTCGACCACATAGCCGAAGCTGACCTCGGCCACTGGCGTGAGCCGATCCGAGGAGAAAGTCTTGGAACCGCCGTCAACGATGACTTGGCCGGGCCGCGCCGTTGAGACCACGGTGACCAGGATCGAGGCGGCGCAGTCCTCGAGCCGGCAGGCCCCTCCCAGCCACGTGTTGCGGTCGTTAAAAATGTAAGTGCCGGGCCGGATTTCGGTGAGGTTGCGAATCCGGTGAGAATGATAGAGCGTGGGGGTCGAGCCGCCGCTGATGATTTGCGGCTCCAAGCCCTCGCGCCGCAGCCGTTCCACGGTGGAGGCCAGCAACTTATCCAGTGCTTCGATCTGAAGCTGGCCCTCTTCGTCTAGCGTCTTAATGTGGCCCGGATAAAAGGCAATGCCCTCGTAAGTCAAGTAAGGCAGCCTCTGCAAAGCGCGAATCAATTGGATCAGCTCGTCACCGGGCGTGACGCCTACCCTTCCCAGGCCGACGTCAATCTCCGCCAGCACAGCAAACTCCACGCGCCCCTGGCGCGCGGCGTCGGCGAGCTGGCGCGCCGCCTGCACGCTATCCAGCGCTACCGTGACGCGGGTACGCCGCGCTACTTCGACCAGCCGCTCCAGCTTGACGCGGCCTATGGTAGGGTAAGCCACCAGCAGTTCAGGCGGGTGAGCGCTCAGCATGACTTCAGCCTCACCCACTTTGGCCACGGTTAGTCCGACCGCGCCCAGCTCTAATTGCCGGCGAGCCAGGGCCGGAATCTTGTGAGTCTTGGTATGGGGACGCAGGCGCAACCCGTGCGTCTTTGCATAGTCGGCCGCACGCTGCAAGTTGCGCTCCATCACGTCGAGATCTATCAGCAAGGCAGGGGTATCCAAATCACGAACATGCATGGACCGAAGCGATCCTTTCTAACGGAAACGCAAGCCGAGCTTGCCCGCGGGTCCCTCGTAAAGCAGTTCCAACTGCGAGGGCTTGTGCCTGCCCTCCAGCAGGAAATAAAGCAAGCCGGCGGTGGAGCCGGTGTGAGTGCCGCCGGGCAGGGCCTTAGCTTTGAGCGTGGCCAGCAACGGATCTTCGGCCCCTTTGGGGGCATCCTGAGCGCTGGCTTGCGGCGTGCTCTCGCTTGTGTTGCCGACCACTGCGCTTTCCCCACCCAAACGCCTGGGCGGCCCCGGCCAACCGCCCCATACCGGGCCTGGGTTCTCGGCCATCAAGCCTCCGCCGCCTTTCGAGGAAACCACTAACGTGCCGCGCCCGGCGATTTGGCTGGGAGCCAGCGGACCGCTGCGCTGGCCATCCCGCAAGCTGCGCAGCAGGAAATCGTCGGGCGAGATCACCAACGGGTCTTGGGTGCGGGCGGTGATCTCCACTCGCACTACCGTATAGTAGCCGCCCAAATCCGAGCCCACTTCCTGCCGCAGGCTCGCTCGGTCAGCGTAGAGGATGGCCTTGATGATGATCTTGTCGTTGGCTGCCTGAGCGGTGGGCGGACCTTTCGGCGCACCCAGGCAGGCTGCGCCCACCAACGTTAGCGCGAGTATGTTTCGCATGCCAGTCGCCCGCCTCCTTAACCCTGATTATACGCCGCTTTGCAGCGCCCGGCCGGCCCCGGCCCGATTGCGCTAGAATCGCCCTGCGCAGAGAACGCAGGAGGCAAGCATGCTCAAGGGATTCCGAGACTTTCTGTTTCGTGGCAACGTAGTGGATCTGGCCGTGGCAGTCGTAATGGGAGCCGCTTTTGGGGGGTTGGTAAACGCTTTCGTCAAAGATTTGCTTACGCCCCTGATCGCGGCTCTGGGAGGGCAGCCGGATTTCTCGGCCCTGAGGTTTACGGTCAACCGCAGCCAGTTTCTTTATGGGGATTTCTTGAATGCCCTGATTTCTTTTGTGCTGGTCGGCGCGGCGGTGTACTTTTTCGTGGTATTGCCTTTGAACGCCATCACGACGCGCAGCCGGGCAGAGGCGCCTGCCCCGCCACCCCGCAAGGCTTGCCCCGAGTGCCTCAGCGAGATCCCCGCTCAAGCGCGGCGGTGCGCGCACTGCGGCGTGGCCTTGGTTTGAGCTGGCGGACGTGGTTTGATCCTGCTCGCTTGTCGCGCCAGCACGAGCAAAGCTGCCAGCTCGTTCGCCGCTAGGGCCACATAAAGCGGCACGCTGGCGCGGTTCAGTTGCGTTGCTTCGTGCAGTCTGCCTTTGGAAATGCTCACGAAAGCGCGGGTCATCCCGCATAAGGGGCATTCCACGCCGCGGCGTGCGCGCGCCTGACAGACCGGCGCCGCCTTCAGCAGTACCTCCTCCGGCAGCAGCCAGGGCGCCAGCAGCACGGCCAGCAAGGCGGCACTAGCGATCAGCCAGGCCAGCAGGGATGCCTGACGAACGACAAGCACAGCTTCTGCCGATTCTATCAAATGCAATCCTGGCGGCTTGATAGATTTGGCGAGTCGCTCTCGCCGGGGAGGGGCCCGCGCCCGCTGCATTTGCAAGGCAGCCGGCTGATGCTCAACATAGACACTGGTGCAGTCGGTTACGCCCAGGTGGGCTTTACCGATCGGGGGCTACTCCCTGGAAGGCTAGTCGCCGGATGACTGCGTTTACTATGACGTTCCGCGCGACCCCATCGAGCTTAACAATCTCGCCGACCGGCGGCCTGAGGTCGTGAAGGACCTGGCCGCCAAAGCGCCGGCCTGGCAGAAGACGCTCCCACCCGGCCCCATCGAGCCAACGGCAGGCAAGAACGATTACTCATGGCCTCGAGATTAGCGGCGCCAATTCGCAGCCGCGTGCACGGCTTCGGCCGCACCGAGGCAACCCGCATCAGAACTAGGAACTGAATGCGTAGTGGCTTGCGGGCAGGCTTGCAGCGCCTGGTTACCCGAGCCAGTCCAGCGCCGGGTCCGCTGTCTGTTTCATGCGCCGTACGAGCAACGCGCGCATTTGCTGGAGAACGCGGGCATAGCGGGCGTCCTCGGCCAGGTTGTGTTCCTCCGCGGGATCGGTGCGAAGGTCGAACAGCGCCTGCTTCTTCGATTCCCACAGGATGTACTTGTGCGTCCGCGTCCGCGCCACGCGGTAGGGTTCGACAGGCTTGCGAATCACGAGCGCTTCCGGCCGGCCGTCGTTCCAGACCGAAAAAGCGACGGTGCGCCGGGAGCGGCCGCGTTCTAGCTCCTCCCGCAAGCTGCGCCCGGCCAGGGCATAGGCTGGGCGGATGCCCGCGTAGTCCAGGAAAGTCGCAGGCAAGTCTATCGAAGCCACTGGCGCATCCACTTTGGCGCGTGCACGCACCACGCCGCCGCTAGCCAACATGGGCACGAGGATGGATTCCTCCCAGGGATAGACCTTGCCCTGAAGCCCCTTTGTGCCGCAAAGATAGCCGTTGTCCCCGAGGAAGACGATGAGCGTCCGCTCCCACAATCCTGCCCGTTCCAGTTCGGCGATCAGCCGGCCGATGGCCTCGTCCAGGTGGGTGATCACAGCGTAGTAGGTTTCCCAGTCGAATTTCGCTCCGCCTTTGGGATGCGCGGGCGGCGCAAGCTGCTCTCCACGCCCGGTGTAAAGTTTCCTGTATTTGTCGTCGGCGTACCACGGGGTGTGCGGAGCGTTGTAAGCCAGCCATAGCAAGAAAGGCTGCCGGAGACGTCGTAGGCACTCGATGGCCGCATCGGTGAACAGGTCGGTGATGTGCCCGGGAGTCTTCTGGTCCTTACCGCCGAAACCGCGCCGCAGCAACGGGTCCACGTAAGGGCTTGCACCGGGCGCCAGCCACAGCGGGGCCTCTGCGAATCCACACTCGTCGGGGGGCGGATCAATGTGCCACTTGCCGACCAGCACCGTATGGTACCCGCCGCGGCGCAGTTGCTCGACCACAGTAGGCCCCAGGCCTTTGCGAAACGCGGTGCGACCGTTGCTCTCCAGGCCGTTCTGATAACTTTCTAACCCGCTCAGCAGCACTCCACGGCTCGGTGCGCACTGGGGCGTGCTGATGATGGCCTGGCTGAACAACACGCCGCGCGAGGCGAGGCGGTCCAAGTGCGGGGTGTGGATATGTGGATTTCCCGCAGCGCCGAGCGCCTGGTAGTGGTGGTCGTCTGAAATGATGAAAAGGATGTTCGGCTGGCGGGATGCCGCGAACGCCGCGCCGGCGACCGTCGCCAAAGCCTGCCGTCTGGTTAGCGAACTCATCGTCCTTGCTCCCTTTGCTAAGCCTACTATGCTCGAATCGCCGGTCACATTTTAGCGCGTTTTCACATTTCCCGACTTCAGAACCGCGCTCGAGTTCGTCAACCGCCTCGGCGAGCCGGCCGAAGAACAGGAGCATCATCCCGACTTGCTGCTGAGCTGGGGCCGCGTGGAAGTTCGCATCTGGACGCACAAGGTGGACGGGCCGACCGAAAGCGATTTTATTCTGGCCGCAAAAATTGACCGGCTGCCGCGTCCCGCGCCCGCGGGCCGGCCGCGGAGGGCCAGCTTCAAGGGAAACAATTTCGCCCCAACTTGTTTGCTTCTCCCAGCGGCGCGTTAGTTGTTGCGCCACCCTTCCACCCACGGAAATCCTGCCTCAGACCTTCTCGGGTACCACGTAAGGTGGGCGGTACTCCCGGCTCAGATAGCGATTGGCTTCTTCCTCGTCCAGGAATCGCTCCTTCCGCCGGTCGAAGTGCAGCATGCGCCCCACTCGCCAGGCGATGTTGGCCAGCCGCGGTGGCGCACCCGGGAGTAGGGCCTGTAAGGCGCGGGGCCTTGCCAGGCATCCCAGTTCAGCCCGGCCGGCACCGGTTCTTCCCGGATCTTGCCGATGCTGCCCCGGCGCTTGTAAGCGATGCCGCGCGCCATATAGACGCGCCCGATCACTCCCTGCT
>Ga0315298_1006056_pt1 | contig 16744 bp, 11 predicted proteins | sample WHS_1_MG_FD_203077 | JGI IMG/M metagenome (GOLD analysis project Ga0315298, IMG submission 203077) | Extremophilic microbial mat communities from Washburn Hot Springs, YNP, Wyoming, USA - WHS_1_MG | ecosystem: Environmental > Aquatic > Thermal springs > Hot (42-90C) | place: USA: Wyoming...
GGCCTGGGCGGACTGCTCGGCCCACAGGAAGAGCGGCACCCCCAGCACGACGCCGGCCAGCAGCAGCAGAGCCAGCCACTCACCCCAGTTGCGACCACGCTGGCGACTTTGCGCTTCCACAACCTATGCCCCCAGATACAGCCAGAGGAAGACGAGGCCGAACCCTAGCCAGACGACGCTTACCGGCAGCAGGGCCAGAAGCGCTCGTGAACCCTGTCCGGCAGCGGGAAGCAGCCGCTGGCCAGCCAACCATACCGACCATCCCAGGCCGAGAAGAACTACAGCAGCCTGCAGGTTCTGCAGGACCGGTCCCGGCAGCAACGGCTGCCCGGGAAGGTCCCGCGTTCCCAGCAGATTCCACCCGTAGCCCAAGGGGTCGGAGAGCGCCACTAGCACGTAGGAGCCGTTGGCGAGGGCGAAAGAAAGGCTGAACGCCAGCCAGGCCATCAGCCCCAGGGGAACCAGCGAGTACGCCAGGTCCAGGGCGAGGCTCGTCGCGTCGTGCGTCAGTCCTCCGATTTTTCTCCCGAGCCAGGCCGTAACCCAGAGCAGGCCAGGCAGGCCTACCAGGCACAGCCAGAGGAACCCCAAGGCATACAGGAAGTACGCGGGCCGCCAGCTAGGCCAGGCGCTCGCCTTCAGCCAGCCCCAGGGGCCCATATCTACCGCAGAGTACAGGGCAGCACTGCCTAGCAGCACCGCCGCCCTCAGCGCCTCGCCGTAGTCTCTCTCCGCCCCCAGCAGATCGGCACCTGGGCGTCGCAGATATAGCCCCACATTACCGCGAGAGCACGCTCGCACGCACTCGAAGCAGAGGCCGCAGCTAGGATTGCGCTCCAGGTTTCCGAGATAGACTCCCCAGGGGCAGCCGTACCCTCCCTCGCTTCCCACCAAGCACTCTTTCTGGCCGTGAGCCTCGCATACAGAACGGTCTCGGCAGCGCAGTCCCAGCGGCGCAGCCAGCGAGTAGAGCCCGATGAAGCCGCCCACTGGGCAAAGGTATCGGCAAAAAGCACGATCGCGGAAGACCAGCGCCATGCACGTGGCTACCAGAAGCATCAGGGCCAGAAAGCCCGCCGTGAGGACGGGGCGCGTAAGGAAGGCAGCACTCAGTATCGCCAAGCCGAGAAGGGCCCCCGTCTGGAGCCACCCGTTGCGCAGGCGGCGAGGCCACGGGAGCCCAAGAGCCCAAGCCTTGTCCAGCCGCCGGGATACCAGCGCCCTTCGCTGGAGCCACTCGCCGGGCAGGGGCAACGGGCAGACGGCACACCAGGCTCGCCCTCCCCAGGGCAGCAGCACGATGGCCAGCAGCGCCCACCAGAGAATCCAGACGAAAACGATGCCGGCGTTGTGGCTGCCCAGCGGCGAGCCCAGGAACCCGGCCACGATAACGGCCATCATACCGCCCAGAGTAACCAACGAGAGAAGAAAGAGCGGCCAGCGAGAGGTAAGCAGAGAGCGCAGCCAGCCCAGCCGGAGCAGGTCCCAGCCGCGACGCCGATGCGCTCCCGCGGCCTGGTTCGGTCGGGCCGGCAGGAGGACACCCCCGCCCACCAGAGCGGCCAGGCAGGCCAAGGGGAAAGCTATGCCCGCGGCCGCTCGCAAACCAGCGTAAGGTTCCACGACCAGGGTGCCGACCATGAACGGATGAAGCTCGCCGCAGGGCAGCACGCAGCGGAAGCTGAAGCGTCCGCCACGACGAGCCACAAACGTAGCCTCAGCGGGGCGGCCGGGAAGGGCGTGAAGCTCGATCCCGTAGTCAGGCAAGGCCAGCCCGTGGGAGACGTCGGTCGCTTCCAGGCGCAGCGTCACCGTCTGCCCCTGCTGCACGTGCAGCACGCCCGGCTCGAAGGCGTAACGGGACGCGCGAACGGTGATGACAACCGGCGCCGGGCTGGCGGCCTGCACGGCCGGTGGCAGAACCAGCGCGGCCGCTGATCCCAGCAGGGCCGCCACCAGCAGCAGCGCCACCCCATTCCTGGCCGTGGAGAGGGCAGAGTCCGAGAAAGACAGCAAAATAAGGGCACCTCGCACGCGACGCGCTACCCTTGGGCCGGAGGCAGAGGGGTATCCGTGCCGGGGCCCTTCTGCCCGTGGTTCTGGTCGATGGCCTTTCTGATCTCAGGCAGCGTCTTGCCCTGGGCGACAAGCTGCTTGGCGTCGAGAGCGATGTCCACGCAGGTCTGGCAGCCGGAGGCATGGTCGTCGAAGACGAGGTTGCCTTGGCCGTCTACCCCTTTGATGAAGCAATCCCGGTTGCTGCGGTGGTGCGCCTCCAGACCGCAGCCGCAGTAGCAGGGCATGTACATCAGCACGTCCGGCCGGTCGAGGGCGAACTGGTAAGCCTCTCTCAGGGTGGGCGTGGTCACGTAGGCGGGAAGCGAGACCGGCCTGCCGCCACTAAGCTGAGTCGGGCCCATGTAGTCCCGCAACGGAGCGTGTCCCGCAGCGTGGGCGCCAGAGCCGGGAGTCGTCGCCGAAGTGGCCAGAACCCAGATCCCGAGGGCGGCAACAAGGAGCGTGCCGAGCGCGGCCGCCGCCAGCACTCGGGAGAGATGCGTCTGCGAACGGGGGACGCGAGGCTCACTGGGCATGAAGGTCAAGCGCTTACCTCCGTAATTTGGCCAGAGACGACTGGGCCAGAGACTGCTCCCAATGCCGGCCTGAGAGCCGAAGTACTCACCAGCTCCACCCCTCCGGCCTGCACGTCACAGATAACCTAGTAACTTGATTAACTCGGTCAGGAGTATACTCGCGCTTCCCGGCATAGTCAAGGCAGCGAGAAACAAGCCCAGAGCCGACGCATCTAGGTGTCTTGGAGGACTAGGCGGAGGAAATCATTATCCCAGGCGGCCTTCAGCCGCTGCGCCTTGACGCTGAGCCCCCTGCTTGGATGATATTGCAAGAGATCGAAAGCAAGATGTCGCAGCGCAGCCGTGGCCAAGCGCAAGCAGCTCCCCCAGTTCCTGAGCAGTCATGGTCTGCCCTCACTGGCTCACATATCTGCTCAGCTCCTGAGAATGAATCGCTGGGCGACTGCTCATTACGTAGCCATTGTAGAGCCCGTGGCTTGTGAGCCTAGTCACTCTCGCAGCCAATCCCATTCTTGTCGCGGTCGAACTCATGGGGATCAGGAGGCAGCACCCTGAACTGCCGATAGGGGATGTCGTCGCAGTTAAGGTCCGGTGGCGGTGACTTGATGCATACGTCAGGATAAGCAGGGTCGCAGCCACCGGCGGGCGCAGCCGCTTCGGTGGGCGTCGGGACTGCTGGAGCTTCGGTCGCCGCAACTGGTACGGGCGTTGCGATCTCGGGAACCTGCGCTGGCCCGTTTGTCGCCCTTGGAGCCTCTGCCGCCTGCTCGGTATCCCCATTGCAGGCGCTGACCGCCCACAACCCCACGCCGCCGTCTCTCGCTGACGCCTCCGCCTGTTTGTAGGCTGCTTGACGCTCGTACGGTGTGTCGTACGTGTACTCGTGGGCGTAACCGTTCTGCAGCATCCAGAGCCCATAGTCAGTGCCATCAGTGAGCTCTGCATAACGGAGCAGCCGCTGGTACTTGTCCCGATCACCCACCGTGCGATCGGCTACCAAGCGCACCTGTTGACCATCCAACAGCTTGTGGGCTTGAGTCGAAGCCTCCTGCCCAAAACACTGCACGGGCTTCCTGGGGTCCATAGTCTCAGGAGTGTCGATGCCGATGACGCGAATGGTCTCCACTTTGCCGCCTAAGTCCACCTTGATGGTGTCACCATCTACTACCTCGACCACAGACACCAGGGCCACCTGTGTCGCCGTAGGCAGAACGGCAGTGGAGGTCGGAGGCACCGGAGTCGCAGTAGCCACCATCGGCGCGGGGGTCACTGTGAGACGTTGGGATACCAGTTGCGCCGACACGACACTAACAGTCGGGGTCAGACCTGCTTTGCCTACCTGAGTCTGCTCCTTGGGCCTGACGGAGGCCCAGACCAGGCCCCAGACGAAGAAGAGCGTGATGAAGGAGCCTGCGGCCAGAGCAACTGGGTTCCAGCCGCTGAGGAAGCCAACGCGATCAGTCACCCTATTCCGAGCGCCGAACCAGTTACGCCAGAGGAATAAGGGGGCAACGATGGCCGCTAGCCAACCGATGTAGTAGAAGACCGTGAGGCCGATCAGAATAGCGATGGCGATCAGGACCCACTTGAGCCAACGGCGACTAGGGGTAGGGGGTGTGCCGCGACCAGGCATGGCGTAGCCTCCGTGGCGGTGACCTTCCCCCCTGCGTGAGCACCGCATGCTGCTGGTGTTATTGGATGGCATTATAGCATAGACTAGGCGAATGCAACCGACGCTACAAGCCCAGGGCCGAAGCATCTGCTTGGAGGACTTAGCGGAGGTAGTCAGTATCCCAGGCGGCCTTCAGCCGCTGCGCTGGCGGGTGGTTGCAACTCCCATCCGGCGTGAAGCAAGTGCAATCATCACAAGCCGGCCGGCCATCGCAAATCCACCGCGCTGCGGAGCCGCAGATACAACAGGGTGGGAGCTCTTCGGTTGCGCCCCCTGCCCCGTTCGCCCCGTCTGCCCCATTAGCCCCATTATGGGGAAGGGGGGTTCCCGTATCCTGCACTAATGGGGTGCTATTCGGGGCAGGGGTCGGAGCGTCGGGCAACACAGGCTTGAAGCCGTATCCCCGCGCTATGCTGTCCAGTTGATACAGGGTCAGCAGCCGCTTCCGCTTCTGGCCGCTGCTCTTCGGCGCCTCCTTTAGCCTCAGAGCGGAGAGGATACGCCCCACCTTCCTGGTGCTGGTGTACTCGCCGCTGCTGCCGTCGGCCAGGTCTTCGTCTATCGCCAGTTGGTTCACCTTGCCGGTGACATCCGATACCGCAATCTCGAATGGGGCCCCAGGGTTGCTTAATGGGGCTAATGGGGCAGATGGGGCTAATGGGGCGGCAATCTCTATCAGCGCCCGCACCACCAATCGCGTCAGGTCGGCGCCTTCCAGCTCCGCTCGCTCGGTCTGGTAAGCCCTGGCCAAATCGCACAGGCGTGGGTACAGCCCGGCTTCCCCTTCGGCGTCGAGCCAGTGCGCGACGGAGAGAATACCTCGCCAGGGTTCCAAGTTGCGCCCCATCAGCGGGGCGTCGGCGTTGACGGCCGCCTCGTGCTCTGGCATCTTGGCCAGGTTGGCCAGGGCCAGCGCCCACAAATCGTCCAACAGCTTTCGGCGGTCGCACGGCCATTGCGAGTAGTCCAGCACCTCGGCGTTCGCCTTCTTGGGGTCGGCCGTTCGCACGAGGGGGATGACAATGCTGCGGGAGGCTAGCACCGGGTCAGGGAGCCTTATGGCGGTGAAGAGGCGGGGGCAGTAGGCGTTGACGTGGCGGACCTTCCAAGTGCCATCGGCGCGCGGCTCTTTGACTGCCACCGTGGCCCCTTTGCGGTTGCCGGCCAGCAGGAGGTTGCGCTTGTCGGGATCGGTGCGCTTGGGGTCGGAAAGCGCCTCGACGTCGTCAAACAAGAGCGTCGCCCCCAGGTCGGCCAGGTCACGCAGGCAGGCGTAGCTGCTGCCCGATAGCAGCACCTCGCCTAGGTAAGCCACCTCGCAGACGAGCACTCCCAGCTTGGTTTTGCCGCTGCCGTAGCTGCCATTGGGCCAGAGGAATCCCACCACGTTGAAGCTGTCCAAGAACCAAGTCGACAACGCATAGGCGGCCACCAGTTCGCACATCGTCTTCTGGTCGGCCAGGGAGCGGTCGAACGCCATGTAGCGGTCTATCAGGGCCACCAGGCGAGCGAAAGCGCCTTTGGCGTCGGGGCGGTAGCCGGCCCGATATGCCTTCACCCCTTGAGCGGCCCACAGCTTGGAGTCCCGCGGCGGGTTGGGGATATTCACATCAAGCCCCAACTCGGCCCAGTCGTGGTCGGCGCCCTCGCCGAAGACTTCCCCATCGTCTCGCACCACGAAGAGCCGGCGGGCCGTGGCGACCACGGGCGGGTCGAGCGCTTCCACTTTGCCCGTCTTCTCGTTCCAGCGTTCCGTCCGCGTCTCCTTGCACCATAGCCAGGCCGCCGCGTAGGCGTGGCCGCCGATGAGCTGCAGGGGCCGGGTAAGGGCTGGCGGCGGCTCGTCGAGCAACTCCACGATGGGCTTCGCTGCCTGTGGCTGGGGCTGGGGAGCAGAGGCCAGGGCCAAGAGATCGCCCACCGAGTGAGTGAGCAGATAATCATCAACCCCCACCTTCTGGCCATTGGGAGAGGGCAGGTATACGATCGAGACGTGGGCCTTCTTCCGTTGCAGGTGCTCGGCCAGCCTATCCAGGGCCTGGCGTACCGAGGGCTTCTCCAGCACGTCGGAGTCGAAGACGAGGTGGACCGCTCGCCCGTCCAGGGCGATGTAGTCCCAATCGGCCAAGAGGACCGTGCCGCCCAGGCTGTTGCGGCCCTTGAAGTTCCAGACTCCGAGCAGGGCGACGGCGCAGAGGCCGTGGCTGGCCAAGGCATCGGCTTTCTTCTGACCCTCGGTTATCCACAGAGGCAGAGAGGGGTCCTTCAGCTTCGGCTGGCAGCGTGGGGGGCAATCCAACCGCATCGGCTGGCCCTTTGGGATTTCGTATTTGAGGGGCTTTCCTTCGGCGTCGAGCCGGGGGTTATCCGGCCTCAACACGCAGAGGGGTTGGCTGCCGTCTGGCGCCCAGAGAGGCAAGAGCAGCCCCGGGCGCAGTTGCGAGGGGGCGAAGCCGAGCCGCCGCAGCTCGGCCCTATCGACGGAGCGGTATCCGCGCTCCGCGATCACTTCAGGAGCGAGGCCGGAGCCCTCCTCAAGCTGTCGGCGATGGGCTTCGCAGAGTCCGGCGGCAGTGTCGGGATTCGGCCGCGTCGTCACATCATCCATCCTCGTCACCAGCGTAACCTCCTTACTCGCGGAATGGGCAACGGTGGGCAAATCTGGGGCGTGGAACGAGCCGACTGAGGGAGCCTTCGGGCAGGGCTTGCGGTGCGGAGAGAACCAAAGCGGCCGCCGGGGTCCGGGCGGCCGAACGAACATGTGTTCTATTAAACATGTTCATTTTGGGGGTGCAAAAAACAACATTTGGGGGACGAATTTGGCGCAAGTTTTGAAATTCGTCTGCTTTGAGCGAAAGGACCGATTCTTCGCCTTGCTCCCGTCATTCCGAGCGGAGCGAGGAATCCGTAGCCTCTGAGGACGGATTCTTCGGCTGGCGCCTCAGAATGACGGGAAAGGGCCGCTTTCGTCATTCCGAGCGCAGCGAGGAGTCCGTACCCCGCCCTCGTATCGTCATTCCGAGCGCAGCGAGGAATCCGTAGCCTCTGAGGACGGATTCTTCGGCTCACGCCTCAGAATGACGGGGGGAAGGGCCGCTTTCGTCATTCCGAGCGCAGCGAGGAATCCGCTTCCCCGGCCCTTCTCTCGCGCTTGTGCCAGCATCATGCGCGGTGCTATAATGCCGGGCAATCGTGCTTGTTAGGAGGCTGACCATGCGGGTCGGCATTGTCAACGTAACCGGCTATACGGGCGTGGAGTTGGCGCGCCTGCTGCTGCAACACCCGGAAGTCGAGCTCACGCAGGTCACCGGCCGCAGCGCGGCCGGCCAGCGGCTGGCCGATTTCTTCCCCCACTTGGGCAAGACCGACTTGGTCATCCAGGAGGCGATCGAGGAGCCAGTGGACGTGGCCTTCCTGGCGCTTCCCCACAAGGCTTCGGCCGAGGCCGCGCCGCCCTTGCTGGCGCAGGGCGCCAAGGTCATCGATCTCAGCGCCGATTTCCGCCTCAAGAACGTTTCCGTCTACGAAGAATGGTATAAAGTCAAGCACCCGGTGCCGGAGTTGTTAGCCGAGGCCGTCTATGGGCTGCCGGAGCTGCACGGGGCAGCGATCGCCAAAGCCCGCCTGGTAGCCAGCCCAGGCTGCTACCCGACCAGCGCCATCCTCGCGCTGGCCCCTGCCATCGGGCTCATCGAGCCCGACATCATCGTGGACTCGAAGTCCGGCGTTTCCGGCAGTGGACGCAGCCTGACGCTCAGCAGTCACTACTCGGAAGTGAACGAGAGCGTGCAGGCTTACGGCCTGAGCGGGCATCGCCACCTGCCGGAGATCGTGCAGGAAGTGCGGCTTGCCGCCGTAGAGGCAGGCCTGCCCGATGATGCGGAACGCCTCAACCTGACCTTCGTGCCCCACCTGATCCCGATGACACGCGGCATCCTCAGCACCAGCTATGCCCGGCTGCGCCAGCCCATCACGCTGTCGGAGCTCCAGGAGCGATACCGCGCTTTCTATGCCAAGGCGCCCTTCGTGCGGGTGGTGAATCAGCCTCCTCAGACCAAGCAGACCTTCGGCAGCAACTACTGCCTCGTCTATCCGACCATCGACCCCCGTGCCGGTCGGCTGGTAGTCATCTCTTGCCTCGATAACCTGGTCAAGGGAGCGGCCGGCCAGGCCGTGCAGGCGATGAATCTGATGCTGGGGCTGGACGAGACGCTCGGGCTGAGCGCCCTCCCCATCTTCCCGTAACCGCCGACGGCAGCAGCGGTGCTTCCGTCGGCTTGTGCAGATACCGTGTAGGGGCGCGTGGCCTGGCGCCCCTATCGCGTTTGCGAGGGATATCCAGGGCAATATCCAGGGCCAGATATTCTGATATTTCGACAACGAGGTGTGTAGGAACGCGTATGGAGATACTGGCCAACGGGAGCGTAACCTCGCCTCGGGGCTTCTCGGCCGGCGCCACTTACTGCGGCCTCAAGACGGGCGGGCTGGACCTCTGCATCGTCTACTCCGAACACCCTTGCACAGCCGCCGGCGTATTCACGCGCAACCGTGTGCAGGCAGCCCCTATTGCCGTCTGCCGGGAGCACCTCCGACGCGGGCGCGTGCAGGGGTTCGTCGCCAATAGCGGCAACGCCAACGCCTGCACTGGCGAGCCGGGCGTGGCCAATGCCCGCGAGATGGCCGCCCTCGCGGCGGCGCGAGTCGGCCTGGAGCAAGACCAAATGCTGGTAGCCTCCACCGGCGTCATCGGGGTGCCCCTCGACATGGACAAAGTACGTCGCGGGCTGCAAAGCATCCAGCTATCGCCGGAGGGGGGCCACGAGGCGGCGCGCGCCATCATCACCACCGATACCACCACCAAAGAGATAGCGGTCTCTCTGGACATGGAGGGCTGCACCATCACCATCGGGGGGATGTGCAAAGGCTCGGGCATGATTCATCCCAATATGGGTACTATGCTCGCCTTCCTCACCACCGACGCCGCCGCGGAGCCGGCCTTCCTGCAGGAGGCGCTGCACCAGGCCGTTGATGCGACGTTCAACATGGTGACTGTAGACGGCGACACGAGCACGAACGACACCGCAGTGGTGCTGGCCAACGGAGCGGCCGCCAACCCGGTGCTGAGCGCCGATTCCCCCAGCGCGAGAGCCTTCCAGGAGGCGCTCACGAGCGTCTGCCAGTATCTCGCCATCGCCATTGCTCGCGACGGCGAAGGAGCCTCCAAGTTGCTGACGGTAACCGTGCGCGGCGCCGAGAGCCTATCCGATGCCCGGCTGGCGGCGCGGACGGTGGCGGGCTCCAGCCTCTTCAAGGCCGCCGTTTACGGCGCCGACCCCAACTGGGGGCGCATTCTGGCCGCGGCCGGCCGCAGCGGGGCGATGGTAGACCAGACCAAAGCCGACATCTGGATCGGCGACGTGGCACTGATGCAGGGAGGCCGGATCCTTCCCTTCGACCGCCAGCAGGCAGCCGCCAATATGAAAGGGGCGGAGGTGAACGTGCTGGTGGACCTGCACCTGGGCACGGCCGAGGCCACCGCCTGGGGCTGCGACCTCACCGAGCGCTACGTCGAGATCAACGCCGAGTACACCACGTAGGGAAGGGGATAGCGAACAGATGAGAAAGCTCGAAGAAGAGGCGCTGCTGGAGGCGCTGACGGAGGCCATCCCATATATCGGCGATTTGGTCGGCAAGACCATCGTGGTCAAGCTGGGTGGCAGTGCGCTGGGCAGCCACGACACCACTCTCGAAGACGTGGTTACCCTCTCGCGGCTGAGTATAACGCCCGTGGTGGTGCACGGCGGCGGCAACGCCATCAGCGCCTGGCTCAATCGCATCGGCAAGCAAGCCGAATTCGTCAACGGCCTGCGCGTGACCGACGCCGAGACTCTGGAAGTGGCGACGATGGTGTTAGCAGGCAAGGTGAACAAGGACCTGGTAGCCGGCATCATGCGCTGCGGCGGTAAGGCCGCTGGCGTCAGTGGGCTCGATGCCGGTCTGCTGCGCGCGCGCCAAAAGAACAAGGAACTGGGTTTGGTGGGAGAGATCACGGCCGTCGACCTAGGCTTGCTGCGCTGCCTGGTCAGCAGCGGCTACGTGCCGGTGATCGCCCCGATCGGGGTAGACGAGTCAGGCCAGGCCCTCAACATCAACGCCGACACCGCCGCCGCCGAAATCGCCATCGCTCTGCAAGCGGAAAAACTGATCTTTCTTACCGACGTCCAGGGCATCCTCGATGCCGATAAGCAGCTCATCCCCGAGCTATCGGCAGACCGGGCGAGGGCCCTCATCGCCGCTGGGATCATCAAAGGCGGCATGGTGCCCAAGGCTGAGGCCTGCTTGCGAGCGCTGGCTGCCGTCAAGCGAACGCACATCATAGACGGGCGCGCGCCCCACGCGCTGTTGCGCGAACTGCTGACGACCAGCGGCGTGGGGACGATGATCATCAAGTAGTGACTCGGGGCGGCCGCTAGCGGGCCGGCAGGGACCCGCCGCAACCGAGGCAGGGCAGGCGCTCTTATCTGGCGACGACTGGGAGCAATAGGCGGAGGAGCAACAGGCAGAGGAGAGAAGAATGAGCAAGTGGATCGACCTCGAAGCCAAGTACTACATGAAGACCTTTCGGCGACTGCCGGTGGTGCTCGTGCGCGGCGAGGGAGCACGGGTGTGGGACGAGGACGGCAAGTGCTACCTCGACATGGTGGCTGGCTTGGCCGTGAACATCCTCGGCCACGCGCATCCGGCAGTGGTGGAAGCGATCACCAGCCAGGCTCGCAAGCTGATTCACACCACCAACCTCTACTACACCATCCCGCAACTGGAAGCGGCCGAGCTGCTGATCGAGCACAGCTGCGCCGACCGGGTGTTCTTCGGCAACAGCGGCGCCGAGGCCAACGAGGGCGCCATCAAGCTGGCCCGCAAGTACGGTAGCCTGCATCGCCACGGCGCCTACGAAGTGATCAGCGTCGAGAACTCGTTCCACGGACGCACGCTGACCACCCTGGCGGCCACTGGCCAGCGGAAGTTTCAGGACCCGTTCGCTCCGATGCCCGAAGGCTTCAAGATAGTGCCCTTCAACGACCTCGCCGCCCTCCAGCAAGCCACTTCGGAGAAGACCTGCGCCGTGATGCTGGAAGTAGTTCAGGGTGAGAGCGGGGTGCACCTGGCGGACGGGGAGTACCTGCGCGATGTCCGCCGCTGGTGCGACGAGCAGAACCTGCTGCTCATCTTCGACGAGATTCAGACCGGGATGGGCCGCACGGGCAAGTTCCTGGCCTACGAGCACTATGGCGTCGAGCCCGACGTCTTCACCTTGGCCAAAGGACTGGCGGGAGGCGTCCCCATCGGCGCCGTGCTGGCGAAGGAGTCGGCAGCCGTCTTCGGACCGGGCGACCACGGCTCCACGTTCGGCGGCAACCCGTTGGCCACGGCCGCCAGCGCCGCCACCCTGCGCACCCTCTTCGCGGAAGACCTGCCAGCACGAGCAGCCCGCGTCGGCGCTTATCTGCTACAGGCGTTGAAGAGACTGGAAGCGAAGTACCCGTGCCTGGAGAACGCCCGCGGCCTGGGGCTTATGGCCGCCGTCGACTTCAAGAGCGACGTGGCAGGCAAGGCCGTGCAGGAGGCCCTGGCCAAAGGGCTTATCCTCAATAACACCAGCGCCCGCACTATTCGCATGCTGCCGCCGCTGATCATCTCCGAGGCCGAGGTAGACGAGGCGATAAGCATCCTGGAGGCGATCATTCCTGCTATCGCCAGCTAGCCTACCTACCTCACGTTATTCAGCCTCTCATCAGGAGCACGGGCATGACCCGTGCTCACGTCGTTAACCGCTATCGTAAAGCCACTACCGTTATTGCCATAACTCCTGTGGCATAACTCCTGCTTTTTTCGCTCTTGTCGCGACCGTATCAGATGTCTCGAGAGACGCTGTCGCGGCCACTAGCATGGGTGGAGTTGAGGGCAAACAGGGCATGTTGTTGCGTCAGCGAACCACATTATTAGACGGATTTCTGCTGAAGGTCGTGTTCCCGAACTCCTATCAATCGCGTCGTTACCGCTGGGTGCTGCGTCTGGCTCGCATGTGGAGCTTGCCGGCGGCGCCCAGAGAAGAGGGAAGCCAGCCGAGCCAACGTTGGATCGCCTGTCTTCATAGCACTACGCGTGAGTTGGTGCGCCTGCTCTCCTTCCCGGTGAGGGCGCACGGGCATCCCTAAGCTTCGTTAGAAGGCTGATGAGCGTGTCGTTTTCACGGTAAGGGAGGGGGTTGCGCCGTCAAGACCGCAGACCCGCTTAGCCGATGGCTTCCTGGAATTGGCGGAACTCCTCCTCGGAGATAGTGAAGCCGTGCTTCGGCTCTGGGAAGACCCCCTCCTTTACCTCGCTGATGTAGCTCTGTAGCCCCTTCAGGATCACCTCGCCGGCGTTGCCGTACACCTTGGCGAACTTGGGCGTGAACTTCGGGTAGAGCCCGAAAACGTCGTGGAAGATCAGGCACTGCCCGTCGCACTCGGCCCCCGCGCCGATGCTGATCACGGGCACGCTGAGCTTGCGGGCGATGACCCCGGCCACCTTAGTGGGAACGCACTCCAGCAAGAGGGCGAAGATGCCGGCTTCCTCGAGAGCCTTGGCGTCTTCCCAGAGCTGCACGGCCGCCGAGCCGGTTTTGGCCTGGGCCTTGAAGCCACCGAGCATAGACATGCTCTGGGGCGTCAGCCCAAGGTGTCCCATCACCGGGATGCCTGCCCTGACGATAGCCTCGACGCGATCCACCATCGTGCGCCCGCCCTCCAGCTTGACGCCATCGGTGGCCGCTTCGGCCATGAAGCGCCCGGCATTGCGCACAGCGTCCTGGATAGAGCTCTGGTACGACATGTAAGGCATGTCGCCCAGCACGAAGCTGGAGCGGCAGCCGCGGGTCACGGCGCGGGCGTGCGGGATCATGTCGTCCATCGTTACTGGCAGTGTGGTGTCCCATCCCAGCACCGTCATTCCCAGGGAATCGCCCACCAACACGATGTCGATGCCGGCGCGGTCTACCAGCACACCGGTAGGGAAGTCGTAGGCGGTGATCATCGAGATCTTGTCGCCCTTCTGCTTCATCTCGTGAAGTCGTCCAATGGTCACCTTTGGCCGTTCGCTCATCTTCGCTCTCCTAGCTAACAAGTTGAACTGCTCGTACAATCGGAGATGCCGGTTGCGGTCCCATTATAGCGGCCGCCGGCCCTGGATGGCCAACGGCAGGCGGTGAGGCCAAGGCTTTCTAGGGCCAGAGGCCCGGCTGGAAGGCATTTCGCCCTCCCCCCTTGGCCGCCATTCCGAGCGAACGCCCTCTCTCGTCATTCCGAGCGAAGCGAGGAATCCGTGGCCCCTGAGGACGGATTCTTCGGCTTACGCCTCAGAATGACGGAAAAGGCTTTGTCTCGTCATTCCGAGCGAAGCGAGGAATCCGTGGCCCCTGAGGACGGATTCTTCGGCTGGCGCCTCAGAATGACGGAAAAGGCTTTGTCTCGTCATTCCGAGCGCAGCGAGGAATCCGTGCCTCAGGAGACGGATTCTTCGGCTGGCGCCTCAGAATGACGAGGAGGAAAGGGTGCCACTGTCATTCCGAGCGAAGCGAGGAATCCGTGCCTCAGGAGACGGATTCTTCGGCTTACGCCTCAGAATGACAAGGGGAGAAGGGACGGATTCTTCGCTTCGCTCGGAATGACGGGAGAAGAGCGCCTCAGAATGACGAGGGGAAAGGGGGCCCGGACTGGCGGATAGCCGGCGGCGCGTTATAATGGGTGAGCCAAGATGAGGCCCAGGCATTTTCGAGGGGAGGTTGCAGTGAACGCACGAGAGCGCTTCAATGCCGTGATGGCCTTCGAGCCAGTGGATCGGCCTCCGCTGTGGGAGATCGCGTACTGGATGGGCGCTGTACGGCGCTGGTATCGGGAAGGGTTGCCACGGCGAGTGGGGCTGCCCGACGACCTGGGCGACGGCCGCGGAGCGGCGGCCGAGGTCTTTCCGTGGGATATCACCGATGCCGCCACGAATCCACTTGCGAGCGACGTCCACGACTTCCTGGGCATGGACCCCGGCTTTCGCCGCGTGCCCGTCAACAACTACATGTGCCCTGCCTACGAGGAGATCATTCTGGAAGACCACGGCGACTGGATAGTGTGGCGCGACAGTAACGGGGTTACGCGACGCGACCGCAAGGACCGCGCCACCCTGCCGGCTTTCATTGGCTGGCCGGTGCGCAATCGCGAGGAATGGGAACAGGTGAAAGCGGAACGGCTCCAGCCATCGCTATCGGGGCGGCTGGCCCCCGGTTGGGACGGGCTGGTGGCAAAGCTGAAAGCGGGCGAACACCCCGTGGTCGTGGGCCTGCGCAGCGGCTACTACTGGGCCTGCCGCAACCTGCTGGGCGACGAGCACCTGCTCTACATGTTCTACGACGATCCGGCGCTGGTCCGGGACATCATGCGCCACTTGTCCAACTTCTGGATCGCCCTCTACGACCAGGTGCTGGACCAGCTGCCCGCCGACGCCGCCGTCATCTGGGAGGACATCTGCTACAAGAATGGCCCCCTCATCTCGCCAGCGATGGTGCGCGAGTTCATCTTGCCCGAGTATAAGCGGCTGACCGCCTTCTTCCGCTCGCACGGCATCAAGACGGTCCTGTTAGACACCGACGGCGACCTGCGTCAGTTGATCCCCATTTTCCTTGAGGGAGGCATAACGGGCCTTCTGCCCTTCGAGGTCAATGCCGGGCTGAACGTAGTGGAGATCCGCGAGGCCTATCCACGCCTGCAGATCCTCGGCGGCATCGACAAGGTGCAGCTAGCCCGCGGACGGCAGGCCATCGAGGAAGAACTGGCGGCCAAGGTGACGCCAGAGATGCTTCGCCAGGGCGGGTTCATCCCGATGGTCGATCACTCCGTGCCGATGGATATCTCTTGGGACAGCTTCCGCTACTACCGCGAGCGGCTGCGGGAGATCGTGGGCGCGCCCCGTTGAACAAGCACCCGTCGCCGAAGAAGGCCGGCCGATGAAAGCAGCATACATGCACCCGTGGAACGTTTCCTGGGCCGAGGCGGAGCAGATACAGAACGACCTTCGCCGACGGGTGACGCCTGTCAATGGCTTCCGCCAGCTACGCTATGTGGCCGGGATAGATGTCGGCTTGCGCGGCGACGTGGGCCGAGCAGCGGCGGTGGTGGTGGATTACCCGGGGTTGAAGCTGGTAGACCTGGCCATGGCCGACCGCCCGGTAACGTTCCCCTACCGGCCCGGGTTTCTCTCCTTTCGCGAAGCGCCGGCAGCCATCGCCGCTCTGGAGGCGCTGCGAATCGAGGCCGATCTGTTGGTGGTGGATGGGCAAGGGATCGCCCACCCCCGCCGACTGGGCATCGCCGCCCACCTGGGCGTATTGTTCGATCTTCCCACCATCGGCTGCGCCAAGTCCAGGCTGATCGGGCACTACGAAGAGCCGGGGCCGGAAGCTGGCAGTTGGACGCCGCTGACGGATCACGGCGAGGTGATCGGGGCCGCCGTGCGCACCAAGAAAGGTAGCAAGCCCCTCTTCGTCTCCATCGGCCACAAAATAGACCTGCCCACCGCCATCGACACGGTCCTGCGCCTCACCCGCGGCTACCGCCTGCCCGAGCCGACCCGCCTCGCTCACCTGACGGCGGCCGGGCAGGTTTCGCTTTCCGGGGAGTCGCGCGACGCCAACCGCTGAGCCGGCGGTCTAGCGATCGCATCTGGCGGAGCCGCTTGCGGAACGGCTTGCTTCGTCCCGGCTTCGTCACGCCCGGTCTGGGCGGCCTCTTTGGTAGCCCCGAACACTAGCGCCAGGCAGATAGCCAGGTTGAGAGTGAGCAGGGCCGCCGAAGCCCATACCCAGTACCGCCACCAAAGCGGCCAGACCAGGTAACTGGCCAGCGTCATCGGGAGCAGAGCCGGCCCGGCGAGCGGGCTCAATCGGCGCAGGGAGCGCAGTGCCACCAAGCCGCAGCCGTAGGCCGCGATGAGCACCAGAATGTACTGAGGGCTGAAAACGCGGTTCAGAACGATGAAGAGCGCTACTCCGACTCCACTTAGGGAAACCGCCGCTTGCCACCGCGGCCGCACGACGAAGGCCACGACCAGTGCCGCCCCGATGCCGACGACCTGAAGCAGCGGCGCTATCTCACCGCTCAGGAGCGAGGTGGCCACGCTGGACCACGGCTTCGTTGCCTCGTCCAAACGCGCGGCCGGCTCCAGGAGGTAGATGGGGACGTAGAGCATGCTCTCGGCCATCAGTGGGCGGCTGCCGTGGAAGCGGTAGGTGTACAGGAATCGGGCCGAGGAAGCTAGCCAGAAAGGAATGAGCGGCAACACTATGCCGAGGGCGGCGATAGAGGCGTATTCCAGTGCCTCTCGCCAACGCCGCGCCCGCAGCAGGTGCAGCACGAAGAAAGCAATAGCGATGGCCGGGAACCACTTCAGA